>Ga0115002_10009052_pt1 | contig 10921 bp, 14 predicted proteins | sample ArcticOcean_MG_C_8_FD_89576 | JGI IMG/M metagenome (GOLD analysis project Ga0115002, IMG submission 89576) | Marine microbial communities from western Arctic Ocean - ArcticOcean_MG_CB11_86 | ecosystem: Environmental > Aquatic > Marine > Oceanic | place: Arctic Ocean: Canada Basin | collected... | reverse complement strand
TTCCGAGCAACTCATATACGGGCCCCGCGTGAACTGCGGCCAGATACTCTCCCTTTGGATCGGCCCATCGATCCTCGGTGGCACTGGCTACATAGACAGGACGGGGAGCCATGAGGGCGATCAATTGATGTTGATCAACGGGACAATTCTGCTCCGCATCACTGTAGGTGCGAAAGTTGTCACAGAACCAGTGCGGGAAGGAATGGTTGATGCAGGCGATGGTTTCACCGAAGCGTCGCCGAGATAGCGCCGCTCCACCACACCCGGAATCATTGGAGATCACCATGGCAAAACGCTCGTCCGTCGCACCGGCCCACAGTGCCGTCTTGCCCAAGCGAGAGTGTCCCATCACAGCAACCCGAGCAGCATCGATCTGGGGACAGGTCTCGAGAAAGTCGAGGATACGGCGAAGTCCCCAGGTCCATGCCCCGATCGTCCCCCACTCGTTGGCAGCCGGTTGCGTTTGCCCGGGGTGAAAGAACAGGGGATGGACACCATTGCCGTATCCATCGTCAAAGTCAGGATCAAAGTCGCCGCAATAGGCCGTCACCAATGCGTATCCGCCGTCGATGATGCGCTCAATCGACCAGCGAGATGCGTTGACCCCTCGTGAAGTTGCCGTTGCGTGATGGTCCACAATGCCACGCTCGGCGTCGGGGCGCATCCATGTGGACGAAAAAAGAACTGCCGGATCGTCAGTGACCGTGTGGTTGCCGAAAAAGCTCAGACCCAAGAATGCGGGGGCCGGGTTTATCGCTCGGGTCGGAACATAGAGCAGGATATCTGCGTGGGCGTGTTCGCCATTGCCGTGGAAGTGAAGTCGGACCTGCTGTCGGTGAGCGCGACCGTCGAGGGCCGAGCCTTCTTCCAAAATTTCGGCCGTCATCTGACTCGCCGGACCCGGCATGCGACCATAGACATGCTCTTCAAACAGGTGCAGGATTTGGGGCCGACCCTGCTGCCGCCACTCTTCAACCGATTGGATCGACTGACCTTCACGATCGACCAATGGATCGGGCAGAGTATATGAGGGAACGAGCGCTTCATCGTAGTTGGCGTCCACAGCCAAAGTTCACCACCCTTTCATCACAAGATCAACTGCCAGGCATACAATTACCAAGATAACCTCAGCGCGGAGTTGCAGACATCATGCCGTATGTAAATGTGAGACTACTAAAGGGCCGTTCAAAACAGCAGAAGGCGCAATTGGCGCAGGTCATCACGCAGGCGCTCGCCGATATCTGCAATGCGCCGGCTGCAGGTACACACGTAGTGATTGACGAGGTCGATCGAGAGAACTGGGCTGTTGCAGGAGAATTGGTGGCAGACCGCGACAGCTAACGAGGGCCTAGCGGACGTCGACGGTCTGCAACAAGTGCAGACGGCAACGGCGTCCGTTCTCAGAGGCAGGTCTGTGTCATGTCGCAAGCAATCGCGATTCAAGCGACTCAGTTTTTCAACCAACTTGCAATTCTCATCCAAGTTGGAGGGCACGCCAGCGGTCAAAGAAGGGGTGCCATTGCCGAAGATCCATTCGTAGGGCAGATTCGTTTGCTGTCTGCACCGACCTTCCCAGAATGTCTGGGAAGGTCGCAGAAATGATTCGGGAAAAATGAAAAATGACGACTGACGCGACGGCGACCATTGCCCGTCCTACGCCAAGTTACCTGTGCCGCAAGCTCGACCATGGGCTGCAGCCCGCTGCACGACTCGATCAATCTCCCTGGAAAGAGGCGACCTGGATTGATGATTTCAGATCGATCCACACAGGGGAGGCTCTGGCGGATGACCGATATCTGCAGGCGGCTGTGTTGTGGGATGACGCAGGACTCTATGTCGGTTTTCGCTCGGCACCATCCCTTGTTCCGGTGACGAGAATCGAACGGGATAGCGATCTGTGGACTGAGTGTGCCGTCGAACTGTTTCTGGCCGCTGGCGCTGGGTACTACGAAATAGAGGCCAATCCTCTCGGTGCTGTTCTCGACTTGTACTTTCCAAATGAAGAGGCCGACGACTGGAAGCAGTGTTCCGGCTGGGATGCGGAGGGTATGGCCTGGGCCGTGCGTAGCACTGGACGTCCAGGCAGTGGGGTTGCCGGCTGGGAAGCCGAACTGAGCCTGCCCTGGTCAGCTGTGCCACTGATGACACGGGATGTGGTCGAAGGGGACGATGTGCTCTGGGCGCAACTATGTCGCTCGACACGGTGTACCGATGGCACATTCGAGCTACCCGCATGGGGTCCAGCGCAGAAACAATTCTGTGACCACGCCGGAATGGGCCGCCTGATTCTCAAAAGCTGACGTCTGCCGCTGTTAGCGAGTTGGTGGCATGCCGATTCCGGCACCCGCCTCCCGCCTCTTGCTCGCCGCTGCGATGTGTTCATCTCGCCAGGTTGCGAACCGCTCGGTATCTGCCGCGTCATGGAGTGTGGCACGCCGGCGGTATGGCACATAGTTGCCAATGTGCCACAAGCTGTTTCGATACAGACAGTAGTCCCCTGCGCCGAGAACCAACTGCCGAGCGCCCGGCATACTCACGACATACTCCCAGCAGACTCGTTCCGCCTCGGCTGCTTCCACATTGGACACGTCAGGCTTTTCTATGGGCCGCTGTGGAAATCGTTCGATTTCTCTGGGCAGGTCGTGCCGCTGATGCGAACCTGGCACAACCCATGTTGAGCCGTCTTCATACAAGGCACAGTTGACCTGATTGAACAGTTCGGGATCGCGGAAGTCCGCTTCCCAGCTGACCAGATCAAGGCCCGGCATGTTGTCACGCCAATCCCGATGCCACTGAGTGCACCAAGGGTGGTCGGCCGGTTCCAGCAGAATGCCGAGAGCCGACAAATTGCTTGGACGATATTGCGGACCCAGTGTGTTCTGTACCGCATCCACCAGGGCAGGCAATTGGCTGTAATCCTGGAAGGGTTGCTGGTCGAGTTGCTCGTACGCGGTGACCGGCTGCAGTCGCTGCACTTGCCCGCCGTTGGCTTCGCGCGCCACCTGTCGTGCCTGATCCGTGACTCGTCGTAGGTCGGCGACCAGTGCGGCAGGCAGGATTCCACGAAAGACCGTGTAGCCGAGCTTGTGATAATCCTCGATGTGCTCATCGGTGAATACGAAGGTCATTTATCTATTCCTGCGTCTGCCGGCGCGCCCAGTCAACGACGGGTGTCACCATCTGTGTCGGATCATCACTGAACACATGATCAGCCCCCGCAATCTGCATTAGCTCAGCGTTGTCACCCGCTTTGGCAAGGATATCGTTTGCATCCTGAGGCGGAACCACGTCATCCTCAGAGCCGTGCACCAACAACCAGGGCACCTTGATCATTCGTCCAGATTCGACAACCGTATCGATTTGGTTCATATCGTCGATATACATCTGTGACAATGGACACGAGGGTTCCTCCCACATACATCCAGCATCAGGCGTCACATCGCTGAATTCTCTCTCGGCGAAGGCGCGGGTGTGAACCATGCCTGCCAAAGACACGAGCCAGTGGATGCGTTCATCCTGGCTTGTTCGTAGTACTCCGACGGCGCCTCCCATGCTGTGGCCGATGAAGCATACGGGCCGCGATCCTACAGCATCGAGCAGTGCACCCAGATCATCAACCTCCTTGGAGATCGTTGAATCTTCGAACCGACCCTCCGACTCACCATTGCCCGAAAAAGACATGCGCAGAGTGTCGACACCTGCCGTCGCCAGGCCCTCGGCAAGACTTACAACAAAGGGCCGATCCTTGTTACCCGTGACACCATGACCGATGACGACAAGTGGTCCTGTGTCGTCACAGTTCGACGCCGCGTGATAGGTATAGTCGAGTCGCTCGCCGTGGGAATTGCGTACCTCGCCCTGCATGGGTGGTCTCCTGGATCGTTGTAGTTGGTGTGTCCTGCTGAGGGTCAGCCACTGTGCAGGATGATGTCGCGATCATCACCGCGCAGTGGGAGCGGCACCCAGGTTGCGGCACGTGAATGCGAGGCGTGAAAAGCAAGGATCGCTTCTAGCGTACGAACCGCCTCGGTTGCGTGGTAGGGGAAGGGCGCTGAGCCATCGAGGGTTTCGACAATATCACAGACGGCTCTATCCATACTGGATGTGCCTGCCGTGTCAGCTTCGGCCGGCCACAGCTGCGATGCTTCTGCCTTTCGGTGGACGTGCACCTCTCGACCCTGACATTCGGCCCAGCCATCCGTGCCGTGAAAACGCAGACGGGGAGGGGCCGATCCGTAGTCAGCTGCATCTACAACGCACATAAGATCGCCTGCGGGCCCCGCGGCAGATCCGCCGTTTCCTGCTGGCAAGTCACGAGCCAATCTCAATACGCCCCAACCACCGGGATCACGGAAGTCGTCCCCGCGACAATCAGGTTTGGATGATTCATCCAACGTGCCCGAGACGGCAGATATCGGCAGTCCTGTCACCATCTGAATCGCGTCGAACATGTGTGTTCCCACATTGCCCAAGCGTCCTGTTGTCCACTGCGCAGAGGCTGATGTCAACGTTCCCAGGCCACCTTCGGCAATCAGATCTCGCAATCGGCGTGTGTTGGGGTGAAAGCGCAGATTGTGGTTGAAGACGAGAAGCGTCCCGGCCTGCTCGCAGACGGATAACATCGACTCGGCCTCGTCGATGGTCGGCGCCACTGGCTTCTCACAATAGATGGCACGCACACCGGCCTCAACGCAGGCACGGGTGATCTCGGCGTGTACGGGAGTGTAGGCGGCGATCCCGACGATATCGAGTGGCCCCGCTTCGGCCAGCATTTGGCGCCAATCTGCGTAGACGGGCACATCAAAACGTTTGTTGAATCGCTCACGACGCCCGGTATCACGGCTGCTGCCGCCGACCAGGTCAACGCGCGGATGATTCAGCATCGACATCACATGGGTGCCATCCAGGTCTTCCACCCGTTGACCCAACACGTCGCCCGACACCTGGTCTGCACCGCCGATGAATCCGAGGCCAATGACGGCCGCTGTGTATCTGTTCTTGTCGTTCATGGGTTCCTATGGTCGGTGGCGGGGGTTGGGCCCGTCAAGAGAGCAAGTTATTTGCGTGTCCGGATGTCCGCCAGAGAGCCAAATCCGCGCAGCTGCCTGGAGGCGACCGTCATAACGGTCACGACGAGAATCGTGCCGATCCCACCAGAGACAACGGCCACGACGGGTCCGAACCAGTGTGCGACCAGACCCGATTCGAAACCACCCAGTTCGTTTGATGTGGAGACAAAAACACCATTGACCGCTGATACACGGCCGCGCATCGCATCGGGGGTGATCAGTTGCACCATCGTGTGGCGGACGACCATGCTTACCTGATCAAAAGCACCGATAAAGAAAAGCATAACCAAAGACATAGGCAGACTGGTTGAAAGGCCAAAGATGATGGTCGCTACACCAAACCCACCTACGCAGGTCAGCAGAGCGCGGCCTGCCTTTGGCAGTGGTGGAAGGTGTGTCATGGCCAATGCAGTCAACAAGGCACCCATCGCCGGCGCTGCGTGCAACCACCCCAGTCCTGTTGCGCCGACACGCAGGATATCTTCTGCGAAAATTGGCAGCAGGAACACGGCACCGCCAAGCAGGACGGCGAACATATCGAGGGACAGAATTGCCAGCAGCACACGGGTGCGCCACACATAGCGAACACCATCGAATAAGGTGCTCAGTGGAGAGCCGCCTCCCGTGTCACTAGATTCTGCTTCGGGTATTCCACAACCGGCAGGCAAGCGCATCACGACCAGGGCAAACAAGGCCGAACTGATCGCGGCGATTGCATAGGCGGCCGGAATACTCCAGGCCACGACGAAACCGCCGACAGCGGGACCGATGACGGCGGCGAGTTGGGACAGGCTGAGGTTCCACGTCACAGCCCGGGGAAAGAGTGATCGCGGTACGATGCGAGGCAGAATGGCCGCCCGCGCAGGTCGCCCCATGGTGCCGGCGACGGCGTCGATGAACAGCAGCAAATATAGGGTGGCAATCGGCGCCTCGGCGTAGGATTGCAGTGCCAAGCCGGTGGAGGTCAACGTCATCCCCGCAAGACTCAGCAGGATGATGCGCTGGCGATCGAATCGATCCGCAAGCCAACCTGCTGGCAAGGCGAGCAGAATGGCAGGAATCACCTGAATCAGACCAACCAGCCCCAATGCCAGGGGCTCTTCCGTACGCTGATAGACATCCCAACCCATCGCGACGGACTGCAGTCGCGTACCGATCCGCGTCGCAAGAGACCCAAACGTGAAGTCTCGATAGCTGGCGATGCGGAATACGGCGTACGGGCCATCGTCAGTAGGTTGGTCCAGGATCCATCTCGCTTATGGTTCGATTGTCTGTGGCGCTGTGATCGGCAGGCGAACGGAGAAAGTAGAACATAGCGCCGACACGACTCTCGACATCAATCTGCCCGCCGAGCATTTCGACAAACTTACGCGCAATCGCCAGGCCATGGCCACGGCCCTCGCGTTTTCGCCCTAGCCATTCACGAAAGGGGCATGAAGGGGGGGCGTCCTGAAACTCTAGGATCAACGGTCGATGCAGCACTTGCGAGGACTCATCGCAAAACTCGTCGGAGCTCACGCAATGCGTCTGTTTTGCTTGTTCTGGCCATGACCGTGTACGGTTCGCCCCGATCGCCAAGGAAATGGACAGCCTTTGGTGCCAAACCGCACAAGCCGTTGCCTCCCTGATCTTTGGGCCCTCCGACAACGACTTGGTCGCCGTCCTTCTTGTTCATCGAGACGCGGGCGGCGGATGTTTGCCGGCGAGAATTTCATCAAGCTGCCCAGCCGCCTCGAGTTGAGCGAGTTGCTCCTCCGTGCCCAGATACTGTCCATCGACGAAAATCTGCGGTACCGTGCGATCCCCTCCGCTTCGTTCGACCATCTGTCGATAGGCAAGTGTCGGCAGTTTGACGCCCAAATACATTCGGATCGGTATAGCCGTCACGGCTACCTTCTTGCGGTGCAAAAGCCAGCGCGCCTGCCAGCAAAAGGGGCAAAAAGGGCTGGAGTAGATCTCAATGTGAGCCATCGGATGTTACTTTCCTGAAGTCATCCAGCCAGGATGTGTTCGATGAACTATACCCACGAATATCTGTGCCCCGGACGCTGCATGGAGGAGACCGTCCGACAGGACTAGAACTCGCAGGGGTGGTCGAGGACCCGTGAAATGGCCCGTTGTCTGGCGGAATCCGCCATTCGGCGTGCCATTTCACCCAATCTGCCCAGAATTCCTCGAGTGCGAGAGGGGCAAGGAGAGGTATCGTTAGCATGTAGGAAAAAAGTGACGACCTGTATCAGATTCTCCACACTCCTGCAAAATATTCACTATCGTGCCAACATGGCAGTTTTACCAACGAGACAATTCCATAAACGTTTGTTTTAGTGGCACTTGAGGTCATCGAGACCCATGCCATCCCGACCGGTCTCCCTGCTTTCAGGCTATATCTCCCGATATGTCATGAATCTGACCAGGATCCTCTGGTGACGGTACTCACACCGTGTGATACGTGTTTTACCGCAGAACACACTGAGGCTCAAAGACTTAGCCCGATTCGGTTGGGTTCGATGGTTCCTTGGTACGAAATTTGCGATAGTTTTCGATGGAATCACACTAGGCAAGATGCCGAATACGGAGGTGATGTGATGCCCCACTATCGTTATCACGAAGCGCACGGCAGCGAAGACGAGATCACCGTCATCGAAGACAAGTCGATGTTCGTAAAGGACCAGAATGGTAACTGGGCCCCGGGCTTTGAATTCGTCGACACGCAGACGGTGAAGGCCCATCCCTCCATCATCGACGCTCTACTCGAAGACTCCGAGCGCCTGTGGTCGATGGACGAGATTCTGGCTGAGATCCCTGACTTCGTCTGAGTAGTAGCGGTACCTGCCACCAGGCTGCATCGGCTCGAAGGGATCCGGGCGGGTACGCCACGTATGCTCCGTCTTCATCTGACGGGGTCATTGCTCCGAACCACTACTGGAGCTACTCAACTGTGGTCTGGGCCGATATTTCCAGTTGCCAGAGACGAGCAAGTGATCGCTTGATCCATCGGCCAGGGCCAGATACATCTTATGGCTCCGAGTCCCACAGCCACCAGCATAAGCTGTGTCGATCGCTCGAACGACCAACACCGCAGGGCCTGAACGCAGCCTCTCGCCCGGGATTTTGTAGACGCGTGGTTGGTCCCACAATGCGATCATGCCATCCGTGTAGCTGCCAGTTGCACTGATCCTGATCCCATTGAAGTCACGCAGCCTACCTCCCACATGGATGGCAGGGTCATCTCCGACCCTCGATGTGCGTACCACCCCACGATGTGTTGATCAAGCCGATGGGGGCCGCCTGCCGGCCGCCGGGGAAGTTCGAGTTGTCAACGACCATCGCCATCGGCTACCGCTGTCTGCGGCGTCGACCCGGTCTCTCCAGATAGGGCGGCCGTAACCTGCGCACCAACTACCGCATGGCCCCATACACGGATCTGAGTATGCCGCTGCAGCACCATGTGGTCACTGAAGATGTCCGCCAGACCCAGAGTAGACACGGCGCCGCTGCTACCCAACAGCAAAAATCCGAGAAGTGAAAACACAGTGGCAACGGGAGACATGCGTCGTGTCATGAGGTCTCAAGCTGTTGAGGCCTTAGAACTCAGGGCCGACAGGTGCCACGCGAAGAATCGGATACTGTGAATTGAGCAAAGACGCGTCGCCGCTGTCGCGACACTTTGTCCACATCTGCCTGCACAGACTCTCGACCTGGTTGCGGCAAGTGGGATCATTGATGCGATTGGTCATTTCGTGTGGATCGGCGTGCAAATTGTAGAGCTCATCTTCATCGAAGCCATTGAAGACGAACTTCCAGTCTCCATTCCACACGACTCGTTGAGTCAGTAGCATGCGTCCGCCAAAATATTCCGAATACCCCAGTTGCCAGTCGGCGGTTTGTTGTGGCGTGATGAGCAACTCGTCAAAGGAATGACTGTCACCATGGGTATCCATGGGCGCACAGCCGGCCAGCATTAACAGGGTCGGCCCCAGGTCGTGGAGACCGACGCGTCCATCGCATGTTTGCCCCGAGGCAACGCCGGGACCAGCGATCGTCATCGGAATCCGATAGACCTCTTCGGCTCCCATGAAGTTTTTGCAGTACAGACCGTGGGCGCCAAGTAGTTCACCGTGGTCGGATGTCAGTACAACGAGGGTATCCTCAAGCTGCCCCGCCGCGTCCAGTCGATCCACCAATGAGCCGAAGAGCGCATCGATCTCCGTAATGGAGGCGTAATAGCAGGCAGCCGCTTCGCGATGCTGGCGAGGTGTCATATGTGCCCAGACCTTCGCCGCCTTGCGGTAGATTCCGGGCCGATCTGTCAGATCATCACCGATAGAGGCAGGCAGAGGAATCGAATCGATGTCGTATGCGGCGAGTGCTTCGGTTCCACAGATAAAAGGGTCATGTGGCTCCTGTAGACTCACGACGCAACACCAGGGTCGGTCCTGTGTTGTCGCCTCGTTGATAAAATTCTGCGCCAGTCGTACGCGACTCCCCACCCGTCGCTGCGCCGGTGGTGCGTCCACTGCACCATAAAAGCGTTCAGACTGATACCCGGGAGGCTGATCTAGATACCACTGAAGGGACCACGGATGATCCGCGGAGATCTCGGCATCGGCAGCTTTCAGCGCCTCGGTGCCTTCGCAAGCGAACTGCTGCCAGCCGAAGCGATCCAGTTGTCGCGAGCGCTCTACATGCCACTTGCCGAAGTAGCCCGTGTGATAGCCAGCTGATTCCAGCTGCTGAGCCCAATGAGGTAGCGTTCGCAGATTGCACTGGTCGTCGTCGACCGTGTGCGTCACGGTGAGTACGCCGTGTGCATGCGGCAAGCGACCCGTCATCAGGCTGGCTCTTGCAGGTGAACAGACGGCATTGGGCGTGTAGGCACGTGTGAAGCGGAGGCCGCGATCTGCCAGTCGATGAAGATGTGGCGTCTGACACACGTGACCCTCATCAAAGACATCACCACGCAACTGATCGCACATCAGGATCAGAATGTTCATTACCAGGTCTTCCGATACGTTTTCAGATAGTCTTCAGCGTTCTCGCCAGGCTGCAACCGCGGGACGTCCTTTCCACAGGAGGGACACACACGCACATCCAGCAGTACGATGGTGTCGCAGGAAGGACAGGGGCGCACCATCCGATAGGACAGCAGCACACCGATCGGTCCCAACAACATACCATAGAGAAACCACCGACCCGAACTGCCACCATAACGCTGCGCGACACGCAGCGTCCATATGGCAAATGCGATCCACAGGGCACTGAGTATCGCGGTCCCCAAAAGGAGCCAGCTTGCCAGGTCGTCAGTCATCATACAGGTCCAGGATCATGTCGTGATTGTCGACGCCACCGGCCACGAAGCCACCAACCCGCACAAACCCAAACTTCTCGTAGAAGTGACGCGCCCGCGGATTATCATCACGCACACCCCCCATCAGAACAATCTGCCGCCGCCCTACTCGGCGCGCTGCATCGATCACGACAGGGAACATCGCACTGCCAAGACCGTGTTCCTGCCAGGTATCCGCGATCACGGGTGCGAAAGTCGCAGTGATGGTTCCATCCAGCGGTCGACCTGCCTGCGCATAGCGACCTATGTCGCTGTCGCGAACTCCCAAATCGAGGATCATGTAACCGACGATCTGCTCCGCCCCGGTCGGCAGGGGACCCAGTGCGACGAAGCGCAGGCTTTGGCCATAGTCGATCTGGTCACACAGCATCTTGGCGTGCTCACAGTTGAGTGGATGAGGTCCATAGACTCGCCGCGATGCGTCAGTCAGTGAATCGAAGAAGAGCCCCAGCTTCTCTGTATCGCCGGCAACCAGAGGGCGAATCTGAAAACGATCCCCCTTGCT
>Ga0115002_10009049_pt1 | contig 10925 bp, 8 predicted proteins | sample ArcticOcean_MG_C_8_FD_89576 | JGI IMG/M metagenome (GOLD analysis project Ga0115002, IMG submission 89576) | Marine microbial communities from western Arctic Ocean - ArcticOcean_MG_CB11_86 | ecosystem: Environmental > Aquatic > Marine > Oceanic | place: Arctic Ocean: Canada Basin | collected... | reverse complement strand
TCATAAAGCAGCGTCTCCTTCCCTTGGGAACATTTGTGTCGTGAGCCGTCTGAACAGAATCGGACTCATTTAAATTTTCTGTTACGGAGGCGGTCCTCCTAACGACCATCCGCGACGCGCGTCACATATCTCCGAGAAATCCGATCGCACAATCGCATCCAGGCGGCTTTGTAGACCTTACTTTCAAATTTAATTTTCATTCAGAACAAATTGTTCTGCTGGAACCGAAATCGTTGTGCTGACTCTCAACACAAATTCTGGTCAAATCGATATCCTGAAAACTGCATTCTTTCGTAAGGCTGCTGCAATCATCGGCGCGATTAAAACATTCGCTTGAACCTCGCAAGTCATTATCTCACAAAAAGTTTACGTCATTTAAACGCGCGATTTTGACACCCGTACCGCTTAGTTAAAATAGAGGCGACTTTGTGTAGTCAATTCCCCTCGATCAGGTGATTAACCGGTTTAAAATAGGAAGACTACACTGGAATAGGGAATCCACGGGCTACTGATTCAATTGTTCTGAATGTACCCGCCAAGCCATCGGGTCGCGCGGGTTGAGGCCGGTCGTGAAGCGAAATTGTTACTCGTTCGAACCAATCCGTAAGACCCACCTACCACAGGAAACCTCTCAAAGCGGTAAAATAAGAGTCTCAAAACTACTTATTTCGATTCAGAAACAAGCTGTGCGTTGTCTGATTTCTGAGACAACAGCCGTGTTGCTTCCCGCAAAACGAAATCGGGGTCCATGAACGGTTCGTAGCTGATGTCCTGCCAAAGGACTTTCCCCTGGGCATCAATGACGAATGTGCCGTGTAGCGGCTGATCTTCAAAATTATCGAATACGCGGAATGCTTTGAAGACGTCGAGTTTGTCGTTCGAGACAAGCGGAATGGGCATTTTGCCTTTGTCGTAATTGTCGATTGAAACTTTCAACCCTTTCACATCGTCAGTGCTGATAGCGATCATCGACAGGCCGGCCTTTTCGAATTTTTTCATCTTCGGGGCAAACGCTTGAAGCTGTTCGGCACAATGCAAGCAACCAAACCCCAGATAAAAGATGACAACGTGCGGCTTGCCTTGGAATTCTTTCGATGCTCGGAATTTTCCATCGGCGTCCGCTAGCTTCCACTCGGGTGCAGCCGAAGGACTCCAACGGAATGGGCCCAACGAATCTAGTTCGGGACGGACGCCGGTGTCGGTGGACGCGACAAGTTCAACCCGCCAGTCTTCCGGAAAACCTAACTCCTGGGCAATGGGGGCTAATCGTGAAAAAGCAGGCACATCTAAATCAATGGGGCCCGAGATTTCGCGGAGTTTTTCAAACTCTTGTTTCGCTTCATCTTTTTTATCCGACTTCCACAGCGTTTCAATCAAAAAGGCTCTTGGTTGAACTTCATTCTTATGTGAATTCACATGTTTGCGGATGGCTTCGACGGCTTTATCTTTTTCTCCACTTAAAGACTGAGCCTGCGCCAATAATATGGCATCGACGCGGCCTGCTTTTTTCAGTAAGTCGTAACCGGCTTTGTACTCTTCTTTAGCAATCGCTCGATGCCCTTTTAAGGTGTTGGACTGACGTTCTAACTCTTTGATTTTCGTGGAGAACTTCTTTTTCGCGTCAGCGATGGCCTTATCGGTCTGTTTTTTGAGTTTCTCTTCTGCCTGCTTATTTTTGGCAGGTTTCTTTTTTTGAGCCGGTTTTGCTTTGTCGGTCGGCTTTTTGGCCTCGACGGGCTTCTCGGGGTTCACCTTTTCGGTGGCTGCAGCGACCGCAGTTTCTTGCTTGAGTTTTTCAGCGGCTAGACGACGTTCGATTTCCGCCAGCTGAATATCGCCGTTTTCCAAATCGCCTGTCCGAAAATAAGCCGAGCCCAAATGACCTAAATGCGTTACTTGTTCGGTTTTCACGCTAGTTGCTTCAAGATAAGGCGTCTGCGCCAGTGCAAATAACTCATCCCACATTTCGTAGGTGGTTAATACCTGAAACAATCTACGGCGTCCGTAATTCGAACTGCCCCGTTTTTCCAAGGTGTTGTACTTCGGGTGCCTGGGCAGTTCGATCATATTCTTCGCCAAGTCAACCGCATCGTGAACGCGGCCTACAAAAATCAAATTGCGGATCAGCCATTCATTGTTGTGGGCGAAGTTATGAATTTCATCGGGCATCACCCGGTCTCGCATCATGAAGGCATGATCGACCCGGGCGGAAGCTTCCTGTTGCCAGACGGCGTCATTGTAGCGTTTGAGCCTAGAGTAAATATGACCGGGCATGTGCCACATGTGGGCAATGCTGGGTGACGATTGCCCACACCGTGCCGCCGAAGCAAGTGCCGACTCTGGATTGCGATGATCCCACAAGTGAATTCTGAAATGATGTACGGGGTGAAGCGGCTCGACTTCTAAAATGTCTTCAATCAGCGCGTTCACCGCAAAATAGCTGGTACTACCCGAGCGAGAGCTATAAAGGTGTAACGCCAGAATGGCTTTTGCTTCGAGATCGTCGGGGTGTTTCAGAATAATGTTTTCTAATGCCTTCATGTAGGCGTCGTTTCGTTCTTTGCTTTTCTTTTTGTCGGCTTTGATGTAGGCCTGAATGGCGTCGATGTACATCACCTCGCGCGCACTGGCAGTTTTCTTGCGTTTAATGGCTTCTTCGATAAAACCTTTCGAACGCTTGGCATTTCGTAAATTCGCCAGCGCGGCTCCCCAGTAAGTCATCGCACATTCCGGGTCGAGCGAGGCAGCGTGTCGGAACGAGCGCTCGGCTTCCAAATACCAAAACCCGTGCAACTGCCCGAGACCCTGATCGAAAAACTTTTGAACCTCGGCATTCTTCGTGGTGATGGGGAAATGCACTTTGCCGGTCCCGGCCATCAAATAGGCTTTCTGCCGTGGCCCCTCGTTGAAGACTTCTCCGTGGTAAGAATGCCCGGCCAGAATTTCGGCGGGCTCTTTCGCTGCGGGCTTGGCCTTATCTTTCGGTTCTTCAGCGTGGGAAATCGAAACACCTAATACACATAAAGCCAAACACAATTCTGGTAGAAAACCAAGAAAGGAACGTTGGCTGGTGGAATATGAAAAATGTGTCACGATAATTTCCTTTGTTTCTGAGCAGGCAAAATATCTTGGGACCAAATCATAAAGGGTTGCGGCTAAATCAGCCGTTGAATCGCCCCGAAGTAGACTTTCATTTCACAACAATGCAATTCAATTCGCAAGTGTACTCTATCATATGAGTTATTCAGACAGTCAGCTTCGCTTGCAAATGATCGCCTAATCGAAACAAAAAAGCCGCCTACCCGTTGTCAGAGTAAGCGGCTTTTAAACATGGTTTCGTCCGTGTTTAGTGCTTGTAGATTTTGTGCTGGGGACGACCAGAAAGAATTTGCTCTTTGCCCCAACTGGTCACGCCGCGGAAGGCATCGCTTTGAATGAAGTCAGTAAACGCCTGCTCGTCCGACCATTCGCTGGTAATTAAGTACGAGGCACCATCGCTGACATCTTTCCACAGTGTGGAACTGGTATGCCCATCAGCCGCGTTCAAGGCGTCAATAACGGCAGCAAACTTGTCTTCAAAATCTTGCTCTTTGCCTTCCAACACATGGTAGTTCATTCCAACGGTAATCATTGTCGCTTCACTCCGTTTTTTCTATGGATCAATTTGGGGGAAAGTTTTTTCGCTCGACACGGCACACGCCGCAATCGACGCCGCAGATTATAGGGAAGCAACCAAACGATGAACAGCGACACTTACCTGACTACCACCAATTCACCCGGAGACAAGTTTTACGATAGTGCTTTCCTCGCTTGTTATGGTAGAATGGTCAGTGCCTAGTAAACGCATTTCCCACCATCAATCGCACTCAATTTGTTACCAGAATATATTTGTATAGAACAACACAATGCTTCGAATACTCGATGAACCTTACAGCCTGTGTGACGGAATCTCTCGCAGAGATTGGTTACGCGTGGGCAGCCTTGGTGCCACGGGGCTAACGCTGCCGGCGTTACTCAAATCGCAACAGGCACAGGCAAAAGAATCAGAGACACCGGCGGGTTCATCGTTCGGGCGGGCGAAATCGGTCATTCTATTTTGGCTCAACGGCGGGCCGCCTCAAATGGAAACTTGGGATCCAAAACCAGAAGCCCCCTCGGCAACTCGTAGCGAGTTCGGTACCATTGCCTCAAAAACTCCGGGCTTAGACGTTTGCGAGCTAATGCCACAGGTTGCTCAACTGACCGATAAAATCGCAGTCCTACGGGCCGTGGTTAGCCATGACCGATCCCATTCTTCAAGCGGTTACCAAATGCTAACGGGTGTGCCGCACATTCCGTTAAGCCGTGAGAGTGTCACCGCGAAAGCTCCTAACCTTTCACCCAGCGTCGCGGCCATGGTGCGGGCGTTGCGGGCCGGCCAAGGCGGGCTACCGTCGTCAATCACAATTCCCGAACACGTTTGGAACGATGGAAACTTTCCGTGGCCCGGACAAGACGCTGGCTTCTTGGGGCGCAAGCACGACCCTTGGTTGATCCATTGCGATCCCTCACAACAGAACTTCAAAATCCCCGACCTATCGTTACCCGACGACATGCCCGCACTGCGGTTTGAACGGCGCCGGTCATTGTTGCAACAGGTCAACAGCCACTTAGACCACCTGGAGAGTAACCCGATGGTCAAACAATTCGACCGCGATACACAGCAGGCTTACGGATTACTGACCGCATCGAAGTCGCGCGATGCCTTCGATTTGAATTCTGAACCGGACAGCGTGAGAGACCGGTACGGCCGCACCCGTTACGCCCAAAGCGTTTTGCTTTCTCGCCGGTTAATTAAATCGGGTGTTTCGTTAGTCCAGGTGAATTGGACGCGAATGAAAGGTCACCCCAATCAAGGAGGCTGGGATACTCACGCCACAAACGCCAAAGCTTTAAAGGACCATTTAATGCCCATTATGGACCGGGCGTTTTCCGCACTAATTACCGACCTTGAAGAACGTGGCCTGCTCGATGAAACATTAGTTGCCTGGGTAGGCGAGTTTGGTCGCACGCCAAAAATCAATGCTCGTGCCGGGCGCGACCATTGGGGAAATTGTTTTTCAATCGCACTGGCCGGAGGCGGCATCAAAGGCGGGCAGGTTTACGGTTCGTCCGACAAACAGGCAGGTTACCCCGTTTCCGGAATGGTTGAGCCACGCGATATCACCGCGACAATCTTCCACTGCCTCGGTTACCGGCCAGAGACTGTACTGCACGACACGCTGAACCGCCCGTTTGCCATTAGCCGTGGCAACCCGATTCAAGCCATTTTGTAAATTGGCAATCGCTGTCGTGTGAGAGTTGCTTTTTTTGCTGGTAGCCTTTCCAATGAGGGCATCCCATTACTTTGGCTGCGTTCAGGAGCTGGCAACATGAAGAGATCTTCAATATTTTTTGCAGGTATGATTTTGACCGGACTTGCGGTTTCGAATGCCTCGGCTGGAAAGCCCATTGATATTGGTTCACGGTTAGAACTGTTTATTGACCGGCACTTAGTAGATACAACGTCCGGCGATGCTGAAATCAAAATGCACCGCCCGGTCGCGAAGGAAGTCATTCTCACAACCGACAAACCGTGGGAAGGCAATACCAGTGCCTATTACACCATCTTCCAAGACGGTGACCTCTACCGCATGTACTATCGCGGCTCACACTACGACACGAAAAAGAAAAAAGCCACGCACCCCGAAGTCACCTGCTACGCTGAAAGTAAAGACGGCATCCATTGGACCAAACCAGAACTAGGCCTGTTTGAATTTGGCGGATCAAAAAAGAATAACATCGTCTGGAACGGCATTGGCACGCATTGTTTTGCCCCGTTTAAAGATGCCAACCCCAACTGTGCCCCCGACGCCAAGTACAAAGCCTTCTCGCGCGGGCGGCCACAAGGCAAGAAAGGTTTATACGCGTTCAAATCGCCCGACGGCATTCATTGGTCGCTCATGAAAAACGAACCGGTGATTACCGAAGGATACTTCGATTCGCAAAACCTTGTCTTTTGGGATTCCCACACCAAACAATACCGCGAGTACCACCGCACATTCACTGGCGGCGTACGAGCCATCATGACCGGAGGCACCGATGACTTTCTAAAATGGCCAAAACCGGTTCTGCTGTCTTACCCGGGTGCGGACAACGACCACCTTTATACGAACGCCATTCTACCGTATTTTCGGGCCCCACATATTTTGCTTGGGTTCCCCACGCGGTTTTTACCCAAACAAGGCAGCCGAGTTGAACCGGTGTTGATGGCCAGCCGTGACCGCAAAACATTCCACCGCTGGCCCGAACCGCTGATCCCAGAAGATGCCCCCAAAGACCGCAAAGGCAACCGCAGCAACTACATGACTTGGGGCCTGGTGCAACTTCCCGGCAACGACAAAGAACTTTCCGTCTATGCAACCGAGGCTTATTACACCGGCCCCGACAGCCGCGTCCGCCGGTTTACGTTTCGCGTCGATGGATTTGTCTCCGCTTCAGCACCCGCAACGGGCGGAACCGTATTGACCAAACCGATGACATTCTACGGAGCCAAATTAGCCGTCAACTTTACAACAAAAAAAACAGGCAGCCTGAAAATCGGAATTCAAGACGCCCAAGGAAACCCGATTCCCGGTTTTACCATCGATGAATGCAAAACTCTCACAGGCGATTCGCTTCAGCAAACGGTCTCTTGGAAAAAAGGTGCCGATGTCTGCAATCTTCTCGGTAAACCGATCCGCCTACAAATTGAACTCAAAGACGCTGACTTGTACTCCTTCCAATTCATTCGGTAGTGCAGTCACCAATGATGACGACGAACGATTTCGAGACGTGTATTATCGGTCAAGGCTTGGCAGGCACCACACTTGCCTGGGCTTTAAACCGTACTGGCCAGCGGGTGGCTATTATCGACCGAGACGAACAGTTCACGTCTTCGCGAATCGCTGCGGGATTAATCACGCCTGTCACCGGGAAGCGGTTCGTCAAAAGTTGGCACTTTGATGAGTTTTGGCCAGCCGCTGTCGAATTCTACCGATCAATCGAAGCGGAAACGGAAGCGGAATTCTTCACACAGAAAAACTCCGTCCGGTTATTCGCCAACCGAGAAGAACAAGAACTGTTCAACAACAAGGCCAACCGCGACTTTCCTGAATTGGTTCACAGTTCCGAAAAATTGATTAACGAATCGTGCTTCGATGCACCAGACGGCGGATTCGAGATGGTTAGCGCAGCACGATTGAACGTTGCCCGGTACTTGGATGTTTCTCGCGAGGCCTTTACTCGTCAAGAATGTCACTTCATTGCAGACATCGACCCCAATACAGACTTGCAATTGGAAGACAATGCTGTCGCCATTCCAACAATTGGAGTGAAAGCACAAAAGGTAATTTTCTGCCAAGGATTTTCCGGGGCTAATAACCCGTGGTTTCAGGCAGTCCCATTTGATTCTGCCAAAGGGGAAATTCTGACGGTGAGAATCCCCGGTTTTAACGAGCAGCGGGCCGTCCATCGAGGCGTCTGGTTGGCCGCCATCGGAGACGATTTGTATCGGTTGGGAGCCACCTATGATCGCGAACACCTCGATTGCACACCGACAACCGCAGGCCGCGATGAACTCTGTTCGCGTTTAAAAAAAAATTTACGCGTGCCCTTTGAAGTGGTTGAACACAATGCAGCCGTGCGGCCCATTATCGTTGGACGCAAACCGGCTATTGGCTTTCATCCGCAATTCCCGCAACTCGGTTACTTTAACGGCTTGGGTTCCAAAGGGTCGCTACAGGCCCCCTGGTTGGCCGAACATTTTGCGTCGGTGATTTCCGGAAACACAACGCTATTACCTGATCTCGATGTCTCACGACATTTCAACCGCCCTTAGCAATCCATCAAACTAAACACATGCAGAACCTAACCGAACAAGCCCACGAATTATTCCGTACGGCGTTGCAGCCGGGTGATATTGCCATCGATGCCACCGCGGGCAACGGGCACGACACGCTGTTTTTGGCCCAACAAGTTGGTTCGACGGGAATCGTCTTTGCCTTCGATCTACAAGCCGTAGCGATTGCGAAAACGGCCCGCCGATTGAAACAGGCGGAAATTCAAAACGTAACGTTGTTTCAAGAAGATCATTCGCGTTTACAACAATCGATTCCCAACGAACATCACGGACAGGTTGCAGCGATCATGTTCAACCTCGGCTATTTACCCGGAAGCGACAAGACGATGGTTACCGATTTGAATTCCACAATCGTCGCCATCGAACAATCCCTAGAATTACTTCGTTCTGGCGGCTTACTAACCGTGTTGGCCTACACCGGCCATCCAGGTGGGAAAGAAGAAACCGATGCGGTTGGCCAGTTGTTGACTGGCCTTTCCGCTGACCAATACACCGTGAACCTCATCACGGCTGATGAAAAACGGCTCTCGCCTCCGCAATTATTTGTTGTGCAAAAAGTCTGACTTGAAGTCTTCGGCGATAGCCTCGCGTTCAATCACGAATCCGGGCGGGTGGAAGAGAGCCGGGTGCTGCAGGCGTTTTCGCGAACGTCCGATCATCTACGGATTCTGAAGTTCGTAGCCGACGACGGCAGCACGCCACCTACTGCTCACCAGCAAATACAAACCCCACCCCAAAGGCATCGCCGTCTACAACCTAGAAGAGAAAAATGGTGTCAGGAACCTTTTTTTGGTCCGCGGGATGATGGTTCTATTGAGACTGAGTTATTTGACGATTTATGCTGGCCAGACTGAAATGAAAGTTCCTGACACCTTTTAGTTTTTCAATTCTCTTTGCACCTTTTAATTCCCCGGAATGAACTTTTCCGGCTTTCGCGGTGTCATTCTTTCTTGCCATGAGTTGACGGGGGTTGTACGGAAACAGAGAATCGAGCCCGTGTTTCATTTCCAACAGAATTTAGTTTGAAGTAAGTAGTATCGATGAGTTTCTTTCGACCGGACGTTGACCGTATCGCCGGGTATGTTCCTGGCGAGCAGCCCCAAGAGACGGGCTGGGTGAAGCTGAACACCAACGAAAACCCTTACCCTCCCTCGCCGAAGGTGGTTTCCGCCATTCAGCAGGCGGCGTCAGGGCGGTTAAATGTGTACCCCGACCCGCTGGTTTCGAAGTTTCGGGAAGTGGCAGCGAAATGCTTTGGCCTCGACCCCGATTGGATATTGCCCGCCAACGGCAGCGATGAAAACCTGACAGTTTTAGTTCGTGCCTTTGTTGACCCCGGCGAACAAATCGCGTTTCCCTACCCCAGCTATATTCTGTATGAAACATTGGCCGATATTCAAGGCGCGAAACACGTGCGACTGCCGTTGAACGCCGATTGGTCTTGGAACAGCGCCGCGTGCCAACCCATTATCGCAGCCAGCAAACTGGTGTTCGTGCCGAACCCGAATTCGCCTTCGGGAAACTTATGGAGCCGCGATGAAATTCTTGCATTGGTCCCACAAAACGGCGTGCTAGTTTTGGACGAAGCCTACGGCGACTTTGTCGACCAACCGCACACCGCCGAAATTTTACGCACGGAACTGGGCAAGCAAATTGTCATCACCCGAACCCTGAGTAAATCGTACAGCTTGGCGGGAATTCGATTTGGGTTTGCGATTGCCCACCCCGATTTAATTGCCGGCATGCGCAAGGTGAAAGACAGCTACAACTGCAACACACTTTCAATTGCCGCAGCAACAGCGGCCATGGAAGACCAGGACTGGATGCAAAACAACGTTTCGAAAATTCGCGCCACGCGAACGCGATTAGCGGCTTCGCTAATTGAACTTGGTTTCGACGTTGTCGAGAGCCAGGCAAACTTTGCGTGGGCGACCCATGCGGAACAATCACATCAAGAAATTTATGAACGCCTGAAACGGCAGAAGGTATTGATTCGGTACATGAAGTTTCCCGATATTGATTTCGCTGCGGGCAATGTGCTGGACGGACTTCGCATTACCGTAGGCACCGATGAGGAAATCGACCGGTTTCTGAAAGTATTGGCCGGCGTGATTTAATGCGGTTTTTGAGGATTGTGGGAATTAAATGCCAGAAGGGTTGTAACGACAACAGGGCATGCGCAATCCGTTCCGGATTGATCGAAATTTTCCCAATTCCCGGGGGTGCTTTCCCCGTTCAAAATGTGACAGCCGCACAGAACCATCTATGATGGATTGTCATTCTGCGGTTGTGTTTCGAAATTTTCTCTTAAAATTCAGTAGCCACTTATGTCTAGAACTTCTTCAATCGTACGAAAAACGGGTGAGACCGATATCTCGCTGTCCCTAAATTTAGACGGCACGGGCCAATCGACCGTCAACACGGGGGTCGGTTTTCTCGACCACATGCTGACATTGTTTTCAAAGCACAGCATGATTGACTTGGAAGTAACCGCCCAAGGCGATTTAGAAGTCGACGACCATCACACCGTTGAAGATGTCGGCATCTGTTTAGGAAAAGCCATCGCCGAAGCAGTCGGCGATAAAAAAGGCATTGCTCGCTACGGTTCGGCTGTTTTACCGATGGATGAAACCTTGGTAACTTCGGCCCTCGATTTAAGTGGCCGGCCCATTTTTGTTTTTCAGTTAGAATTCCCCCGCGAAAAAATTGGCACGTTCGATACCGAACTGGTGCAAGAATTTTGGCAGGCGGTGACTTCGAACGTTTTAATGAACCTGCATTTGCTGTTGCATCACGGCACGAACTGCCATCACATTTCTGAAGCGCTGTTCAAGGCAACCGGTCGCGCGCTGCGACAGGCGATTACCGTCGATCCACGTCAGCAGGGAGTTCCCTCGACAAAGGGTGTGCTTTAACCCCCAAAAAAAATCAAGCTAGGTTGGGTGGAAGTTTTCTTTGTTCGAAAACTTCTGTGGAAATTCCAAATTGCATGTTGACAGATTTTCTG
>Ga0115002_10009040_pt1 | contig 10940 bp, 11 predicted proteins | sample ArcticOcean_MG_C_8_FD_89576 | JGI IMG/M metagenome (GOLD analysis project Ga0115002, IMG submission 89576) | Marine microbial communities from western Arctic Ocean - ArcticOcean_MG_CB11_86 | ecosystem: Environmental > Aquatic > Marine > Oceanic | place: Arctic Ocean: Canada Basin | collected... | reverse complement strand
GGCATGCCGCGGTGGAGGCGGAGATTGATATAGAACAACGCCCGCCCCACCCTGCTCCTGCAGGATAGCCTCAAGGTATCTCGCCGGCACCACCAAGAAGGAGACGAGCCATGGCTCTCAAGGATATTCTCGTTCATGTCGACAATGACGAGCGCGGCGCCGCCCGAGCGCGCTTTGCGGTCGATCTGGCGCGCCGTCACGAGGCGCATCTGACCGGTCTCGGGGTCAGCGGGTTTTCGAGCATGCCGACTTTCGTCGATGCCGAACTGCCAGCCGAAATCATGTAGGCGCATATCGACGCCTCCCGCGCCGAAGCGGAAGCGGCCGGCGGGTCATTCCGCAAGGCGGCTGGCAAGGCCGGAATCGGCGTAGAATGGCGCTCCATCGAGGAGCCGGTGGCCGATGTGGCCCGGGTGGTCGCCCTGCATGCGCGCCATGCCGATATGACGGTGCTGGGCCAGCCCGATCCGGACGCGCCCGGCGGCAGCCTCAGCATGGATATCGTCGAGCGCCTGCTGCTCGACGCCGGCGTGCCGGTGCTGCTGATCCCCTATGCGGGCACGTTCGAGACGATCGGCAGCCATGCCATGCTGGCCTGGAACGGCAGCCGCGAATCGGCGCGGGCTGTGCGCGATTCCCTGCCCTTCCTGGAGAAGGGCGCCGAGATCGCGGTGCTGCAGGTCAATCCGCCCAGCCGCAAGCCCGCCGATCGCGATGTCGCTGGGGCGGATATCTCGGTCCATCTGGCGGGCCACGGGCTGAAGGCCGTGGCGGCCCATGTCGTGGCCGAGGATATGAAGGTCGGCGACATGATCCTGTCCCGCGCCGCCGATGCCGGGGCGGATATGATCGTCATGGGCGCCTATGGCCAATCGCGCCTGCGTGAAATGGTTCTGGGCGGCGCCACCCGCTATATCCTCCAGCACATGATCGTGCCGGTGCTGATGTCGCATTAGGCGGCGGTTGTAATCGCGCGAGGCCGCTTGAGCGGCCGTGCGCGCGCGCCTAATCTTGTCGGCCGAAAGCAGCGGGCGACAAGATAGGGGCAGAGCATGGCCGTCAAAAAAGAAATCGAAGCGCTTCACCAGGACATGACGACCTGGCGGCGCCATGTCCATCAGCATCCCGAGACCGCCTTCGAGGAGGAGGAGACTTCCGATTTCGTGGCGGAGAAGCTCGAATCCTTCGGCATAGAGGTCCATCGGGGCCTCGCCGGGACCGGGGTCGTCGGCACCCTGAAGGGCAAGGTGGACAAGAACAGCCGCGCCATCGGCCTGCGCGCCGATATGGACGCCCTGCATATCCACGAGCAGACCAACCTGCCCTATGCCTCGGTCGGCACCGGCCGGCACGAGGGGCGGATGCATGCCTGCGGCCATGACGGCCATACCACGATGCTGCTGGGCGCGGCCCGCTATCTGGCCGAGACCCGCGATTTCGACGGCACGATCCATTTCATCTTCCAGCCCGCCGAGGAGAACGAGGGCGGCGGCCGGGTGATGGTCGAGGACGGGCTGTTCGACAAATTCCCCTGCGAATCGGTCTACGGGTTGCACAACTGGCCCGGCCGCCCGGTCGGCACCTTCGCCATCCGCCCGGGTCCGATGATGAGCGCCTATGACATTTTCGAGGCCAAGATCATCGGCAAGGGCAGCCATGCCGGCATGCCCCATCAGGGCCGCGACCCGGTGGTCTGCGGCGCCCAGATAGTCACGGCCTGGCAGACGATCGCCAGCCGTAGCACCAATCCCTATGACGCGGCCGTGGTCAGTGTGACCCAGTTCCATGGCGGCGATACCTGGAACGTGATTCCGGAAGAAGTCGTGCTGCGCGGCACGACCCGCAGCTTCAAGCCCGAGGTGCGGGACAATATCGAGGCTTCGATGGAGCGCATCGCCCGGGGCATTTGCCAGGGCATGGGCGCGGATTTCGAGTTCCGCTACGAGCGGCGCTATCCGCCCACGGTGAACTGGGAAGCCGAAACCGAAGTCGCGGCCCAGGCGGCGGCGGCCGTGGTCGGCCTGGACAATGTCGATCGCGATCCGACCCCGACCATGGGAGCGGAGGATTTCGCCTTCATGCTCGAAGCCAAGCCTGGCGCCTATATCTGGATGGGCAACGGCTCGGACGAGGACGGCTGCCGTCTGCACAGCCCCCATTATGATTTCAACGACGAGGCCCTGCCCATCGGCGCGAGCTATTGGGCGACCTTGGCCGAGCAGATCCTGGGCAAGGCGAGCTCGGCGGCTTCTCGGCATTCGGGCAGGGGGTAAGGGCGAATGCGGCGGCGCGACGACTTGGTTTTCCCGGTGGCGGAATACGATGCCCGGCTGGACGCTCTGCGTACCCGCATGGCGGCGCGTGGGGTCGATGCCATGCTGGTCACGACGCCGGAGAATCTGTTCTACCTGACCGGCTACGAGACCCAGGGATTGTGGTATTTCGCGGGCCTCGTCGTGCCGGCGGCGGGCGAGCCCTTCATGGCGACCCGTCATGCCGAGGACACGGTGGTCGAGTCCGATACCTGGGTCGAGGTCAGCCGGCCGTTCCACGACAATCAGGAACCGATGGCCGTGCTGGCCGGTGCCCTGGCCGAATTCGGCCTGGACGGCAAACGCATCGGCTATGAGCGGACGAGTTATTTCTTCCGCGCGCATGAGCAGGACGGATTGTTCTCGCGCTGTCCGAAAGCCGAATTCGTCGATTGCTCCTGGATCGTCGAGGAGGGCCGGGTCGTCAAATCCGCCGCCGAGATCGCGATGATCGCCCGCGCAGCCAAGGCGACCGAGGCGGGGACCCGGGCCGGCATCGCCGCTGTTCATGCCGGGGCCACCGAGAACGAGGTCGCGGTCGAGGTCTATCGCGGCATGCTGACGGCGGGCGGCCATTACTGCTCGATGCAGCCCTTCGTCGTGTCAGGCCCGCGCTCTTTCGTCAGTCATGCGACCTGGCGCGACCGGACCATCCAGGCGGGGGATTGCGTGTTCTTCGAGATCGGCGCGACCGTCCATCGCTACAACGCGCCGATGATGTCGACGGTGATCGTCGGCGATCTCTCGGCCGAGATGGAGGAGGCCGAGGCTTTGGTGCGCGAGGCGGTCGCGGCGGCGAAGGCCGAAATCGCGCCTGGCCGGCCGACGGGCGGGGCCGATGCTGCGGCGCGCGCGGTGATCGCGCGCAACAGCTTTGGCGCAACGCAGTACACACGGGCCGGCTATAGCGTCGGCATCGCCTGTACCCCCGGCTGGGGCGAGGGCCATATCATCGACATTAAACCGGGCGACGAGAGGCCCTTCCGCGAGAACATGTGCTTCCATCTGATTCCCTTCCTGCAGATCTCCGGCAAGGCGGCCGTGGGCCTGTCGGAAGTGATCCGGGTGACGGCAGAGGGATGCGAGTCGTTCAACAGCCTGGAACGGCGTATTTTCACGACTTAAATTCGGTTTGCCACACGGTCGGCCCGTCCTCGTCCTGAACCTGTCGAAGGGCGAGGGTGGCACGGCCCGGCGTCGTGCCATGGCCTCATACTTCGACAGGCTCAGCATGAGGCGGGCCAAAATGGCCTTGCCCTCGGGATATTGACCGGTTGGGGCTGATCTGCGGAACCAGCGATATCGAGAGGACCGGCGATGGCATCGGATGCACAGGTGATGGACCAACTAGTCGAGGCCGTGCGGCGCTTCGTTGAGGAGCGGCTGATCCCGCGCGAGCGCGAGGTGGCCGAGGCTGATCTTGTGCCCGACGAGCTGATCGCGGAGATGAAGGCGCTAGGCCTGTTCGGCCTGTCGATCCCGGAAGAGTACGGCGGCCTGGGCCTCGATCTCGCCGAGGAGGTCCGGGTGGTCCAGGAACTTGGCCGCACCTCGCCTGCTTTCCGCTCGGTCTTCGGCACCAATGTCGGCATCGGCTCGCAGGGCATCCTGATCGACGGCACGGACGAGCAGAAGCGGGCCTATCTGCCTCGCCTGGCGAGCGGCGAACTGATCGGCTCCTTTGCTCTGACGGAACCCGAGGCCGGGTCCGACGCCGCTTCGGTCCGCACCCGGGCCGAAAAGGACGGCAACGCCCATTACCGCATCACCGGGATCAAGCGCTTCATCACCAACGCCCCGCGCGCCGGGGTCTTCACCCTGATGGCGCGCACGGGGAGCCAGGAGGACGGCGCGCGCGGCATCACGGCCTTTCTCGTCGATGCCGATCTGCCGGGCATCACCCTGGGCAAGCCGGACCGCAAGATGGGCCAACAGGGCGCCCATACCTGCGACGTAAACCTGGACAATGTTCGGGTGTCTGCCGAGGCGATCATCGGCGGAAGGGTGGGCCAGGGCTTCAAGACGGCGATGAAGGTGTTGGATCGGGGCCGCCTGCATCTCAGCGCGGTGGCGGTCGGCGCGGCGCGGCGCCTGATCGACGAATCTCTGTCCTATGCGATGGATCGCAAGCAGTTTGGCCAGCGCATCGCCGATTTCCAGCTGATCCAGGCCATGCTGGCCGATTCCGAGACCGAATGGCTGGCCGGCAAGTCGCTGATCGAGGCGGTGGCACGAGACTATGACGCCGGGGCCGATGTCGCCCGGCGGGCCGCCTGTGCCAAGCTGTTCTGTACCGAGATGGTCGGCCGGGTCGCCGACCGGGCGGTGCAGATCCATGGTGGGGCGGGTTATGTCGCCGATTTTCCGGTCGAGCGGTTCTACCGCGACGTTCGGCTGTTCCGGCTCTACGAAGGCACCTCGCAGATCCAGCAGCTGGTCATCGCCCGGAGCATGATCCGCGAAGCCGAACGAGACAGGTAGAGGCCTTTCGGTCGAACGCAAAAGGGCGCTCTTCTCATGGCAACGAATGGTTATGATCCGGCAATTGGATACAAAAAGCCTGCCGGGCAATCCGGCCAGGGACCGCTATAGGGGAGAAAGCCAAGATGTCAGTCCGTCCTACCCGAACGATGGCGCCCGAGGTGCTGCGCGATTTCATGACGCGGATGCTCCGCGCCGCGGGTTGCAGTGATGTGAACGCGACCGAAACGGCCGAAGTTTTCCTTGAGGCCGATCTGCGCGGCGTCGGGATGCAGGGTCTCGACCATATGTTCGCCATGCTCGACGATCTGCGGCGTGGCACGATCGACGGCCAAGGCAGGGCCGAGATCACCCGCGAAGGGCCCGCCACCGCCCTGGTCGACGGCCATCGCGGCCCGGGCCAGCCGGGTGGCGTCTTCGCCACCGATGTCGCCATCCGCAAGGCCAAGGAGGCCGGCTGCGCGACGGTTGGGCTGATCAACGGCGCGGATATCTACATGGTCGGCTATTACGCCGAACGCATGGCAAATGCGGGCCTGGCCGGCTTCGTCTTCTCGGCCGCGCCCTCGCTGGTCCATCCCTATGGCGGGGTCGAGCGGCGCCTGGGGACCAACCCGATCGCCATCGGCATCCCGACCGGCAGCGACGATCCTGTTGTGCTGGACATGGCGACCAGCGCGCTGTCCTTCTCGCGCGTCAAATTCGCGGCCTATCACGGGGAGCATCTGCCGGAGGGCATGGGCGTCGATCTGGACGGCAATCCGACGACCGAGGCGGTGAAGATCGTGGAAGGGGCGATTGCGCCCCTGGCCGGCCATAAGGGCTTCGGCCTAGGCCTATGCGTCGCCCTGCTGTCCGGTCCTCTGGTCGGCGGTCTGGCGGGCAAGGCGATCGACGGCTGGCTCTCCGAGGATGGCGATCGCGGGGTGCGCGGCCATACCTTCATGGCGATCGATCCGGCGGCCTTCGGCGATCCCGATGTCTTCCGGGCAAATTCCCAGAGCTATATCGACGAAGTCAAATCGTCGCGCAAGGCGCCGGGGGTCGAATCGATCCGGATGCCGGGCGAACGCGCCCTGACCCGCCGCCGGGAAAGCCTGGCCCAGGGGGTTGAGGTGCTGGAAAAAACCTGGGAGATTGCGGGCCAATATGCTGCGAAGCTTGGCGTCGAGGTGCCGAACTAGCGGCGAGGGAGGCGCTTCAATCTGTTGAAACGCCCCTGGATCGTGGCGGAATGATTCGATCAGCGTAAGGCGAGGGACACTCTGTCGATGGAAGACTGGATTTCACGCAAGGATCTGATCGACGCGCGGCGGCTCAAGGCCCTGTCGCAACGCTCCGATGCGCTGGCTTGGCTTCAGGTGTTGAGCCAGTTCGCCGCCCTGGGGGTCACGGGCTACGGGATATATGCGCTCTGGGGCACGGCCTGGGTGGTTATCCCGTTCCTGGCCCATGGCGCGATCCTCTGGGGCTTCACCTATGCGGGCCAGCATGAACTGGTCCATCTGATGGTCTTCCGCAGCCGGGCGTGCAACGATTTCTTTGGCCATCTCGCCAGCTTCCTGCGGATATACCCGAACAGTTACCAGCGCTTTCTGCACTTCACCCACCACCGCCACACCAAGATCGCCGGCCTCGACCCCGAACTGCTGGCGCAGAAGCCCTGGACCATTTGGGGATACCTGAATTTCCTGGCGGGGCCGAGCTATTGGATCGGGCAGGTCCGCATCACCGTCGGCCATGCTTTGGGCCATGCGCCCGAGCCCTTCCTGAAGGAGAAAGAGCGGCGCATCGTGATCCGCGAGGCGCGGCTCTACCTCCTCGGCTATGCTCTGATCGCGGCCCTGTCGGTCACTTTCCAGACCTGGGCGGCGGTCATCTATTGGTGGGGGCCGATCCTGGCCGCCACGCCCTTCTACCGCTTCTACACGGCGGCGGAGCATCACGGGCGGCCGAACCGTCCGAGCGTGATCGAGAACACCCGCACGACCCGGGCGGGGCCGATCCTGCGCTGGCTGATGTGGCAGATGCCCTACCACACCGAGCATCACCTGTTTCCCGGCGTGCCCTTCCACAAGCTGGGCGCGCTGTCCCGCGAACTGCGCGACCGGCCGGATTCGCCGTTGACGGGCGTAAACGAGGTCGCGCCGGGCTATTTCGCGGTGAATCGGGAGATCCTGGTGATGGTCCGCCGGGGTGAGGACCCGACCTTCCTGGCCGAGGCCGCCCGAGCTTAAATCCCCACGATATGCGTGCCGCCGTTGACCGGCACGAGCTGGCCGGTGACGAAGGCGCTGTCCTCTGAGGCCAGGTAGCAGACGGCATAGGCTATCTCGATCAGCTCGCCCATGCGCTTGAGGGGAATTTCCGTCTCGGCGCGCTTCTTCAGGCCTTCGATGCCGCGCGCGCGGAGCGCCATTTCGGACATGATCGGGCCGGGGCTAACCGAGTTCACTCGGATGTTCCAGGGTGCGAGTTCCTTGGCCCAGGCCTTGGTCAGCCCGATGACGCCGGATTTAGACGCGCTGTAGACCGAATTGTTGACCGCGCCGCGTTGGCCCGCGCCCGAGGAGATATTGACGATGACGCCGGACTTCCGCGCCTTCATGCCCGGTAAGACGGCCTGGGTGCAGGTGAACAGCCCAGTCAGGTTGATCCCCATCATGAGATCGAAAGCATCCTCCGTGACCTCCTCGACCGGCGTGGCGCCGTGAATTCCGGCATTGTTGACCAGCACGTCGATCCGGCCGAAAGCCTTTTCGGCCGCCGCCGCGCCGGCCGCGAAGGCCTTGGCGTTGGTCAGGTCGCAGGCGAAGGTTTCGACCCGGCCGCCGGCTTCGCGCACCAGCTCGGCCGTCTCGGCCAGGCTCTCTTCCTGCAGGTCATGGGCGATGATCGAGGCGCCGCGCTGGGCCATCAGGATGGCGTCCTCGCGGCCCATACCGGCGGCGGCGCCTGTGATCAGGACGACCTTGTCCTCGAGCTGTCTTGCCACGGCGTTACTCCGCCGCGATGCGCGGCTGCCAGTCTTCGGCCCGGACATGCTCGACGCGGGGGAAGCGCGTGGCCTTCAGGCCCATCTGGAACCAATTGACCATGGTGTAGACGTCGTAGACTGGCAGGCCCAGGGCGTCCGCCAAGGCGGGGCCGAAGGGTGGCATATTGGTGCATTCCAGGACGATGGCGCCGACCTCGGGATGCTCCGTGACGAGGTGGTTGGCCGCCTCCATCAGGTCCGCCTCGCAATCCTTCCAGTCGTATTCCGTCGCCTTGTCGGTGAAGACCCGGGTCAGGATATTGCCCGTCTCCGTGCCGACGACCGGGGTGTCGAGGGCCACGCCGGCGGCGGCGAAATGCTTGGGTGTTAGGTTGCGCGAATCGGCGGTGATGATGCCGACCCGCTTGCTCGTGGGCAGCGTGCACTGGACCCAGGGCACCTGAATGATCGAACTGGCCGCGACTGGCACCCCGGCTTGTTCGGCCAGTTCCCGCTGGAACAGAGCGAGGAAACCGCAGGTCGTGGCGATGCCGTTGGCGCCGCGTTCGACCAGGCGCTTGGCGCCGTCGATGAAGGGGTCGAGCAGCCCGTCGAGCTGGCGGTCCACCACATTATGCGGGGTCGCGCCCTGGACCTTTTCGATCAGCACGGGAAAGGGCCAGGTGTCCGGGTTTCCGCCGTCGCCGACGACGCGCGGGAACTTGGTGTCCAGCATCAGAATGCCGATCACGCCGCCGCCGTTGCTGCGCGAGGTGTCGCGTTCCATCTCGTCCTCCCTCAGGGTTCGATGTTCGGGGGAAGCTATCGCATATCCGGGGGCGGCGGCGCCAGTTCGACGCGCTACTTGGCGGCGATCAGCGCCGCGAAATAGGGCTCCAACCCGTCCTTGAAACGGACCCGCCCCTCGGCCAGAAGGCGCTCGCGCAGCGGCAAGCCGTTGCCGCCGCGGGCGACCATTTCGGCCGCGGGGGTCGGCCGGGCCACCGCCGGCCAATGGCCGGGCTGGGGCGCGCTACCTTCGGCGGCGACGGCAAGGGGATCGTCGTCGACCACGGCCGGCGCCTCGATCACCTCCATGAAATTCCAGCTCGCCTCCAGCGGGATGTTGTTCGGGTCGTAGAAATAGATCGACCAGAACAGGCCGTGATCGACCGCGCCATGAACATGGATGCCCGCCGCTTCCAACCGGTCCTTGAGGGCGAATAGCTCGGCCCGGCTGTCGAGGATGAAGGAGACATGGTCGAAGCCCAGCGGCTCGCTCGTCCGGTCGCCCGGGAATTTGCGCGTCATGGGGCGCGCGCCGTCATATTCAAAGAAGGCGACCTGGGTCTTGCCGTCGCCCAGGCGGAAAAAGTAGTGGCGGTAGCCGTCATGGCCGATCCCGGTGAAGAGCTCCATGCCGAGCAGGTCCCGGTAGAAGCGGATCGTGCCGGTGATGTCCTCGGTGATGAAGGCCAGATGGTCGATGCCCTGGAGTCTGACGGGTGGTTCCGTCGGCTGGGTCATGGCGCTTCTTCCTTCTTCAATGCCCGATAGTATCACATTATGCGCGCGCTACCGTCGCGCCGCGCGGGGATCGAAAGCGTCCTGCAGCCCGTCGCCCAGGAAGTTGAAGTCGATCACGGTCAGGAAGATCAGTCCGCCGGGATAGAGCACCAGTTCGGCATGGGCCCAGATCAGCTCATGCGCGCCGGTCATCATATTGCCCCAGCTTGGCATCGGCGGCTGGACGCCGAGACCCAGGAAACTCAGCACCGATTCGAACAGCACTATGCCGCCCATCGACAGGGTGGTTGCGACGATCACCGGGGTCATCACATTGGGCAGTATATGGACCAGCATGATCCGAGTGCTGCGCGCGCCCAGGGCCTCGGCCGCGCGCACGAATTCGCGCTCGCGCACCGACAGGGTGGCGCCGCGCACCAGCCGCGCCACGGTGGTCCAGCCGAACAGGGCGATGATGGCGATCAGACGCCAGAGCTGGGCCGCCTCGCCATGGGCGGCCTCCGCGGGCAGGCCCAGCTTGGCCAGATCAACCTTGGCGAGGACGATCAGCAGTGGCAACAAGGGCAGGGCGATCACCGTGTCGGTGAGGCGCATCAGCAGGGCATCGGCCCAGCCGCCGCGATAGCCCGCCAGGATGCCGATCGCCGTGCCGATCACCGCCGCCGCCAGGGCGGCGACGAGGGCGACGAAGAGAGACACCCGCCCGCCATAGAGCAGGCGCAGGAAGACGTCGCGCCCCAACTCGTCGGTGCCCAGCCAATGAGCGGCCGAGGGCCCCTCGAACCGGGCGAAGAGATCCACTTCCGTGGCGTCGAGACCGAGCGCGGCCTCGAGCAGCGGCGCGCCCGCACAGAGGCCGCAGAGCAGGACCAGCACGATCCCGCCGACCACCGCCAAGCGATGCTCCAGAAAGCGCCGCATCATCATGCGGGTCAGTGAGGTGTGAACCTCCAAGGCTGCATCAGTCATTGCCGCGCGCCTTCGTAGTTCACGCGCGGATCGAGGCGGACATAGAGCAGGTCGGCGGCCAGGTTGGAAAGCAGGGTGATGAGGGTAACGAGCAGCAGCCCGGCCAGGGCGAGGTTGAAATCGTTGCCCATGATCGAGTCGTAGATCAGCTTTCCCATGCCGGGATAGGCGAACATGGTCTCGGTGATCAGCGCGCCGGAGAAGACCGTGCCGAAATGCAGGCCGATCACCGTCACCACGGGGATCAGCGCGTTGCGCAGCGCATGGCGGGTCAGGACGCGCCAGGGGGTGGCACCCTTGGCCCTGGCCGTGCCCACGAAATCCAACCGCAGGGCGGCGATGGTCTCGCCCCGGATGAAGCGGGCATAGGCCGCGACGCTGCCCAGGGTAAGGGTGGCCACGGGCAGGACCAGATGGGCGGCCTCGGCTCCCAGCCCACCTTGTGCGGGCACCCCGCCGGCGGGCAGCCAGCCGAGGCCGACCGAGAAGGCCATGATCAGCAGCAGGGCGAGCCAGAAGGGCGGGATCGAGATGCCGGCGAAGCAGAACAGGTTGACCGCGTTATCGGCCGCCGAATAGGGCCGGCGCGCGGCGATCAAGCCCAGCGGAAAGGCCAGGGCGAGGTTGAAATCGTTGCCCATGATCGAGTCGTAGATCAGCTTTCCCATGCCGGG
>Ga0115002_10009039_pt1 | contig 10940 bp, 9 predicted proteins | sample ArcticOcean_MG_C_8_FD_89576 | JGI IMG/M metagenome (GOLD analysis project Ga0115002, IMG submission 89576) | Marine microbial communities from western Arctic Ocean - ArcticOcean_MG_CB11_86 | ecosystem: Environmental > Aquatic > Marine > Oceanic | place: Arctic Ocean: Canada Basin | collected... | reverse complement strand
TGCTCTACCGTTTCTGAAGTCGATTTCGACACAACTTCAGATGAGACAAGCATGTCCTTCTCTTCGCAAACCTCAGTACGCGAATTCCGGATGAACCTTATTTCTGTTGTCGCGGTTGACATGATAAACCGGCATATCCCCTGTGTATTGCGGCTGGAACGGAAGCGTGCGCGCAATCAACGCCCTGCTGAAATCGTACCCCCTCCCCGAACCGAGGACGTGTGTGGGCAGTCATCCGGCGGTGATTTGACGAAGTTTTTCATGCCGCGCATGACAAGAACGCAACACGCCCCATCGATTGGTCCCAGGGCGGCCGGTCGACCTAAAGCAACTCGTCAATCGGCTTGCCGCCGTCGAGAACGGGGATGGGGCGGTCGAGGTTGTCGCGGAAGATTTCATCCGTCGAGACGCCCAACTGTCGATAGATAGTGGAGACGATATCGCCGAAGTGAACCGGCCGATCGAGCGGTAGCTCGCCGGTTCGTGTGCTGGCTCCGACAACAACACCCGACTTCAATCCTCCACCGGCCAGCATGACCGAGAAGACTTTATCCCAGTGATTGCGGCCGGCGTTGTTGTCGACGCGAGCCGTGCGGCCGAATTCGCCAAACATGGCGACCAGTGTTGTGTCGAGCAGGCCGCGCTCTTCGAGATCGTCCAGCAGCGTGCTGACCGCTAAGTCCATCGGAGGCAGCAGCTTGTTTTTCAGCAAATTGAAACTGTCGACGTGCGTGTCCCAGTCTTGGCCTCGCACTTGATCGAGCGTGAGGTTGAGCAGCGTAAACGGCACCCCTGCCTCGGCCAGCCGACGGGCAAGAATGGTTTGCTGTCCCCAAAGATGGTTACCATATCGCTCGCGCAGCTTCTGCGGCTCGCGGCTTAAATCAAAGGCCCGACCTGCTTTGCCTTGAAACAACATTTCCCGCGCCATACGATGGTACGTGCTGAGCCCTTCGTGATCCAAGCGTTGATCGCTTTTGTCTAGCGACTGCAAAAGTTCGAGGCGGTCGTCAACCCGTTGTTTGGAGAGTTGCCGATTCAGGCTCAGGTTTTGAGGTCCGGCAAACGGCTGGTTGGCTTGCTCGGGCGGGATCCCCGATTCGAGAGGTTCGTACGCAGCTCCCAGCAACCCGGCTGACGCATAGTACACGCGACGCCCCAGTTGACCGGAATGCGGCACGGTCACATAAGGCGGCATGCCGGTGATGCGTTTCTCGTAGGTCTTGGCGACGACCGAACCGATTCCCGGATGGAGATGGTTACGGTTGCGGCTTTCGGTATTGGCGTTCAGATAACTCCAGCCGGTTAATGTTTGGTGGATCGACGAGTTGTGACTGGGCGAGTCGACATAAGCGCTGCGGATCACGTTGAACTTGTCAGCCCTCGCGGCAAGCCGAGGCAAATGCTCTGAGAAATAAACGCCGGGCAAGCGTGTGGCAATTTGCCCGAATTCGCCGCGAATTTCCGCCGGTGCAAGTGGTTTGGGATCGAAGCTTTCATAATGCGACATTCCGCCCTGCAGGAAAATCACAATCGCCCGTTTCGCGGGGGCATTGTTCTGCGGCGCTGATCCTGCCTGCAATAAACCGGGCCACAACATGGTCCCGGCCAGTGCGCCGCTGCCGCCCTGCATCCAACGACGACGAGTCAACGGGGTAGAGAGGTATTGTTTTCGGCTCGACAATTCAGCGTCTCCTGTAAACATCGTGCAAACTGCACGCGGAGTTATGCTAATTCGGGAATCGGTTGCCGTCGTTCGATGAGGTATTGCGGACGACCGTTGTGGTCGTCGATTGTTGTGTGTTCGAGGTCGATGCCCATGTTGCGATAGATGGTGGCGAACACTTCTTGCATGTGGACCGGCCGTTGACTGGCTTCTTCGGCAAGACGATTCGTCGCACCGATCACCTGCCCAGTTTGCATCCCGCCGCCGGCGACCAATGCCGAATGAACTCGCGACCAATGGTCGCGGCCCGCTTTGGGGTTAATTTTTGGAGTGCGGCCGAATTCACCCCAAACGACAACCGTGACATCTTTTTCCATCCCACGATCGTGCAGGTCTTGAACCAGCGCGGCAATGCCTTGATCGAGCAAAGGCAACACCTTGCGTGCGTGGCCGAAGTTGTTGCCGTGCCAATCGAAATGGGCAAAGCTGCACGTCACACACCGCGCACCCGCTTCAACGGCCCGACGGGCTTGCAGGAACCGCGACATGACGGCCTGGTAACCATTTTCCAGGGGGTAACCCAGAACTTTGGGATCGTCGGTTCCGTAACGGGCGCGGACTTTCGGGTCTTCCCGTTCGAGGTCGAGGGCTTCGATCAATTTGGGCGACGTCAACACGTTCAACGCCTGCTTGGTGAAGCCGTCGTGAAGGGTCTGGTTGATTTGCGCGTCGGCACGGCGACGGAAGCGGTCCAACTGGGAAAGCAGATCGGTCCGATCATTCAAACGGGTAGACGAGATGGCGTTCAGCGTCATGTTTTCCATCGCGCGGCCATCAGGGCGAAACGGCGAATGGGCCGCCCCCAGGTATCCTGGGCCTTTGATGTTCCAAGGGTCGTGCGCCATTTTGAACGACAGATCGATGTATGGCGGTACTGAAGGATCGACGGTCCCAAACAGTTTCGACAGCGACGACCCCATTGCGGGCCACCCCCCCTGCGGTTGGGTGCCACGGAAATGTCGTCCCGTGCTGCACTCGAACGCATCGTGCCGGCCTTCCGCTCCGACCAACGATCGAATGATGGCGAACTTGTCCATCATGCCGGCGATGCGTGGCATCATCTCGCTGATTTGAATGCCGGGAACATTGGTGTCGATGGGATCGAACTCGCCCCGAACTTCAGCCGGTGCGTCGGGTTTTAAATCGAACATGTCCTGATGCGGCGGTCCACCGGCCAGGAAAACCATAATCACCGCTTTATGAGACGACGCCCCGTTCTGTTGTTGCGCGTTCAGGATTTGAGGCAGCGACAACCCGCCCAATGCCAAACCGCCAAGCTGCAGGAAAGAACGTCGCTGCACGCGATCGCACATTTTCAGAGATCGACCCGAAATCGTCAGCATTGTTTCACGCTTTCGTGAAGGGGCAGTTGAAGCGAAAGGCTCGGCTGGATTGTTCGCATTCCATCATAAACCAATCGGCACCGTAGTAAAACTCGTCTTCAACTCTTGTGGGAGACTTTCGAGGAGGTACGACACTGTTTTCTGCACTGTTGTTATCGTCGTTTGCCCATGTGGTTCAACACCAGCTCCTGTTTCGACGATAAATCCCCCTGCATTTGCAGTGTTCCACCGATCGAGGCCGGCATCCGCATCGCGCAGCTTGAAGCGACGCAGGCCGAGAAACAGGAGACCATCCGGATACGTCAGGTCGTCAGTTCCGAACATTCCCCCGTGCTGTCGGCGAATGACTCGATCGGAACATTCAGTCGCTGCAGCATTGTCAGGAAGACGTTGGCAAGCGGCATCTTCTCGCCCAGCTTCAAGAACTGGCCGTGACGCAGGCCCAGCTTTGATCCGCCGGCGAGAACCAGTGGGTAGTTTCGATTCTGGTGTGTGCGACTGTTGCTGCTGCCGTAGAGCACCATTGTGCGATCAAGCAGGTTACCATCCCCTTCGGGCGTTTCCTTCAAACGCGTGAGGAAGTAGGCCAACTGATTGGCGAGGAACTGATCGAACTTTCCAAGTTTTTCGGCTCCGCCTTTTTTGCCCGCTCCGTGAGCCAGGCCGTGCCAGTTCCCGTTCAGGCCGATGCAGGCCGGGAAGGCGTTGGCAATTGTCGTTGCGCCGGCGACTTGGCCGATCATGTAGGTTGCCAAGCGGGTGGTGTCGGTTTGGAACGCGAGGAACATCAGGTCGTAGAGCGACTTGAGATACTCTTCTGGCCCTTTCGGTGACGCTTCCAAGGCAATCGATTTTGCATCGACTTTCGGCTTGGGAATCGACAACCACTTCTGCGACCGCTCAACACGCTGTTCGACAGCGCGAACGGATGCCAGGTACTCGTCGAGCTTCTGGCGGTCTTGTTGTCCGAGTCGACGTTTGAGCGAACGGGAATGTTCGAGCACCAAGTCGAGCATGCTGGCCGCGTTTTCCAGTTTGGCTCGTTCGCTTTTCGCAATGGCTCCTTCTACGCTGCCGAACAGCCGATCGAAAATTTGTTTGGGCTTGGACAACGCGGGGACTGGGCGTCCTTTGGTTGAGAACGACAACGTGGTCGATCGTGTCGGCTCACCGACGCCGCCGTCGCTGGAGAGCACGAGCGATCCGAAACGTGTGTCTTCGCCAATGTGTGCGGCGGCCAATTGGTCGATCGAGACCGAGTTCCGGTACTGGCTCCCCTGAAACTTCGCAGCGGTCAGGAAGATGTCGCCCGTGTCGTGTCCGCCGATCTTGCGGCCGTTCGGGTGGGACATTCCGCCAAGCACCGTCACGTCTTGGCGCAACGGTTCGAGCGATTCGAGCGTATTGCGAAATTGGAACTCTCGCCCTTCCCCTTTCGGGAACCAGTTCCAGTCCGAGTCTTCCCGGCCTTCTGGCGGCAGAGAGACGCCGAATGGGAAGTAGATGCAACACATCCGCCGTGGCAGTTCGGCCGCCGTTTTGGGACCGGCTCCCAAGGCCATGCTCTCGAGGAACGGCAGCGACAACGCCACACCGGTGCCTTTGAGAAACGTGCGTCGATCAAGATGCCAGGATTTTTGCATCGGGATGTCTTTCGTGTTCGGCGATGTCGTTAGCGGACGGGGCGTTTGCGGACAGTCGGTGATTACTTGCTGCGAAACTCCTCACTCTGCGCGATGGCAACGATTAGATCGCTTAGTCGATAGCCCTTCTCGGCAAACTGTTTTGACAGTCGGTCGATTGTATCGATATCGGACAATTCGGGCGATCGCCCCAAGCCGTAAGCCATAATTTTCGTCACCAAGGCGCGGGAAAATCGCTCGCGGTCGCGTTTCAGGAGATGTGCCTTTAAGGCGTCGATGCCCGAAATTTCGTGACCGCCTGGCAGTGTGCTTGTGGCATCAACGGCCGTGCGGACTTTCTGCCCCTTCTTCGCGCCCGGCTTGACGACTTGGGTGCGCCACAGGCCGACGGCGTCGAAGTTCTCGAACGGCACGCCCCACGGGTCGATCCCCAAGTGACAACTCTTGCAGGACGACTTCGTGCGGTGGATTTCGAGTTGCTTCTTCAGCGGCAACGCGGCGAAGTCGGGTTGATTGGTTTTCAGTTCGGGAACGTCCGGCGGCGGAGGCGGCGGGGGATCATCCAGCAATCGATCCAACAACCAGACTGCCCGGCGGATCGGATGCGAATCCTCACCCGTCGAATTCGCCAGCAGAATACTCGCGTGCGTCAGCAAGCCGCCACGATGATCTTCCGGTTTCAACGCCACACGTTCAAAGCGGGTGCCTTGTGGACCTTCGAGGCCGTAGTGTTTCGCCAGCGGCAGGTTCAGCATGGCGAAGTCGGAATCGATCAGGTTCAACGCGCTCAAGTCGTTCTTCAGAATCTCGGCGAAGAAATGTTGCGTCTCCAGCCGCATGTCGGTCTTCAGTCGATCGTCGAATTTCGGATAGAACTCGGGATTGACCGCCACGCGATCAAGGCCTGAAAGGTCGAGCCATTGATTCGTGAACCGCTCGACGAAGTTCCACGATCGGTCGTTGGCGATCATCGCGCGGATTTGTTTTTCCAGCAAAGCCTTGTCGCGCAGTGTCCTGTCGGCAGCCAGTTTCAAAAGCGGCTCGTCGGGCATCGTGCTCCACAGAAAGTACGACAACCTCGCGGCCAGTTCGTGGTCAGTTAGCGGTTGTTTCTGCTTCACATCGGCAACGCTTTCATCGCGCGGTTCGAGCAGGTAGAGAAAGTCGGGCGAGATCAGCACCATCGCCAGCACGTCGCGCATGGCGGCTTCAAACGACGCGGCCCGTGGTCGAATCTTTTCATGTAACGTCATCATCTGCGCGACTTCGGCCTTGTCGACCGGTCGGCGGAACGCGCGTTGCATAAATCGCTGTAACACCTCGCGCGCATAAACGACTTCGTTGCCCGCTGACTTCGACGGGAAGAGAATCCGCGTGTGACTCGCGGGCGGCCAGGCGTCGAACAGCGGACCTTCAAAGTCGACCGACTCGACAACGATCAACGGCTGTGTCGGGTCGTCTTTCGGCGGTTCGGGTTTCTTGTTTTTCTTCTCACCCTTCTTCCCTTTGACTCGCTTCGGAGCCGGTGGAGCTTTCCCTACGTGCGAGAGCGTGATGAGCATGCCGGGGTACTTGGGGTTCTTGCCCGGCAAGGGGAAGTCTTCGATCCGCCCGCGGAACTCATAAACTCGCGATTCATCGAGTGACGTGTCGATATCGATCTCGCCGACCGTCTTCTTCGGTGCCAGCACATCGGCCCGCACACCCACGGCAATCGACAATCGCGGGTACGCCATGCCGTCCGGCGTGCGTGATGCAGCTTTGACACGAATCAAAAACTCGCCGTCGCGGGGGAATGCGTCCATCTTCGCCAGGAACAGACCACCTGGTCCCATGCGGTTGCCGACCGGCACGTTTTTCTTGCGCCCGCCGTTTGCGACCGACTTCTGTGCATGATGTGTGAAAATCTGCGGCTTGTCACCGGTGACGATCGCTTTCGCCAGCCCCATGCGGGCCGCCTTGAGGTAGTATTCGAGTTGCAGCGGTGACATGCCCAACGCCGACCCGTTGTTACGGAACCCGTCGGCCGAGGTCGGTTCCGGAGGCAGGTCGGCTGCGTAATCGAGGTCGACACCTAACAGGTCGCGCATTGTGTTGGCGTACTCGTAACGTGTGAGTCTTCGCAGCACGACACGCCCACCGGTACTCCGCTTCACCGCCGCGGCTCGTCTTAGTTCGCGGGTCACCCACTTCACAATTGTCTGCCGCTGCACCTCGGTTGGCTGCGGCGATTTCACGGGGGGCATCTCGCCGAGGTTGAGCTTGTTCAGCACGTCATGCCACGTCTCGGCATCGGTGCCTTTGACGAGATCGCTGTTCAAATTGTGCAGCTTAAGATCCGCAGAGTGCTTTTTGTCGTTGTGACAGCGGTAGCAGAACTTCGCCAGAATCGGCTGCACATCGCGTTTGAAAATATCGACAGAAGCAGGCTCGGCCGCCCCGACGGTTCCACTAAGGAAACCGACAAGAACACACAGCAAGGCAATGTTTCCAGCGATGCGAAGCATGGACCACCGATTTTCAGAACGACTGAGAGGAGAATTTTGCTACGGAGTATTTTGGGGGCCACAGCGAATATATATAGTATCACCAGTAAGTCATGCTCAGCAAGCGGAAATGCGTTCGACCGGGTTTGTCGGGTCGTTGGAAGTGGATCGCGCGAGTCACTTCGGCAGGGCGTATATAAACGGGTGGTTGCATCCCGTCTCCGGTCCGCCAAGAATGACGGGGATGAAAATGGAATCATGGAAGCGCAACAATGAACGAAGAACTTCAATCAACCACGGTCAAACAGCCGGAAGGTTCGCTGGCTGAAAAGGCGACGCTTCGGTTTGACCAGACGTTGACGGTTGAGTCGTCGCACCCGGACTACGTGCCGCAATTGGTGGACGCCATTCTGGCATCCGCCAGCGACGAAGGTGCCAGCGACGTGCATCTTGTTCCGTGTGAAAACGGGCTGGTGATGAGTTGGCGGCTGAACGGTGTCTTGCAACCGGTCGCCACTTTCCCCAACGCCCTCAAAGCCAACATCGTGGCCCGGCTGAAAGTCCTGTCAGAGTTGCTGACCTACCGCACCGACGTGTCACAGGAAGGGCGAATTGCCGGCGACGTGGACGGTGTCAGAAACGCGGGTGAGCACCTTCCCCACACTGTTCGGCGAAAAGGCCGTGATCCGGTTGTTTGTCGGTTCGGGCGATTATCGGCGTTTGAACGATCTGCAATTGCCGTCCAACACAACTGACGAACTGAAACGCGGGCTGGTCGAGTCGGGTGGTGTCATACTTCTCACCGGCCCGGCCGGCAGCGGCAAGACGACAACCGCTTACGCCTGCTTGCGTGAGATTGTAGCATCGTCGATTTCGCGAAGCGTTACGACGCTGGAAGATCCTGTTGAAGCGGTCGTTGAAGGGGCGGCGCAATCGCAGATCAAACCGTCCGCCGGGTTCGACTACGAAACGGGATTAAAGTCGTTATTGCGACAGGATCCGGAAGTCATGCTGGTCGGCGAGATTCGCGATGCGTCCGCCGCGAAGCTGGTTTTTCAAACGGCGCTCACGGGGCATTTGGTACTGACGACATTTCACGCGGGCAGTGCGGGTGAAGCGGTGGCCCGATTGTTGGATATGGGCATCGAGCCTTATCAATTACGCAGCGGGATCCTCGGTGTGCTGAACCAGCGATTGTTCCGCGTGTTGTGTTCCTGTGCGGTGGACGGCGAAAACCCCGCCGGCAAACTGGGGCTGACTGTGGACCAGTTTCGTGAACCGCTCGGGTGTGAACGCTGTGGCGGCACGGGTTATCGAGGGCGGCAACCGCTTGTTGAAATGCTGACGGTGAATGATCGTCAAACGGCAACGGCCATTCTCTCTCGCAGTGATTCGGCAGATATCGAAACATTCGCGGTCGAAGCCGGGATGACCACACGTTGGGACCGCGCGCGAGAGGCGGTGAATAGCGGGCTAACCTCGCCGGCGGAGATTCGACGCGTGCTGGGATTTCGACCTTCTGCCTGAGATTTGCAGGAATTCGCGATAAAGATCAGATTTATTAGACAAATCGGCCCTCGTTTCAGATCCTTAATACTGTGACACCTTACGAACCAGACCCATACGCGATTCAATTCCGCCGCTGTGCGGACGACCTGCAACAGCAGGGCGTGGCCGCGTTGACGGAATTGTACGACCTGGCTGCACCCCGATTGATGCGATATGCGATCACCTTAACCCGCAATCAACACGATGCCGAAGACGTTCTGTAGGCGGCGTTCGTGCGAATCGCCCGCGATCCGGAACGACTTTCCACGGCGCATCATCCTTGGCCCTACTTGTTGCGTGTTGTCCGGAACGAAGCCTTGCGAGTCATCCGGAACAGGCGTTCGCAATCGGTTGTGGAAAGTCCTCCTGCTTACGTGGTTCATACGGAATTCGATCAACAGGACGTTGCGGAATCCGTTCGCAAAGCGTTAGGCCAACTGCCACCGATGCAGGCCGAGGTTGTGGTGTTGAAGATTTGGGAGAACATGACGTTCGCACAAATCGGGGCCGTTCTGGAGACGTCCCAAAACACAGCGGCCAGCCGCTATCGATACGCGTTGGAGAAACTCACACTGCTGTTGCAACCTCACGACGTGGAGGCCTTGCATGCTTTGTGAAACTACTTACGGCGATCGGAACGACGTCGAAGACTTCGTGCGGGCCGGCAGCGATTGCCCTGCCCTTTCACTGGGATTACGCGAGCGGATCATCGCCAGCGCGGTCACTGCCCAAGCGTCGGATGTGCGACAGATGCGGCGGGGACGGGCGGGAGTTGTGCTGGGGCTGTCACTGGCTTTGGCAATGTTTGTCGGTCGCCAACCGTTGCTTTCGGCCGCTCATTGGGATGTCGTCCTCTCTCCATTGGCGTTGGAGAAACTGGAAGTCCCTTGGGATGACGAGGAGGCTCTGGTCGATTCCTCTGCGACATACGCACCCGACCGTTTGAGCTGGCGTCAGGTGGAGTCGCTGTCGCGTCTGCGCCGCTGGCAAATGGACACGTTACGTGCCGCATTTGTTTCTTAGACCGAAATCTTCACGGGCCGTTCGCTGAAATAATACAAGCCCGAAGCGCGAGTGAGTGAGTCAATGAGCGGGCGAACCGGGACACAACCGATCACCTTCGACGACCTGATCGAGTTGAACGACGAGATCGCCGCGTTGATTCGCGCCGGCGTAGCATTGGAGGTGGGGCTGCAAGGGTTCGCGGGTTCCGCATCAGGGCGTCTTGCAGAGATTTCCGCTCGGTTGGCGGGAAGGTTGGGCAAAGGACAATCGTTGGCGGAGGCGATCGATCAAGAAGGGACTCGTCTACCGAGCGTGTATCTGGCAGTCATCGAAGCGGGCCAGCAGTCGGGTCGTCTCCCGCAGGCGTTGGAATCGCTCTCGGGGTTCTCGCGCAGTCTGCAAGATGTCCGACAGCGGATTTCGCTGTCGTTAATCTATCCTTGCATCGTGTTGGTGACGGTCTACTACTTGTTCTGGTTTTTTCTGGGGAGAGTCCTGCCGCTGATCGGTGGGATGCCTCTCGGCCCTGGGGAAACAGCAACAGCCGGTTGGTCGTCGGTTGTGCAATCGGTGCTGGATACGGTTGCATCCTTGGGGCATGTTCCACCGGTATTGCTCGTGCTGCTGCTGGTGTGGTGGATGGTTATCAGCAAGTCGGCTTCTCGCACACGGGGCCTTGCAGGCGTTGCCCTGCGGTTGATCCCCGGTTTGAACGGAGCGATCCGCTACTTCCAGTTGGCGAACTTCTCGAAAATGGCGGCCATCTTGATCGAAGAGGAAGTTCCCCTTTCCACCGCCTGGATTCTGGCAGCGGAGACCACCGGCGATTCTCGTTTGATTGCCGATGCTGAACACATGGCAGTCGGCGTACGGCAAGGCGAAGTCCTCTCGGAACACGCGTTGTCAGGCACCTCGTTTTCGCCCTTCATGCGCTGGATGCTGAGGTCGGGCGAACGACAGGGTTCGTTGGTTGCCTCGTTGCGACAAGTCTGTGCGGTGTATCGCCGACGAGCGCTCTACCGAGTCGAATGGCTCAAGGTGCTGCTGCCGACGACTTTGACGATTGTTGTCGGCGGTAGCGTGTTGATGTACGCGTTGGCCTTGTGGTTGCCGTTGACCGAATCGATCCAGAAGTTGGCTTTACCCTGATCTACGGTGGATACCGATGCCGCGTTTTCGTTACACGTCG
>Ga0115002_10009035_pt1 | contig 10943 bp, 8 predicted proteins | sample ArcticOcean_MG_C_8_FD_89576 | JGI IMG/M metagenome (GOLD analysis project Ga0115002, IMG submission 89576) | Marine microbial communities from western Arctic Ocean - ArcticOcean_MG_CB11_86 | ecosystem: Environmental > Aquatic > Marine > Oceanic | place: Arctic Ocean: Canada Basin | collected... | reverse complement strand
AGGAAGGCAGCGCCGGGAATAATTGTATTGAGTGCCACATGCCAGAACGAGTTTATATGGGTAGGGATTCGCGAAGAGATCATGGATTTACCAGTCCGGATCCGCAATTAACTATAGACTTTGGAGTACCCAATGCCTGCAACACCTGCCATGCTGACCAGACCACCGAATGGGCCAACGAGCATGTGAATAGTTGGTATGGTGATACCCAGAGACGCAATCATGTTCAGAATCGGGTAAAAACTCTCACGGATGCTCATCAAGGTTTGCCAGATAGTTTGGCAGCCGTGAAATCGATCTTAGCAGCGGAGGAAAATGTCTATTGGAAAACGGCCTGGATGCGCCTTCTCTCGGTCAATGCCCAGGATGATTCCGTCGTTGAAATAGCTGAGGAAAATTTTAAACACGAATCTCCGATGTTAAGGGAAGCTTCATTAACAGTGTTGTCCCAACGACAGGAGCAATTGGAAAACTTGCAGCTCGCGCTTAAGGATGAAGCACTCCTTGTTAGAAATCGTGCCGCCGAAGCGTTGATGTCTCAATTCGATCCAGGGATGGAGGCATTTCAGGAATGGGAAGACTATGCAGAAATGAATGCTGACCGTCCTGGCGGGTCGCTGCGTCGAGCAGAACTTGCGTTGGTCCAGGGAGATTTCCCTCTGGCAAAAAAACTTACTTTGCAGGCCGTTTCCTTTGATAAAGAGAATCCGTATTTGTACTACGATGCTGCGATCTTACTTTCTCGGGCGGGCGATGTCCGAGGAGCATTAAGTATTTTAGCCGAAGCTCGGAAGATTGGTCCAGAGATCGCATTGCTCGCCTACTCAGAGGGGTTACTTTTGGCCGAAAATGGTGACTATTCCGGAGCCGAAAAAGCTTTTGTCCAAGCTGTCGGCCTCGATCCGAACCAGGCGCGTTGGTGGTATAATCTGGCTATGATCTACGCGTATATGTCCGAGCCTCAAAAAGCAATGGGCTGCATCAGTCGCGCCATTGAGTTGGAGCCGAGTAATACTGATTTTTTGATCTATCAGCAGCAGTTGGGTGCTCAATTGCAAAGGCAGGCGCCACCACAATAGGGGTCTGACTCTTCTGGACGTTAGCCTGTCGTGTTCATTTACTTCCTAGATGAGTGAAAAACCGTTAGCAGGAAAAGTTGCGATAGTAACAGGATCAGGGAAGGGGATAGGACGAGCGATTGTTAAAGGTTATGCTGCCGCCGGAGCTCAGGTTTGTGTGACGGCACGGACCCAATCGCAAATTGATGCTGTTGCTGACGAAATTAACGAAGCCGGTGGAGAGGCTATTTCAATTGCCTGTGACATAACCGATCCTGCTGCGGTTAAGCGAATGGTAGATCAGACGGTTGACACCTTTGGCGGGTTGGATCTGGTTTTTATGAACGCTGGCGGATGTCTTGAGAGTAATTCGATCGTCGAGGCTGATCCACAGACTTGGAGAGACACCATTGAAGTGAATTTAAATAGTGCGTTTTACACCGCTCAGGCCGTGATTCCTCACCTAAAAGTCAGAGGGGAAGGTAAGATTATAACTGTGGGCTCAGGCACAGGCCACAAAGGGCATAATCGCATTGCCGCATATTGTGCAGCCAAGGCGGGACTTTGGCATTTCACTCGAATGCTGGCAGAAGAACTTATCACATTTAATATTACAGTTAATGAGCTGATCCCGGGTATTGTTCACACAAAACTGGGCGATGGTGAAAAGCCGGAGCGGAAGTTGTTGGATTCCCTTGGAGGTGCTCACGAATATCAAAAACTTCCAGAAGATGTGGTGCCGTTGGCAATGCACTTGGCGACGACGCCGCAGTATGGTCCGACGGCTCAATCCTATAGCTTGACCAGACGGTGGTTGTAGAAAATGTGGAGCCTGAAACTGAACATTTTTTAAGCTAAGTTTTGTAAATGAAAGTTGCGCTAATAATTTTTGGAGTAGTGGTCTTTGGGTTTATTCTGATGGTTGCCTATTTGTATGTGAATCAACGGAAGATACTTTATTTTCAACAAGGGTTGGATCGTGAGTTGGACCACATAAAGGCAAACAAAGCTTTTGAGTTCGAAGTGAATCGAAATGGATGCATCCTCCGAGGGTGGCTACTTAATCCACATAATAAAAAACTTCTTATATACTACGGTGGTAATGCAGAGGAGGTTTCTTTGGTGATAGATCAATATAAGGCCCTGGATAATGTTTCGACCTTACTCATGAACTACCGTGGATACGGCGAGAGTGAAGGGCAACCCAGCGAAGAGAATATAATAGGAGATGCTTTGGCGATTGTTGATACTGTAAGCGATGGATTCGATTCAATCGTGTTAATGGGGCGAAGTCTTGGCAGTGGAGTCGCAGTTCAAGTTGCTTCACAAAGAGAAGTCGAACAGCTGATTTTGGTGACCCCCTATGACAGTATTGCTGCCGTAGGACAGGGAATGTATCCATGGGCACCCGTCAAAGTACTGCTCAAAGATCAGTTCGATTCAGTAGCAGCATCTGCGAATGTTTCGGTACCTACATTGTTTCTTATTGCTGAAATGGATACCATTGTTCCTCGCATACATTCTGAACGACTTGCCGAACAATGGAAGGGTTCTAAGCAATGGATGGTAATTCATGGATCGGATCACAATTCGATTCCTGAGTTTCCTGCTTATTGGGAGGCACTTACTAATTTCTTATCATCCTATAGTGGTCGTTAAAGAATCTCTCAGCTCGCTCAATTAAACTGACGAGTTTTAATAATAGTTCCGCCTACAAGTGACCAAACCAATAACGTCCTCTTCATATTTTCTGGCCACCTCAACAATGAGTTTGTGGGTCGCAAAAATCCAGTTTACCAACCACTGGAAAATTTGAATTCCCCAAAGCATATGCAGCAACGGTTCCCATTTATCAGAGTATTAACTCTTTTTGTGATCACAACTTTGGGTGTGAGTCTTCAAGTCGCAGAGCAGAGGCAATTTGTTGAAACGAAGGGGCAGTTAAACAAGGAGCACGAGGCCTGCTGCGAAGGGTATTAGCACTTTTGGGCCCTTTAGTCCGGTGCGATTTTAACTATCAAATTGCCGTCACTATCGACGTAACCGCGTCTCATTCCATCCGTGTTGAAAGGAGTTGCTATATTGCCTTCTCGATCAATCACGATGACACCTCCACGACCGCCCAGTTCTTCCAGCTTTTCATGAATGACGAGGCCGAAGGATCCTAGTTTTTCCTTCTTATTTTTACACCCATATCCCAGAAAAGAAATCAGACAAAGAAGCGGGATCAGGTTATTGTAGCAGGAGCGTTTCATAATTTTAGGGTTCAAGGTATTTTACTAGATGTAATTTGGCGTTTACCTCATTAGAGGCATGGACACACTCGGTTTAATGCATCTGAAATTCTCAAGCATCTTACCCGTCTTCTCAATATTTATTATGGTGTCCCTCGATTCGTCTGCAAACTCTGGAGCTCGAGTGATAGAGTATTTCGGTTACGATAACTGTATCGAACTTTTCAACGATGATTGTCGAGTGATACTTACACCAGCTGTGGGTGGGAAGATCATGTCCTATCAGTTGAATGGAAAGGAAGCGCTTGAAATCATTCTTGGTGAGGAGGGATACCATTATGATCCGAATAACCCAGATGAGCGAATCCGTAGTGGGGCAGGGCGTTTTGATTTCGGATTGGAGCGGCGTGTGGCTAGTCGGGATGAGATTTGGCTAGGAGCCTGGGAATCTGAAATTACGGGCCGTCGGCAGGCTACGTTGACTAGTGTTGAGCATCAAGCGACAGGCATACAGGTTGAACGAACGTTTACCTTGACTGATTCCGGTACGCACCTGACCTGCAAGCAGACCTTGATCAATATCGGTGACAAAACAAAACGACACAATCATTGGAGCCGAACCTTTGGTAAGAGTGGGGGAATCGTAGTGGTGCCTCTCTCGGATTGGTCACGCTATGAAAATCACTATGTGATGTATGAGCCAGAGAGGAGCATTAATCTGGCCCCTGAAAACGAACACATCTCAATCCGAGACAATTGTTTGGTGATCGCTGGTGCTCCTACTCATCCGAAGCTGGGTATGGATTCCATGGAAGGGTGGTTTAGTTACTTAATACCTAACGATTTGTTGTTCGTTAAAAAGTATCCGACCTTTCCCGACAAACTGTACGGTGAACAAATACCAATGACTATTTCGATCTGGTACGTTGAAAATTTTCGAGATACGCTAACGACTGCCGAGTTAGAACCAATTGGTCCACTTGAGACGATAGCTCCGGGTGAACGAGTTTCTTTCACCGAAGACTGGTATTTGGTGGAACATGATTTCCCTGAGGACAAACTCGGATTTGATGTACAAGCTGTTGTTGATGCTTCTAAATCCCTTTTTGAATAACGAAATCAATCGCTTAGTCCTTTGAGATGGAAAGACCTGGGATGGTCCATGTCTTAAGTTTTCCGAACTTTAAATAGATGTGCATCCGTCCGGTGCTTGATCGTAAAAGAGTCACCGCCGATTTCTTTTAGAAGCGATAAATGCTCACGGTCGAATGCTTCAACTTCACTTTGAGTTAGGGAAGCACCGATTCCACGACACGCGCGGATTCACCCACTCCATGACTTGGGTGTAAAGTGGATATCCTCATCGAAAAAGAAAGATGCTTCGACTTCGAGGTCCTTTTTTGACCATTCTGGACTGTTAGGAATGTTACCCGTATATCTGGATGCCGACCATGCTGGATTATGTTTTAGAACCAGTTCTTCTGTGGCCTTTGCAATGGGATCTTGAAGTGGTAGCCAGCAATTATGGACGGTAACGAGGCGTCCATCTTTTTTCAGAAGTCTAATGATTTCTGGAATGGTTTTCTCCAAATCGAAATATAACCAACATTGGCTCGCGATAATTGCGTCGTAAGATTTTGACTTGAATGGAAGTAATTCAGATGCGGCAATTCTGAAATCTATAGTCAAATTCGCTTCTTCAGCTAATTTTCGAGCCTCAATGATTTGTCCTTCAGAAATATCGCTGGCGGAGACATTTACTCCTTGGGAAGCCTACGTTCTTGCTACAATTCTCGTTCCGGTACCAATGTCCAATATCGATTATCGCGGCAGGCCCAGGTTCATGGCCTTCAGGAGATCATAAAACTTTTTTGAAGGTCCGGATCGCCTGGTTGCATAGTCTTTTGAAGAATTGCTCCACACAATGTCCCGTCCTTCATCCTTTGCGCTGATTCCATGCATTATTGGCATGATAGGGAAGTCAGGGAAACTTTCAACATTCTGAGCACAAAAAAAACCCTCCGTTTCGGGAAGGGTTGAAATGGTTTGGAACGCAGACCTTTTATTCTTCTGGTTTGGTCTTTTTGAGACCAACTACTCGTTGACCCTCTTCCCATTCCTTGCGTTTTTTGAGCAGGTCTACCCGCTCGAAACGTTTAAGAACTGTTCTGTTTTTGGATCCTGTACCACCGGCAGCTTTAAAGGAATTGTGCTGAGTCATATCTCAAATTGGGTTTAGAAGGGCAAAAAAGTGAGGCGTTTTCCAAATGCTTTCAAGTAGAAACTTAAAGAATTTCAGGCTTTTTCGTAGGTTCTTTTTGCCTGTCAGGTACGAGTCCTTTTTTTTCGACGAGCTGGGAGTTCTTGAATGTATTCTCCTTTGTGGCTGTAACCGCGATGGGATCTTTCCATATATCCTAGGGTTTTGGCTGTTTTCGGTGACTTTGTTCAGGTCCTGGCAATCCTAGGAATACAAGGGTTTAAGTTGGGAAATTATTTCTAAAAAACCCATTGCCAAAGGTCACTTTACCTTCCAAGTTAGCGAACTTCTTTAAATCCGGGCACCAGTAGAGCGGTATTTGGATCTAAAGATACCGTGTTAAACTGACCCATTTATTAAAACCAGAGACCTCCCGTGAGAGACGATTACTTAAAAGAAGCTAACAAACTAATCCCGGATCCAAACATCCTGGTAAATATAGTGTCCCGCCGTGTTAAACAGTTGAAGTTTGGTCAGAAACCTCTGATCGAATCTCTTGAGAGACTTGATCCGGAGGATATCGCGCTTAAGGAAATCATCGAAGGCAAAATCAGCTACGTTTTAGGCGACGATTAGTTCTTTCGATTCTAAATAGTTTCTGTTTCCTTTGTCGGGTAGGGCTTTCTGAAGTGCTGATCCTGCAGCTATGTCCAATAAAAACAAAGGCAAGGAACGATTTACTGAAGTCCGAAATGCGAAGGCGTTCCGGAACTATGAAATTGGCGAGAAATTTGAAGCCGGCATGGTGCTGCGTGGAACCGAAGTAAAATCGATTCGGAATAGCAAGGCTCAGATCAATGAAGCGTTTTGCCGCGTTCAGAAAGAAGAAGTTTTTCTTTATCACGCACATATCGCGGAGTATGCGTTTGGGAATCTAAACAATCACGACCCACGACGTCTTCGAAAGCTCTTACTAAAAAGAAGAGAAATTAATAAGATTCGCGGTGCATTGGAAATGCAGGGCAAGACGCTTATACCCATTCGACTCTATTTGGCGCATGGATTGGTAAAGGTGGAAGTTGCCTTATGCGTAGGGAAAAAGCTTTACGACAAACGCCAAGATCTAAAAAAGAGAGTGCAGATGCGCGAAATAGACCGCGCACTTAAAAATCGTTAGTTTCAATTTATGATGAGTGATTCAGTTGTTATCCGAGTTCCGGCAAGCACATCCAATTGTGGCCCTGGATTTGATACCTTGGGAATAGCTCTTAGTTTATATGGTACGCTTGAGGTAACTCGAACGATTGACGATCAGATCACTTACTTTGGCGATACACCGGAGTTTCCGGAGGAAGCTGTGACCATGGTCCAGGAGGTAGCTCAGACTTTTTTCAAGCAAACCGGTACTGAGCCAACTGGATTTGGTTTCGACATTAAATCCGAAGCTCCGATTGCCCGTGGATTAGGTTCGAGTGTGATTCTTCGTGGAGGTTTTCTTGCAGGAATTAACCATCTCTGTGGTTCCCCTTTGTCGAAATACGAACAAGTTGAGCTGATTTCCCTAATCGAAGGTCATCCTGACAATGCCTCGGCCACCATTTTAGGGGGATTTACGGTTGCACGATTCTGCCCTGATTCGAACCATTACTTAGGAACGCAAAAGTTTGATGTCTCCGAGGAAGTGGCCTTCGTTGTTGTTTCCCCAGAATTGGAAATAAAAACAGATGAATCGCGAGGAAGCCTACCTACTCAGATTGAATTTTCCAAAGTGGTGAGTAGCTTAAATGCGTTGGCTTATTTGGTGGGTGCTTTTGCTTCTGCTAACTATGAATCACTCAAGGCCTGTCAGGTTGATTATATACATCAGCCTTACCGGCTGCCATACATCCCCAAAAGTAAAGAGGCTATTCAGTCTGGGATCGATGCCGGCGCTTATACCGGGTGGTTAAGCGGCAGTGGAAGCAGCGTACTTTGCGTTACTCGGAAATCTGACAGTGCGAACGTTTTGGCTGCCATGGAGGCGGAGTTTAAACAAATTCCTATCGAAATTCGCTCGTATGTATTAACGGCCGACAACGAAGGAATAACAGTTATCAGTTAAAGTGCTGCACTTGATCTTATATTGCCCGGAGATTCCTCAGAATACCGGGAATATTGGACGGACAGCGGCCATTACAAGCGCGCGACTTCACCTGATTGAACCCCTTGGCTATGAGTTATCAGAAAAGCATCTGAAAAGAAGCGGTATGGACTATTGGGAAGATTTGGATTTGTGCGTTCACAAGGATTGGAAGCATTTCCTAAATAGCCCCAAGGCACCCAAGCGCTTGTGGTTGTTTACGACCAAGGCGGAGCGCATTTATTGGAATGCGAGCTTTCAAGATGAGGACGGGCTCGTTTTTGGCAACGAAGGGCATGGCGCACCTGATTGGTTGCATGATGAGATTGGGGAAGAAAATCGAATTACAATTCCTCATTCCAATAACAGTTTACGCTCCTTGAATTTGGCTACCTCTGTTGGCATTGCCTCCTACGAGGCTTTACGCCAAATGCAGTAGTTTAATGTTTGGAATTCTACTTATCCTGCACCTCTAAATACACATGTTTCCAAGGGTGATAATTTAGTAGTGTCGGGTGATAGCCTTTTACCGCAGGATGTTTTAAGTAAACACTCGTGTAAAAATAAAGCGGAAGGATCGGCTGCTCTTCAATCAATAGTTCTTCCGCAGCCTTAAAATAGTTGAACCGATTGTCTGTTGAACTGCTGGTTCTAGATTTTTCCAGAAAGCTGTCGTAGCGGGTCGATGACCATCCAGTAAAATTGTTACCTGAATCGGAAGTCCACACATCCAGGAAACTACTGGCATCGTCATAATCTCCAATCCATGAGCTTTTTAGAAGGTCGAATTCTCCGGTTTCTCGGGATTGATTCACTACCTTCAATTCTTGATTGATGATTTCGACATGAATGCCGAGTGATGCTTTCCACATTTGTTGTAGAGCAACTGCAATGGCTTTATTATTTTCTGAAGTATTGTAGAGATAAGTGAGTTCTGGAAATCCATTTCCTTCTGGGAAACCTGCATCGCTGAGGAGGTTCTTTGCTTGTGCAATATTCCTTTCGGCTGAAATACCAGGATCGTATCCTCCTGTTCCCGGAGGCGTGAAATGCCATGCAGGTTGTTGCCTGCCTTGGGTGATTTGATCCACGATCATCGATCTATTGATTGCCAGACTCAAAGCTTTACGAACCCTTGGATCAGATAACGGAGGTTTTCTTGTATTTAGCTGTAGGTAATAGGTGCCCAAATACGGATCGATATGGAAAGAGCTGTTATTGTTTTTTCTGTAAAACCCGACCTTGGATACGGGTACTGCCTCAGTGACGTGAAGTTGCCCTGCTCGAAAAGAGCGCTCCTCTGCTTCTCGACTTTCTGTAGGATAGAAAAAGATTTCATTTAATTGAGAAATTGAATTATCCCAGTACATTTCGTTCCTGGAAACGTGGACGTATTCATTCACCTTCCAGGCTGACAAATTGAAAGGTCCGTTTGAGATGAAGTCTTCAGAATGCGTCCAGCCGGATGCCCGTCCAAATGGGTCACCCAATTTTGAGAGAGATTCTTTATGAAGTGGGAACCAAGCTGGATGGGAGAGTAACTTCAGGAAGTACGGAGTGGGGTTCTCTAGTTCAATATGTAGCGTATTATCATCGATCGTATTTACCCCAACCTTTTCCCATCCGATGGACCCATTGTGAAAGTCTTTCGCGTTCTTAATAACAAACAATAGGTAAGCGTTGGGAGCAGCCACTCTAGGGGTTAATATCCGTTGAAATGCGTATTCAAAATCTCCTGCTATAAGCTGTTCTTCATTGTTCCATGTTGAATTCTTTCGAAGATTAAAAGTATAGGATGTCCCGTCTTCCGAAACTTTCCACGACTCCGCCGCTGCTGGAGTTGGGCTCAGGTCATTGGGATCTTGACCTGTTAAACCTTCAAACAATGCGCTGAGGATTTTAATTTCCGTTATACCAGTAATGATGTGCGGATCCAGCTCCTGTGGCTCTTGTCCGTTTCCGACATGTAAAGCCTGAGAAGCTATGCTTTTCTCGGTCAGGCGCGGACCCTTATTGCAACCCGTGATTACAAGTAATATTGTAATGATTGCCGTAATAAATCGCATAAAATTATTAACCCTTTGGAAGGATTTTCTGAAAGGCATTTTCAAATACTTTCTTTGACACCAGGGTGATGCGGGAACCTAGACTAATACAGCACATCTCTGTCAAGGCTGCGATATTGAATGGCTTCCAGCAGATGCTGCATATTGATCGCTTTTTGCTCCGACAGGTCTGCTATGGTCCGTGCAACCTTTAGTATTCTGTCGTAGGCGCGAGCGCTAAGCTTTAGCTGCTCCATCGCCTGCTGCAAGGTGTCACCCATGGCCTGATCCAAGTAGCAATGCTCTTTGATATGTTTTTGTTTCATCCGTGCGTTGCAAGGAACGGATTCGTCTTGAAATCGCTGGCGTTGTATTCCCCGAGCTTGGGCAATGCGGTGCCTAATCGTTTTGGAGTCCTCCCCTGGGTTGGAATTTCTTAATTCATCAATTGATAGGGCTGGGGCCTCTACGTGTAGATCGATTCGATCAAGAAGCGGCCCGCTTATTTTCGATCGGTAACGCTGAATTTGAGCTGGGCTGTCTGTACATTCATCACCCAGGTAACCACAAGGCGTCGGGTTCATTGCGGCAACCAACATGAACCTACAGGGGAGCGTTATTTTTCCAGCGCTTCTAGAGATGGATACGTCTCCGTTCTCAAGAGGCTGTCTCAGTACTTCAAGTGCCGAGCGTTTGAACTCAGGTAATTCATCGAGGAAGAGTACTCCGTTGTGTGCCAATGAAACTTCCCCAGGTCCTGGAATCGATCCGCCCCCTAAAAGACCAACATCGCTGATGGTATGATGAGGGGATCTGTGCGGGCGTTGAAACCGGTTAACCGGACCTCTTAAGGTATTTTCAGCTACGGAATGTACACTCAAAATTTCCAAAAACTCCTCAAGTGTTGGCTCAGGCATGATGGTAGGAATTCGCTTTGCCATCATGGACTTACCTGACCCTGGAGGTCCGATAAGTAGAATATTGTGTCCGCCCGCTACAACAACTTCTATCGCCCTCCGTACCATGTGCTGGCCTTTTATTTCCGAGAAGTCTTCTAAATGATTTTCTACGTGCTCTAAGGTATTGAGGACGGATTTTATGGTTTTAGGAATTAGATCTAATTCGCCTTGTAAGAACCTCACTGTCTGGTCGAGCGAATCTACCTCGATCACATCGATACCCTCAACCAATGCAGCTTCCTGACTGGATGGATGTGGAAGGATTACGCCTTTCCCCCCCAGATCTCTTGCCAGCAGTGCAATGGCTAGTCCTCCCTTGATCGGTCTT
>Ga0115002_10009034_pt1 | contig 10945 bp, 10 predicted proteins | sample ArcticOcean_MG_C_8_FD_89576 | JGI IMG/M metagenome (GOLD analysis project Ga0115002, IMG submission 89576) | Marine microbial communities from western Arctic Ocean - ArcticOcean_MG_CB11_86 | ecosystem: Environmental > Aquatic > Marine > Oceanic | place: Arctic Ocean: Canada Basin | collected... | reverse complement strand
TTTAGCAGAGCGGTCCGGCGCTAAGACGCCGGTGATGATGTTGGTCAAGGACGGTCTACGCGTTGCGTTAGTGACCATTCACTTGCCACTGGCCGAAGTACCTTCGGCGCTTACCGCTGAACTTCTGGAGCGCGTTTTGCGTGTCATCGATCACGATTTGAAAACTCAATTTAATGTTGACTGCCCAGTGATGGGCGTATGCGGTCTCAACCCGCATGCAGGAGAATCAGGCCACCTGGGTAGCGAGGAGGCAGAGATTATTGCGCCCGTTTTGGTGAAGCTAAAAAAGGATGGCTTCTTTGTAAAAGGGCCCTTGCCAGCTGATACCGCTTTTACAAAACCGGCAGTTTTAGATTTGGATGTCGTTGTCGCAATGTACCATGACCAGGGGTTACCAGTGGTAAAACATGATGGATTTGGTCAGGCAGTGAATGTCACCTTGGGATTACCTTTTGTCCGCACATCGGTTGATCATGGAACCGCCTTGGATATTGCCTCCAGTGGACGGGCCAGCGCCGACAGCTTGATTACAGCGCTGAATTTAGCTGAGACCTTGGTCCGTGGTTAATAAAGGACATCTCTTGCCCTACTCCCGCAAGCGTTTTGGACAACATTTTCTTCGTGATCGCTTGACGATACGCAAAATCATTGAAAGCATGAGATTTGAAAACTCTGGGTTAGTTGTAGAGATCGGACCCGGCCGGGGCGCTCTGACCACGCCATTAGTTGAGTGTTGTAGTCAACTGCACCTCATAGAGATTGATAGAGATCTTGTCAATATTCTATCGGAGAAGTACGCTGACAATGCTGCCGTAACTGTGCATCAGGGGGATGCCCTTCAATTCGATTACTCGCGACTTGTAGAACCATCTAGATCTAAGTTAATGATCGTAGGAAACCTGCCTTATAATATTTCCACTCCCCTATTAATCCGCTTGCTGTCCTGCTCAGAAGTTATTAGGGAAATGGTTTTCATGGTTCAGAGGGAGATAGCGGAGCGCCTTACAGCAAATCCAGGCTATAGAAACTATGGAAGACTTACAGTAAATGTTGGCCGATCTTTCCTGGTAAAGACGCTTTTTGAGGTCGGTCCCGAAGTTTTTTCTCCCGCTCCTAAGGTTCACTCATCGGTTATTCGCTTGTCGCCAAGAGTAAAACCTCTTGGGCCAGTTGTTGATACAGTGCTGTTTGCAAACGTAGTTCGTGATGCGTTTTCACAGCGCCGAAAAACTTTGCGGAATTCATTAAAGCATTATAAGGCCGAAGCCATATTAATCAGGTTGGGGATCGATCCCCAACTGCGGGCAGAGCGTCTTTCGATCGAACAATTCGCTGAACTTGTGTCAGAGTTAGGACGTTAGGTTTCGCTGGGAAGTTCTTTCATCTTATTCTCAATCCATTCTTCTGCTTCCGAATTTACCTCTCGAACTTTTCGGTCTTGTGCTTGTATGGCGGGTCCAATGCACACACGAATAGTGCCCGGATGCTTAACAAAGCGTCGCCTGCCCCAGTGGAGACCCGAATTTTGAGCAACGGGTATGATGGGTGTGCCTGTGCGAGCTGCGAGCATGGCTCCGCCAGGAGAATAATGACCACGGACACCCGGCTTCATTCGACTGCCTTCAGGAAAAATCACGATCCAGCGCCCCTCCGCTAATCTTTTTTCCCCTTGTTCAAGCAGTTGACTAAGGGATCTAAAACGGGCAACGCGGTTTATAGCAATTGGCTTTGTGGAGGCAAGGCCCCACCCAAAAAAGGGAATCCACAGAGCCTCTCTTTTTAACACCCAAGTTTGCGGTGGAAAAATCGTTTGAAAGGCTATCGTTTCCCATGCTGATTGGTGTTTCGACAGAATTACAGCGGGAGTTTTTGTTAAGTGCTCTAGTCCTTCTACCTTGTGATCAATGTTACAGGTTATTCGTAGCCAGAACGTGATGAATTTAGCCCACATTGCAATAAATCTCATCCTCGGCAATATTGGCAATAATCTACCAATAACTGCTAGCGGGCTAAACAATATCGCCGAGATTAACATCCCAGTGAAGAACAACAACGATCGAGCCCAAAGCATTTCCGATCCTATTCAGTAAACGCTGTTAATCATCGTCATTGTCCTAACTGGCTCACAGTCGTTAGTGAGCGCTTATCAGGGACTCAACGAAGGCCGATAAGTTTTCGTAGGTCTTAACGTCCGGGAAGTTGTTCTGCCTGCTTTTTAATAGCTCGGCATAGGTCGCAAGGCCGTTTCCTGTTTTTACGAGTATGGGCTGCGCTCCAGCCGAGTGTGCGGCAGCAATGTCGGAGCGGGAATCCCCCACAAAAGGAACACCATGAAGGGGCGTGTGCAAGCGCTCGCCCGCCTCAAGCAATAAACCTGGTTTTGGTTTGCGACAAGTACAATTTTTTTCAGGGGTATGCGGACAGAAAAAAATCGCATCTATCCATCCTCCTTTCTCTCTAACCTGCGCGGTCATTTTTTGATGGATTAGATTCAGCGCGCCTATGTCAAATAAGCCTCGACCAATGCCGGATTGATTGGTGGCGACAATAACGCGGAAATCAGCGCGGGAAAGTTTCGCTATCGCTTCCAGACTGCCTGGGATAGCCTCCCACTCGTCCGGTTTCCTGATATGATCTTTAGAGTCAAAATTGATGACGCCATCTCGGTCTAGTATTACGAGCGACATAGTATTGGTCCGGCAGTTCTTTAAGGGCCCTAGGTTGTTGGTTGTAACTTGGAAATATCGCCTACGATTAACAACAATTTACTTAGCTGGTTTAGCAGCGCTAGTCGATTTGTGCGAAGTGCAGCATTGTCCGTTAGTACCATAACTTCGCTAAAGAAACTATCGACTGGCTCGCGCAGAAGCGCTAATTGTTTAAGAACGCGCAAGTATTCACCGCGCTTAATCAATGGTATGACAGTAGCAGATACTTCAACCAGAGACGCGGCAAGCTGTTCTTCGGTTACTGACTCAAATAGAGTACTGTCAATTACCAGTGGTATCTCTTGATCCGATTTCTTAAGAACATTTCGAATGCGTTTAGTGGCTTCTGAAAGGCCAGCAGCTGAGCGATTTCGTCGAAATTGGGAAATAGCGCGGAGACGACGATAAAAGTCGATTGGCTGTACTTCTCCTATTTCAAGCACTGCGCTGATTTCGTCGTTGGAAAATCCGGCCGATGCGTAATAATGTCGATAACGGTCTGTGACAAACTGTATAACTCGAGTCCGTACGTTTTCAGCTATCAAATGATCATCTTCGATATAGGTCAAGATGCTTAAATTAACCAGCTGTGTTAAGTCCAAGGCAAGTTTTTTTTCAACTAAAATTCGAATTACGCCAAGAGCTGCCCGACGTAAACCATAGGGGTCGCTCTCTCCAGTAGGTTCGTCGCCGGTAGAAAAAATACCAGTTAAAGTATCGATTCGATCGGCTATCGCAAGGATTTTCCCCGAGCGAGATGATGGCAACTTATCTCCAGAATATTTTGGAAGATAATGCTCCGCTATGGCGACTGAAACTTCTTTGTGTTCCTTATTTTGACGAGAATAGTGATAACCCATAGTGCCTTGGAGTTCTGGAAACTCGCCTACCATTTGGCTTATAAGATCCGCCTTACAGAGGTGGGCAGATCGTAAAGTTCGTGATGGGTCCCAGCCAAGGGCTGTGATTATAAAGGTCGATAGTTTTTTGATACGACGCATTTTGTCATGAAGGCTCCCAAGACGGATGTGAAAACTAACGCCTCTCAAATTTTCGACCCAATCGTTAAGGTTCTGTTTACAGTCTTCTTTCCAAAAGAATCTTGCATCGGAAAGTCGCGCTTGCAGTACCTGCTCGTTGCCGGATCGTATTCGGCTCATATGTTTGCTATCGATGTTGGATACTGTAATAAATTTTGGCAGGAGAGCACCTTCTTTATCAACGACATGGAAAAATTTTTGATGATCCCTCATGGATGAAATTAATACTTCCGGAGGAATTTTTAGGAAGTCTGGATCAAAAGCTCCAAGCACTGCTTTTGGCCACTCTACTAATCCGGTCACCAGTTCTAGGAGGCTGTCCTCCACGATGGTTTTACCGCCAGCCTCATGTCCCAAAACCGTTATCTGTTGACGAATGACTTCCCGGCGTTCGTTAAAGTCCGCAATAACAAAGCTGTTTTCCTTAAGTGTCGCAGGATAAACATCGGCGTTCTTGATTTGGATCGGTTTTTCTGAAAGAAAACGGTGCCCATGGCTGATTACGCCAGAGCTTACGCCTAGAATTTCGCAGTGGATGGGAGTCTTGCCGTGGAGGACCAAGAGCCAGTGTATGGGGCGCACAAACTCTGCATCACCTTCGCCCCAGCGCATTCGCTTAGCGATAGGCAGGGTCCTAAGTGCAGTATTAATACAGTCTGGAATTAGGTTATGAGCCGCTTTTCCTGATATCGCGGAACGGAATAAAAGCCAGCCCCCAGAATTAGTTTCTAATCGCTCGAGTTGGTCTACAGTAACGCTACAAGATTTGGCAAAGCCTTTAGCCGCTAGAGTCGGACATCCTTCGTTGTCGAAGGCCGCAGAAATTGCAGGCCCCCGTCTTTCGCTCACCTGATCTGGTTGTTGACGAGCCACCTCAGGAATCAAGACCGCCAGACGTCTTGGGGTTGCAAACCACGAAGGTTTTTGATTAGATAACCCAAGCGTTGACAGTGATTCCGCGAGCGATCTGCTGAATGATTCTCCAAGACGCCTTAGCGAAGTAGGAGGCAGTTCTTCAGTACCAACCTCAACTAACAAGCTCGATCTTAATGAACGCCTTTTTTGTGTGTCGTTCATGCAGTTTTCGTCTTTGAACGCCCGCGCGGAAATCCTTGTTGTTCACGCCTTAGGTAATAAGCTTTTGCAGTATCGCGCGCCAACGTACGCACTCGACCGATGTATCGCGCCCGCTCGGTTACTCCAATGGCGCGGCGGGCATCCAATAAGTTAAAGGTGTGAGATGCTTTTAATACATGCTCATAGGCCGGTAGTGGCAGTCCATGACCTATGAGATTACCGACGGTTTGCTCACAGGTTTCAAAATATGCAATCAGTTTGGTAACATTGGCGTGTTCGAAGTTGTAGGCAGATTGCTCTATTTCATTGTCTCGGTAGAGGTCGCCGTAAGTGTATTGGTCGTTCCACGCAAGACTAAAAACGTTGTCAATGTCCTGCAGATAAAGAGCGATTCGTTCTAGCCCATAAGTTATTTCTCCGGTAACAGGGCGACAGTCAAGCCCGCCAACTTGTTGAAAATAAGTAAACTGGGATATTTCCATACCGTTTAGCCAAATTTCCCAACCAAGACCCCACGCTCCCAATGTCGGGGACTCCCAATCGTCTTCTACGAATCGAATATCGTCTGTTTTTCCATGAATTCCGAGCGCTTCTAGTGATCCGAGATAAAGTTGTTGAAAGTCCTGAGGCGATGGTTTTAAAACAACTTGGTATTGAAAGTAACGCTGTAACCGGTTTGGGTTCTGGGCATACCGGCCATCATTAGGCCGTCGTGATGGCTGGACATATGCTGCTTGGATTGGTTCTGGCCCGATGGCGCTCAGGAAAGTAGCTGGATGGAAAGTGCCCGCGCCTACCTCTATGTCATAGGGTTGTAAAATTAAGCAGCCTTGGTTTGCCCAATACTCGTGTAAGCTTAGAATGATCTTTTGAAATTGCAAGGGGAAAAGAGTTGGCCAAGTGAGTAAATCATCGTAAATTATAGCGGGTTGTTGAGCTTGCTATAATGATCTTTTCGAAGATAACGATTTCTAAGCAAAACTCATGACCAAAAACCGGAGAAAAGCAGTGGCGTTAATTTCGGGTGGCCTAGACTCGATGCTTGCCGCGCGCGTGATAAAAGATCAAGGCATCTACATCGAAGGCCTAAACTTCTTTACCGGTTTTTGTGTTGAAGGTCACACACACGCAATCCGTAATGGAAAAACCGGTAAACGGAATAATGCGCTGTGGGTCGCTGAGCAACTGGGGATACGACTCCACATCATTGATGTCATAGAGGAATACAAGGACGTAGTGATTAATCCTCGCCACGGGTATGGAGCAAACCTGAACCCGTGTCTCGACTGCAAATCATTTATGGTGGGAAAAGCCAGAGAATGGATGGAAAAGCACGAGTTTGATTTTATTATCACAGGTGAAGTGGTCGGTCAGCGACCCATGTCGCAGCGCCGCGCTACCTTTCCCGTGGTTGAAAGAGAGTCCGGCGCTAAAGATCGATTATTGAGACCGTTGTGCGCACAATCACAGCCACCAACAAAGCCAGAACGTGAGGGATGGGTAGATCGGGAAAAGTTACTCAATTTTAGTGGGCGCAGCAGAAAACCACAGATTAAACTTGCAGAAACGTTGCAAATTAATGAATTTTCCCAGCCCGCAGGCGGTTGTTGTTTCCTAACTGATGCTAACTATAGTGCGAAGATGAAGGATATGTGGGAGACGCGAGGGGAAAAAGACTATGATTTGGATGACATTATGTTGCTTAAGGTTGGTAGACATCTCCGCCCCACTGCGCAATTTAAGATGATCATAGCCCGCGACGAAGGTGAAACCAATTACCTGATGGGGTACCGGAATCGGTTTCACCACCTTTTAATGACGAGCCACAGTGGCCCGCTAACGTTACTTCAAGGTGAGGGCGAAATCGAGGTGTCGTTTGCTGCAAGAATTGCTGCTCGATTCGGTCAGGGTCGGAACGCGCCCGAGGTCTCCTTTCTCTCGATAAGCCCTGATGGACAGGAGCAACCGCTCTCTATTGTCCCCTTAAAAGCCGATCAAATTCCGAAAGCTTGGTACTTATGAGTACGCACAATCTAGATGCTCGGAACCTTTTGTGTCCGATGCCGGTCATTCGCACCCAGCAACGAGTCGCGGACTTAGCTGTGGGTGACGAGCTCGAGGTTTTCTGCACGGATCCAGGGGCATTGTCTGATATTCCAGCGTGGTGTCGACTGGAGGGGCACGAAGTAATGCAGTCGGGGGAGGTGGGGGGAGAATTTTTTCTCCATATTCGGGTAGGTGAACGCCGCATTTTTTGACCTTATTGCTCTACTTTGGTGCGTAACAGAACTATTTGCTCTACAATTGTGCGGTTTGTGTTCTAGTACTAGCTAAAATAGCTAAAATTTAGTTGGCATGGAAATTGCTGTATACAAGAGTGAAGGCAGCTTAAACTGAAGTCCGTTCCTCATTATCAAGAGCTGGTCAAGACCGCTGCCAAAAACATCTATTGATCAATTTAGAGGGGGCACCTATGTCAGTTGCAGAAGTCCTGAAAGTGATTCAGGAGAAAAGAGTTAAATTTATTGATTTTCGTTTTACTGATAGCCATGGGAAGGAACAACATATATCAATACCCTCCAGCGCAGTAGACGACGAGATATTTGAGGAAGGCAAGATGTTTGATGGATCTTCTATTGCAGGGTGGAAGGGAATTGAGGAGTCTGACATGATCCTGATGCCAGATGTTGGGTCAGCAGTTATAGATCCATTTATGCAAGATACGACTTTGTTATTGCGATGTGATGTCGTTGAACCAGATACCATGCAAGGGTATGACCGCGACCCACGTTCGATTGCAAAACGAGCCGAAGCCTATCTCAAGTCGACTGGAGTTGGTGACTCTGCTTATTTTGGTCCGGAGGCAGAATTTTTTGTGTTTGATTCAGTGCGATGGGATAACGATATTAGCGGAGCGTCCTATCATATCGAATCGAAAGAAGCCGCTTGGAGCTCGTCACGTGATTACGAAGATGGAAATATAGGCCACCGTCCCGCGATCAAAGGTGGTTATTTTCCGGTCCCGCCGGTTGATTCCTTGCAAGATCTGCGATCTGCAATGTGTTTAGCCATGGCAGATATGAATCTTGATGTTGAAGTTCACCATCACGAAGTAGGCACAGCAGGCCAGTGTGAAATCGGCACTCGATTTGACACATTGGTTGCCAAAGCGGATCAACTGCAGATCTATAAATATTGTGTACATAACGTAGCGCACAACCATGGGTTAACAGCGACCTTTATGCCAAAACCGTTGGTTGGTGATAACGGCAGTGGTATGCATGTACATCAATCGATATTTAGTGGTGCCGATAACATATTTTCGGGAGACCAATATGGCGGGCTTTCGACCAGGGCTCTTCACTATATCGGAGGAATATTCAAGCATGCTCGAGCGCTAAATGCGTTTACTAACGCTAGCACTAATAGTTACAAACGTCTTGTACCAGGGTTTGAGGCGCCTGTATTGTTAGCCTATTCATCACGCAATCGCTCGGCGTCATGTCGGATACCTTATGTTTCGAATCCAAAAGGCCGACGTATTGAAGTGCGTTTCCCCGATGCGACAGCAAATCCCTATTTGGCCTTTACGGCTTTGTTGATGGCCGGACTTGACGGCATACACAACAAAGTTCACCCCGGTGGACCGTTCGACAAAGATCTATATGATTTGCCTCCTGAAGAAGAAGCCGACGTTCCTACGGTCTGTCATTCTCTAGATCAGGCACTGGAAGCGCTCGACAACGACCGAGAGTTTCTTAAAGTAGGGGGGGTCATGACGGATGACATGATCGATGCTTATATTGGCTTAAAGATGGAGGAAGTGCAAAGCCTTCGTCAGGCTACCCATCCCCTTGAATTTTCGATGTATTACAGCGTCTAATTCCACGGTGATGTTTTCTGTTCACAGCAAGCGAGTTGCCGTCTGAGATGTATCGTAATGGTGCATACTGAAGAGAGGCTCGTAGTAGGCCCGCCGGAATCGGAAGTGCTTGATGGACATGGATGGTCGACTCCGCTACTTGAATGGTGCCGCAGAGGGCCTGCTGGCGGTTAGCGCTAGTCGAGCTGTGGGGCATAATATTGCAGGGAGCTATTGAATCGGCAGAAGTGGGACATACTACCAGATTTCGGGAGATTGAAATTAGGAAGAGATCATTCCCACAAGAGAGTGATGGGTGCATGACGATCGATTGTATGGTATCTCCATTCGCCGTGGATGTTGAGATGCCGTGGGCGGTAGTTGAGACTGTAACGGTTGAACCTTTGGCGCGAGATACTGAATGGCGCGAGCATAAAGTAGCTACGCAAAAGATTATTTGTTCACTGGCCCACGAGATCAAAAATCCCTTAGGAGGATTGCGTGGAGCTGCTCAGTTACTTGGTCGACAGTTAGTTGCGGATGATCTTCAGGAGTACACGAAAATTATAATTTCCGAGGCAGACCATCTTACCAAGCTCGTTGATCGCATGATTGCTCCAAGACTACCTTTGAGTTCTGAGGACTTTAATTTGCATGAAGTTCTCGAACACGTTCGTCATTTTATTGAGGTGGAGTTTGGAGAAGAAATCGAAGTTCGGCGCGACTACGATCCAAGCATTCCCTATGCGACGGGACAGAAGGAATATCTGATTCAAGCAATTCTTAATATTGCTCGGAATGCCGTTCAAGCGATTAATGGTCTAGGGGTTATCCAATTCCGGACTCGAGTACGAAGACAAATTACGGTAGGGGGGCGCCGACACCGTCAGGCGCTAGAGGAGACAATAAGTGACAACGGGCCCGGGATAGCAAAGGAGTTACAAGAAAAGATATTTTTACCGATGATAACTGGAAGACCTGGAGGAGCTGGATTGGGGTTAACTCTAGCCCAGGACATAGTAGACCGACAGGGTGGCGCTATTGAATGCACGAGTCTCTCGGGAGAGACAAGATTTACTTTGTTATTGCCGGTAGACCCCATCTCGTGACCAAGAACTGTCAAGTATGGGTTGTAGACGATGATGCCTCTATTCGTTGGGTTTTAGAAAGAGCATTAGATAATGCTGGGTTATCGGTCCAGCAATTTGCTACTGTAGAGGAGGCGCTCAAAGAATTGGTGTATGAGCAACCTCGAGTTGTAATGACAGATATTCGCATGCAAGGAAAAATTGGCATTGAGTTTTTAGCGGCTCTTGGGCGAATGTTTCCCGATATTCGGGTGATTGTCATGACTGCGTATACTGATTTAGACAGCGCTGTTTCTGCCTATCGTGGTGGCACCTTTGAATATCTTCCGAAACCGTTTGATTTAGATGAGGTGACAGCTCTTGTGAAGCGCGCTTTGGTAGAGCGCTTGGTTTCGTGATGGGTTCTTTTTTTGAGCCCGAGGTTGAGTTAATTGGAGCCGCACCAGCGATGCAAGAAGTCTATAGGTTAATCGGACGCCTCTCTAAATCCACTATGAATGTTTTGATTTCTGGCGAGTCCGGGACAGGGAAGGAGTTGGTTGCTCGTGCGATTCATAATACTAGTCCATGCGCTGATAAGAAATTAGTTGCGATCAATACTGCTGCTATACCTTCTGAGTTGTTAGAAACGGAATTGTTTGGATGCGAGAAGGGCGCTTTTACTGGCGCTGAAGAGCAATGTATTGGTCGATTCGAACAAGCTGAAGGCGGCACTTTGTTTCTCGACGAAATCGGTGATATGCCGCTAGCTCTGCAGACAAGATTATTAAGAGTCTTGTCTGACGGCTCTTTTTATAGAGTCGGCGGTCATCAGCAACGGATAGCTAACGTTAGAGTGATCGCAGCGACCAATCAAAACCTAGAGAGGCAAGTAAAAGATGGCCGCTTTCGAGAGGATCTGTACCACCGTTTGAATGTTATCGAAATTCCTCTGCCGCCGTTGCGAAATCGCCCCGAAGATATAGCAGATTTGGCACGCGTGTTTTTAGCGCGAGCCGCAAATGAGTTGGGGGTGGAACCAAAGACTCTTGACAATAGGTCAGAAGAATTACTGAGAACTGCACATTGGCCGGGTAATGTGCGTCAGCTCGAGAACCTTTGTCGACGCTTGACAGTGATGGTGCCCGGGAAACTTATTACCAGCGTTAATTTACCACCCGACTATTTTTC
>Ga0115002_10009033_pt1 | contig 10946 bp, 10 predicted proteins | sample ArcticOcean_MG_C_8_FD_89576 | JGI IMG/M metagenome (GOLD analysis project Ga0115002, IMG submission 89576) | Marine microbial communities from western Arctic Ocean - ArcticOcean_MG_CB11_86 | ecosystem: Environmental > Aquatic > Marine > Oceanic | place: Arctic Ocean: Canada Basin | collected... | reverse complement strand
GCTATTACCTCCAAAGCCTGATCCTAATGAACCACCGCCAGAGGTAACCAAAAATGACCGAAACATTTTCAAAATTCTGGCCAATTCACAAGATCGACTACTTGTTGAAGATGAACCCCTTGCGGATGTCACAGAGCTCAAGGAAATGGTGAAAAAGTTTGTCGTAAACTTTGGTAACCCTGATGCAGATAATATTGATGTATACAATAGTTTTCCTGCACCTCTTAAGAGGTACGTTAACTCAAGGGGCAAACTGCCAGATTCTTCAGATGGGCCTGGCGAAGCGATCGTTTCATTTAAAGCTGACCGGGGAACTAGTTATGAACTCTATGTATCTGTACTTGATCAGATAAATGGCGCATATAATGAGATTTATTCCGAACGTGTTGGTATATCTTCTGATGAATGGCGAGGTCTCGACAGAAAAAAACCTGCGGATAATGATAAATACAAAAGGGGAAGAGATGGCATCCCACGGGCGATATCAATTGCAGAACCAACGAAAATAGGAGGTTAGTATGTCGAAATTTGGAAAGAAATCAACTACATCTCAGGGGATTCCCACAGCGGCATTACCTGACATCATATTCATGCTTCTTTTCTTCTTTATGGTAACTACTGTATTGAGAGAAGTTGAATTGATGGTTCAGCAGGATTTGCCACAAGCGGTTCAATTGCAAAAGATTGAAAGGAAATCACTGGTTAGTTATATTTATATAGGTGAACCTCGAAAATCTACAACTTTTGGTACGGAACCTAAAATTCAGGTTAACGATGTTTTTATAGAACCCAGGGACATTGTAAGATTTGTGAATCAGGAGAAGGATAAACTCAGCGAAGTTGAAAGGGATCAGATTACGATGTCATTAAAGGTTGACATCGACACCAAGATGGGCATAGTATCGGATGTGCAACAAGAGCTCAGAGAGGCTAATGCACGAAAGGTATTATACAGCTCCCGGCAGGTATTAGAAGGTATATAAGACTAGTAGTTCATGCTATAAATGAAGACCGGTATGATAGGTGCCGGTCTTTTTTTTAATAGCAAGAGTACTCCTGAAAAACTCATTTTTAAAAGTCCTATTGCAAAGTTTTTAGGCTTCATTACTTTTGCAATCCGTTGTAAGCGAGAGTAGCTCAGCTGGTAGAGCAGCCCGACTTACGTCGGGAGGGTCGCTGAGCGAGTTCTTTGAATAGCATGTATTACACTTAGAAACAAAACTTGAGGCGAATAGAAGGGAATTAGAGATTAAAAGAAAAAAGAGCCGAAAGTATATTGAATATTGATCAAATAAGCGAGAGTAGCTCAGCTGGTAGAGCACGACCTTGCCAAGGTCGGGGTCGCGAGTTCGAATCTCGTCTCCCGCTCAATGAAAATAAATGTGAGCAAATGGCTCACATTTATTTTTTGTAGGTATGCCGGAGTGGTGGAATTGGTAGACACGCAAGACTTAAAATCTTGTGAGGGCAACCTCGTGCGGGTTCAAGTCCCGCCTCTGGTACTGTAATAACTCTATAACTTATTGGTAGTTAGGTGGTTTTCTGTTTTTTGTAGTCACAGTATAGTAACAATATACCTGTTCATCTGTCATTTTCTTAACCTCATTATTTCTGCCTGCCTTTCTTCTGGACTCATTGATAAAAGAGTCTCTATATCAGATATATCACGTGTCTCCGTTCTTGACAACTTAGGCAAGGTGTACTCAAGCAATCGCAATACCGCATCTATTTTCAGTATACCCTTGAGTGCTTTTATCTCAATACATACCTCATCCCAATTATCATCCAAAAGAATTCTTACCCTCTCCCGGAGTAGTTGCGTTTCTTTGTTTGGTTTGTTCATCCTGGGGCTGGCCTTGCCTGCTTCTGATGCTGTTCGACTATTAAAGCCCATCGTTAGATTTATGTTGATTTAACTGGTTTGTTAACAATCCCTTTCGGATTTCCGGTGAACACTGAGGATTAATCAACATCTTCAAATGGACTTCTATTTCTTTTGCTTTCTCGATCAATTTTCCAATATTCTTTAATGCTCGTTCATAATCACCTTGATCGAACTGCTCAACGATTTTTTTTCTGCTTATCAAATTGAGCGAGGACTAAATTAGAGCCAGCAAACAACAGGTATATAATTAATGAAGGATATTTTTAATATTTCTATGTTAATAACTTTTACATAGAAATCAACAATCACCTTTAAGACGAAAGATCCGAACCGGTTAGAGTTGTAATCGTCATTAAATTTATCCTGTTTCGAGGGTAAAATGAACTACACTTTTTCAATTGACCAAATCATACAAACGCTACACCATCTACCGTCAAAAGACACTAACTAATTATTAACTTTGCACATCATTTTGATTTAAGAATAAATTATGGCATTAAGCGATCAGGAAATCAGACGAAGAGAGGAGCGAAAAGAGTTGGTCGTATTGGGGCTCAATCCTTATCCTTCAGAGCTTTTCCCAGTAAATACAACTGCACAAGATATCCTTGAAAATTATCTGAAGCAGAAAAATGACATAATCATTGCCGGTCGATTAATGAGCCGGAGGATTATGGGGTCCGCTTCTTTCGCTGAAATTCAGGATAGCACAGGGCGAATTCAAATATATATTAGAAGAGATGATATCTGCCCCGAAGAAGATAAGACGCTGTACAACATTGGTTTTAAGAAACTGCTAGATATCGGGGATATAATTGGTGTTCACGGCTTCGTTTTTACTACGCAAACCGGTGAAATATCAATCCATGTCATCAGCTTAAAACTTTTAACTAAATCGTTGAAACCACTGCCAATTGTCAAGTCAGTTGAAGACGATTCCGGTGAAAAGAAAGTCTGGGATGCCTTTGAAGACCCCGAACTTCGATATCGCCAGCGGTATGTTGACCTAATAGTTAATCCTAAAGTGAAGAAAACCTTTATCAAACGAACGCAGCTTGTGAATTCAATGCGGGGATTCCTTAATGAAAAAGGGTACCTGGAAGTTGAAACCCCTGTTTTACAACCACTTTATGGTGGAGCAGTAGCTAAACCTTTTAAAACACACCATAACAAGCTTGATATGACCCTCTATTTGAGGATTGCCAATGAGCTTTATCTCAAAAGGTTGATAGTTGGAGGTTTTGACGGAGTTTATGAGTTTTCGAAAGATTTCAGAAACGAAGGAATGTCTCGTTTTCATAATCCCGAATTCACCCAGGTTGAGCTTTATGTCGCTTATAAAGATTACAACTGGATGATGGACCTTGTCGAGGAAATGATTGAGAAAGTTGCCCTCGATTTGCATGGAACTACCTCTGTAAAATGTGGAGATAATATGATCAACTTCCAGCGACCCTGGAAACGTTATACCATGTTTGAAGCCATTCAGGAATATATCGGTATTGATATATCAGAAATGGATGAACTTCAACTTCGTGAAACCGCCAAACAATTACATATCACCTTAGAAGAATCGATGGGCAAAGGGAAGATCATTGATGAAATTTTTGGTGAAAAAATAGAGCCTAATCTGATACAACCAACTTATATCACAGATTACCCTGTGGAGATGTCGCCACTTGCTAAAAAACACCGATCAAAACAAGGGTTGGTAGAGCGATTTGAAGCCATCTGCAATGGAAAGGAGATTTGTAATGCTTTTTCTGAATTAAATGATCCCATCGATCAAAGGGAACGCTTTGAAGAACAGGTGAAATTAGGAAAGCGTGGCGATGATGAAGCCATGGTTATCGATGAGGATTTTCTTCGAGCCCTCGAATATGGTATGCCACCGACTGCTGGTTTGGGAGTTGGTATCGACCGCCTTGCTATGATTATGACCAACTCCAAATCAATTCAGGATGTCATCTTTTTTCCACAAATGAAACCTGAACAAAAAGTACTCGATGCTTCCAACAAAGATTTTGAGGATGTCGGGGTACGATCAGAATTGATCCCCATACTTCAGAAGCTCGGAATCAAAACCATTAAAGCTCTGAAGAATCAAAAAGACTCAAAGCTCTTTAATGATGTGTGTGGCACCAGAAAAAAAATGAAGCTTAATGAAGTAAAAAACCTGACGCTTGAGGAAGTACAGGGATGGCTTGCTTAGAATTATTTAGACCAATAAACAACAGGAATAAATAGGGCAACCATTGAATGAATAGTTTGATTTTCTCAAAGCTTATTTCAATTACTATCAGCGCTATAGAGGCTATCATTCCACCCAGCAGTATTTTGTCCCACCTGGGCAGCAGGGCGGAAGTGCGCAAAGATCTATTCAATCGGGTCAAGCAGGATCAAGAAGTGGTGTTAAACAGAGATACTATTGATAAAATCTACTTCTACTATTCAAATGGTTTTCTTGAAATCGGCAAAGACGGATATGAATTAAAAGAATATCAGGAAATGCCTGGGGGAGTGTGGAAGCATCAAATGTTGAATAGAAACTTTGAAACAATACCTTCAAGATTTTAGGGACCTTGAAGCGGTATGGATGTGAGCTCCGGCTGTTTGAGCTGAAAATTATTTCCGCTCCTTAGGAAGTGAGAGTATCTAATCGTCCGCTAAGATCGATTTGCGGAGCTTAGCATAGTCAACTTCCTGAATAGTCGTATGATCATCAATCATCTGACAGGCCGCGGTGGCCGCTGATTGGGAGAGCATCATGAAGGTGGGTTCCATACGGATAGAACCAAAAGCGACGTGACTGGCGGACACAGCAAATGTTACTAGCAAGTTGGTGCATTCAGACTCTTTGGGCACGATAGCATCGTAGCCGATGCCGTAGGGTACGACACGCACGCTGGCCGGGCTCTTTCCTTCACGGACTACCATGTCGTTATAAGCAATGCGTTGGATTTCGTGGATGTCCAATCCGTAGGATGCCATGGCAATGGGTTTGTCTGCGATGAGCTTTCCCGTGCAATGGTTTTCGTTCATGACGAGGTCGGATATCATACGGCGGGCCTCACGAATGTAGAGCTGGTAAGGCCAGCCGCCGTTGTCAACGAACTCGTCTTTACAAAGACCAAACGAACGGACTTGTTTCTTTAGTTTCTCGGGCACCCCTAGGTCGTTCCCCAGAAAGTAGAGCAGGCCCAAGTGATAGTCTCGCTGGTAGTCGTAGAGCTCCTTCCTTCGGTCCCAATCTGCATCCGGCCAGTCCCAACTAAGGCCTGGAATATTTGAACCAAAAGTAGCCGTATTGAAATCCCATTTATCGTTTACTAAAAGATCGAGTTTGGTGAACCAGCGAAGGTCCATGTCATCGCCCTGAAAAACGCAGGCCTGAATAAAGCGGCGTTGAATTTCGTAGTTCCAGGGATCGTAGTTGTCCGGTTCTTGAATAGGAATGAGGTTGCCTGGATTAAATATAATCCTTAAGTCCCATTATTAAAATTCCCGGAACAAATCATGAACAATCAACATCCCAAACCAATTTTTCACGTATTTTTATCATCCTTCTTTTCAATTGAACAACTAAATACTATAGGAAGTGAGTGAGATTAAGAATTCAAGACATGCCATAAGGTTACCTTTTTTTCTAGCCATTGCAATCACAACGGGCATCTTAATTGGTGCAAATATGGTCGATTTTGACACCCGGGGAAGTCTTTTCGGCGGTGTAGATAAGTTTCGGGAAATCGTGAGCTACGTGGAAAGAAACTATGTAGATGACGTTGATACTGAAGACCTGATAGAAACCGCGATCACCAGCATGCTAAAGAAACTAGATCCTCATTCAGTCTACATCCCTGCCAGGGACCTTGAAATTTCAAAATCACAATTGGAAGGAAAATTTGATGGTATTGGAATAGAATTCAACATTTTTAAAGATACTATTTATGTAGTAGCCCCTCTCAGTGGAGGTCCTTCTCAAAAAGTTGGATTATTATCAGGTGATAAAATCATAAAGGTTGATGGAGAAAATGCCGCTGGCATTGGAATAACCAACAGAATCGTATTTGATTTATTGAGAGGGCCCAAGGGAACTGAAGTTGTTGTCGATATTAAGCGAAGAGGTGATAATGAATTACTGACATTCAACATCATCAGGGATAAAATACCACAATCATCGGTCGACGTTTTTTATATGATTGATGAGGAGGTGGGCTATATTAAGGTTAGCCGTTTTTCGGCCACCACCTACGATGAATTTAAGAAGGCTTTGATCGGCCTCAATGAAAAAGGAATGAAAAAGTTAATCCTCGATCTGACGGGGAATCCTGGAGGATACATGGACAGAGCTGTGAACATGGCTGACGAATTGATTAGCGGTGATAAAATGATCGTTTACACTGAGGGAAGGGAGTCAAGGTATAATTCTGAGCACAGGGCAGATCGAGACGGCGCCTTTGAAAAGGGGGCGGTTATAGTTCTTATTGATCAGGGAAGTGCATCAGCTTCAGAAATTGTAGCCGGGGCTATTCAGGATAATGACAGGGGATTGATTGTCGGCCGCCGATCATTTGGTAAAGGCCTGGTACAGATGCCTATCAACCTGAGGGATGGATCGGAATTAAGGTTAACCATCTCACGGTATTATACCCCAAGCGGGAGGTCTATTCAGAAGCCCTATTCCGATGACCTTTCAGGTTATGATGAAGACATGTATAGCAGATATAGTAATGGGGAATCTTTTTATAAAGACAGCATTAAGGTCGACGAGTCAATGAAATTTGAGACATCAAAAGGCCGTGTTGTTTATGGCGGAGGTGGCATTGTTCCTGATGTTTTTGTTTCATTAGATACGATAGGAAATTCAAAATACCTAACCCGGCTTTTCACCAGCAATACCGTGGGGGAATTCGTTTTGAACTATTACAATACAAATCAAGCCACTCTAGAGAAGATGGGTTATGATAAGTATAGAACGGAATTTGAAGTAACAGAGGCCATGCTCAAAGAGCTCATTGCTTTAGGCGAAAGCAATGAGATTAAGTTCTCTGAGAAACAACTCAACACCTCAAAAGATTTGCTAAAACTCAATCTTAAGGCTCAGATAGCCCGCAGGGTTTGGCGGGGTGAAGGATTTTACCCGATTTACAATGAAACCAATGAAATCCTCCAGGAAGCTTTAAATCAATTTGATAAAGCTGAACAACTGGCTAAAAATTAATTTGCAGTTAATGAATGTGCTGTTAGCTGAAGATAGCTTCGAAAATGCCCTGATGGCAAGAAAACTCCTTGAAAAATTGGGGTGTCAGGTTGACCATGTTGAAAATGGCGGGTTGGCTGCTGACAAGGCGAGAAACAAATCTTACAACCTCATATTAATGGATTTGCAAATGCCGGTTTTAGATGGTGATCAATCCACTGAAGAAATTCGAAAACCGGCGTTTCAACACCAATAATCGCCCTCACCGCTTCGGCAATGGATAATGAGCATAGAAGGATAATAGAATATGGAATGAATGGATTCCTCCTCAAACCTGTTACTCCCGATGGTCTCAATGAGATTATCACGAAATGGGTTCCGAAGTAGTAGCCCTCAAATAGCGTCCCCGCTATGCGGGGCCGGAAAATACTGCCCTAAAGTTTAAATGGTGATAATTTTCTTTTATTTAAAATTAAAAAGAAAACTTCCACGATGACGGTTTGAGTGTTGGTTTATCTTAGGTAATTCTTGACCGCCTCAATAAAACATTTCACCTTTTCGGGATCTGTATCCGGATAAACGCCATGACCAAGATTAGCAATATGCCGTTGGGAGCTAAACTCCCTCAACATTTCGTTTGTCGCTTTTTCTATTGTCGAGAAAGATCCATAAAGCACACAGGGATCAAGATTTCCCTGAAGGGTTTTACCCTTTCCTATGATCTCACGCGATTCAGTAATATCCATATTCCAATCCAACCCTATGACCTCACAATTTAGATCGCTCATCTCCTTCCTGGCATTGTAAGCACCCTTTGCAAAAACAGTAACCGGAACTTCATTGATGGCATTACAGATGTTTGAAATGTATCTTAGTGAAAATTCCCTGTATTGAATCGGCCCCAGAATTCCAGCCCATGAGTCAAAGATTTGAACAACATCAACACCGGCTCCTATTTGTGCCTTCAAATAGGCAATTGTACTTGCTGTAATCTTATCGAGAAGCACTTTCGATAGTTCTGGCTCATTATAGAGCATCTTTCTTGCTTTCGAAAATGTTTTACTCCCACCTCCCTCAACCATATAAGAGAAAATAGTCCAGGGTGCGCCCGCAAATCCGATTAGCGGTACACGTCCTGCCAACTCCTTTTTTGTAATCCTTAATGCCTCCAGTACATAATTCAAATCTCGTTCCGGTTCTGCGATCTTAAGTTTTTCAACATCATTTATTGACTTAATCGTCCTTGGAAAATAAGGCCCCTTCCCTTCCTCCATTTGATAGGTAAGACCCATCGCCTCAGGAATTACGAGGATGTCTGAAAAAATTATGGCAGCATCAACATCAAGAATATCAACTGGCTGGATGGTAACCTCAGCGGCCCTTTCGGGAGTCTCCACGAGCTCCTTAAAACCACTCAGTTTGCTTCTAACAGCTCGATATTCTGGCAAAATTCTACCGGCCTGGCGCATAAGCCATACGGGTGTTCTCTCTACTTTTTCTCCTCTTGCAGCCCTAAGTAAAAGATCATTTTTTAATTGCATGGCCGCAAAGGTAATTTGATAGTTTAATTTTGGTCATAATCATGGTTCGCGAAAACTGGCATCATAAAAAACGACATTGGAGATTGGCTATGGGTTGGTCTTTTATAGCTCTAATTGCCTTGTCAGTTGGAGATATTATTATCGGCCCGGTTGATATTCCAATTGGTGAAATTTTTGCAAGTTTCAGTGTAGGTTCTTCCAATGCCACGTGGCAATCTATTGTCATTGATTTCAGGGTTCCTAAAGTATTGACAGCAATTAGCGTTGGTATTGCACTAAGCATATGTGGACTTCAAATGCAGACACTCTTCCGCAATGCACTTGCTGGCCCTTTTGTTTTAGGAATAAGTTCCGGTGCAAGCCTGGGGGTAGCCATACTTATCATGGGAGTTGGATTCATCCAAATACCCCTCAATAGTTTTACTACTGTAACGGCTGCTTGCCTGGGCGCTCTCCTGATATTTATGGTTGTCCTCTTGCTATCATATAAAGTGAAAGACACAACATCCCTTCTGATTGTAGGACTGATGTTTGGTGCTGCCGTCGGGGCCGTTGTGAGCATTTTACAGTATTTCGGAAACCCGGATGAAATCCAAACCTACCTGGTCTGGACTTTCGGAAGTTTAACCGGCGTGAACTGGAGTGAGTTATCAATTTTAATCCCAATTGTTGCAATCGGTTTTGTCATGGTTTTAGTCCTCGCCAGCCAGCTCAATATAGTGCTGTTGGGAGACCAGTATGCCTTGAGTTCAGGCATTAATCTTAACCTGGTCAGATACATGGTGATAACTATCACCAGTTTGCTCGCAGGTACGATTACAGCTTTTTGCGGTCCGATTGCATTTATTGGAATCGCTGTGCCTCATATTTCTAGATTGATATTCAACACCTCTGATCACCGGCAACTTGTACCACTCGTGGCATTGACAGGTGCATCCGTTATGCTTGTTTGTGACATCTTGTCTCAATTGCCCGGAATGGTCCAGGTCTTGCCCATCAATGCTGTGACCTCAATATTTGGGGCACCCTTGATCATCTGGCTCATTGTAAGAAGAAAAAATCTTCAGGCATTTTGATGAGTGAACCAAAAACGATACTGGAAGCCCAAAACCTGACCATTGGATATGGTAAGAAAACCATCCAATCGGGATTGGATATATCTTTAAATGAAGGGGAGGTTGTTTGTCTTCTCGGTCAAAACGGAGTTGGGAAAACAACCCTTTTACAGACTCTAGCAGGGCTGACAGAACCAATTGGTGGTTCCATCCAAATTCGAGACCGTCAGTTTGAGGATTATTCAAGACTGGAGTTGGCCAAAACATTGGGTATTGTAACCACCAAAAAAATAACTGCGGCTGGACTTACCGTATTAGAGGTCCTCATATCAGGCAGATATCCCCATCAACAATGGATGTCGAGTCCAAATGACACGGATTTTGAATCGATAAATAGGGCAGTAACTCTGACCAAAATCAAATACATCCTCGATAGCAAACTGACTGAGCTTAGCGATGGACAACGACAAAAAGTGATGATCGCACGTGCGTTGGTACAGGATGGTCATATCATTCTCCTTGACGAACCTACAGCCCATCTCGATCTCAACAATCGCATAGAAATTATCCGGTTGCTAAAGGAAATTTCTTCTAAGGGAAAAAAGGCGCTTCTCATATCAACACATGAAATTAATCTTGCCTTGCAATTTGCTGATAAATTATGGCTCATGGATTTTAGTAAGCCTATGATCCAGGGAACTCCTGATGATTTGTTGAACTCGGGAGAGCTGAACAAGATATTTCATACCGATGATTTTAAATATGATTTCCTAACCGGAAAAATAACTTTCAAAGACGAAACCAAGTAGTAACTAACAACCTCTAAAGTCGTTACAATCCGAATGAATCTACCCCGATCTAACAAATCCAGAATTGTAATTATTGGTGGCGGTTTTGCAGGTATGAACCTTGCAAAAAACCTTCGAAATTCAGGCTATCAGATTATTCTGATTGATAAAAAAAATTTTCACACCTTCCAGCCGCTTTTATATAAGGTAGCTACTGCCGGTTTGGAGCCTGATTCCATTGCTTATCCCCTTCGAAAAATATTTAATAATTATGATGATCTCTATTTCCGAGTGGCAGAAGCAAAATCCATTAATTGTAAAAACAACAGTTTTCAGACAGATAAATGGAATATCGACTTTGATTATCTCGTTATCGCAACAGGAGCTGAAACCAATTATTCCGGGAATAAAAACATAGAGAACTACGGGCTGGCAATGAAATCTGTCCGGGAAGCGCTTGATCTTAGAAGCCTGATG
>Ga0115002_10009031_pt1 | contig 10947 bp, 9 predicted proteins | sample ArcticOcean_MG_C_8_FD_89576 | JGI IMG/M metagenome (GOLD analysis project Ga0115002, IMG submission 89576) | Marine microbial communities from western Arctic Ocean - ArcticOcean_MG_CB11_86 | ecosystem: Environmental > Aquatic > Marine > Oceanic | place: Arctic Ocean: Canada Basin | collected... | reverse complement strand
GTTGCGTCACGATCTCAAGGGGATGGGCGTGGTGCCGGTTTCTATCGGTAAGGGCGGTTGGGCACCCTCGCGGAGGAGAGTCTTGGCTACGCCGACAAAGTCCCGAAACAGCGGGTGCGGCGCTTGGGGCCGCGACCGGAACTCGGGATGGAATTGGACGCCGAGCATGAATGGGTGCTCTCGGGCCTCGATCACCTCGACCAACTTGCCATCCGGGGAGAGGCCACTGGCCAGTAGGCCGCTCTCCTGCAGGTCCTTGCGGTAGGTGTTATTGAATTCGAATCGATGCCGGTGCCGCTCGTCGACTGAGGGTTCGTTGGCGTACGCGTGGGCCGCCTTGGTTCCGCTTATGAGCTCACAGGGGTAGGCGCCGAGGCGCATGGTCCCACCCATTGCCTCCACGCTGCGCTGGTCCGGCATCAGGTCAATGACCGGGTGTGGCGTGGCGGGGTCGAACTCTGTGGAGTTTGCGCCGGCCAGGTGCAGTACGGCGCGCGCGTGCTCAATGACCATGACCTGCATCCCAAGGCATAGGCCCAGGTAGGGAATGCCATGGACCCGAGCGTAGGCTGCGGCGCGCACCATTCCCTCCACGCCTCTCTCTCCAAACCCGCCAGGCACGACAATGCCCGAGACGCTGGCGAGCAGTGCGTCGGGCCCGTCGCGCTCGACCGCCTCTGCGTTGACCCACTGCACGTCGATGTCAACCTCGTGGCACAGGCCCGCGTGCTTGAGCGCTTCCTTTACCGATATATAGGCATCAGGCAGGTCGGTGTACTTGCCCACGACCGCGATAGGCAGCGACGGCTTCTCAGCAACGATATGCTCCACCATCCGGCGCCAGTCCGACAGGTCGCGCTGTGGGGTACCAAGGCTTAGCTCATCGACAATCAGGTCGCCGATGCCCGCATCCTCCAGGATGATGGGTACCTCGTAGATGTTGTTGACGGTGGCGAGTGGGAAGACGGCGTCCCGCGACACATCACAGAACATCGACACCTTGTCTTTGACGTCCTCCGGTATCTCTTGATCCGCGCGGCAGATGATGGCGTCGGGCTGGATCCCGATGGCCCGCAGCTCCTTAACGCTGTGCTGGGTCGGCTTGGTCTTTAGCTCGCCGGTGGCCTGGATGTAGGGAAGCAGCGTCACGTGCACGTAGAAGACGTTGTCACGGCCAACCTCGTTGCGCATCTGGCGAATCGCCTCGAGGAACGGCTGGCCTTCGATGTCGCCAACGGTGCCGCCAACCTCGACGACGATGACGTCGGGCTCCGCTTCCTCGGCGAGCGCAAGCATGAAGCGCTTGATGGCATTGGTCACGTGGGGCACAGTCTGAATCGTGCCGCCAAGGTAGTCGCCGCGGCGCTCCTTGGTGATGACCTCGCTGTAGATTTGGCCAGCGGTGACGTTGGAGGCCCTGGTCAATTCGAGGTCAATGAAGCGCTCGTAATGGCCAAGGTCAAGGTCCGTTTCGCTGCCGTCCCACGTGACGAATACTTCGCCGTGCTGGTACGGCGACATGGTGCCGGGGTCGAAGTTCAGGTAAGGGTCGAGCTTCTGGACCGAGACCTTCAGGCCCCTGCTCTTCAGGATCCGCCCGATAGACGCGACGCTGATGCCCTTCCCGACCGAACTGACCACGCCACCAGTGACGAACACGTACTTCGTTTTCATCGGCAGCCTCCCGGCACGGCCGGTGTCGTCGTCACACTGGGCGCGCGACGCAATCGGCGGACTAATTCGGCGATTGGAGATGGGTAGGCCTGGGCCCAGGAGCCCCGAGGAGGGCGATGCGTTGGTGGACGCGCGGAAGAAGGCAATACAAGTCGGATTCTAGGGATGCTCCGAAAGGGGTGTCAAGGAAAGGTGGCTGGGATTCGGTACTATTCGGTCGAGCCTTTGTCATTGAGCCGGGAGGACTCCCGCAGGAACTCCTCGAAGGCGCGAACCGCTTCTTCGGGCTCCGGCATGTCTCCGTCACTCGATGCCCCGTCGCCCGGCTCGAGGGTCGTATCGACGGCGCCAACACGGTTGTCCCACTGGGCCTCGAGCCGCTGGACGTAGTCGACGACGCCCGGTTCGGTGTTCAGTGCCTGCTGCACTCGGCGCTCGAAGTTCGCGCCCTGGGCGTACAGTTGCTCGACGTTGATATCGACGCGCAGGAGGCGCTCGACGGCCTGGAGCAGCCGCAGGCTCACCTTAGGGTTCGGCGACACCTGGAGGTAATGTGGAGCATGCCCCCAGAGGCTCACACAAGGCACATTGTCTTGCCGTAGTGCGTCCATTAGTACGCCGGTCACGCCGGTCGGTCCCGTGTACCGGGAGCGGCGAATCTCAACGCCCTGCAACAGCTCCTGGAGTTCGGGGCTCGTGGCTGTCCCACTGATGCGGGTGTCCCGCGTGTGGGGCACCGCGTCGAGCAGTGCGCCAACGTGGAGCACTCGCGAGACGTTGAGGTCCTTGATCACCCCGACCAGAGACTGAGTGAAGGTGCGCCACTTCAGGCTCGGCTCGATCCCGATAAAGACCACCAAGTCCTCGCCATCCAGCGCGTTGCGGTGGTAGTAGAACTCATTGGCGGGCCAGGTGATGCGACGGTTGCCGTCGGAGTCGAACCCGGTGTGTGGGCGCACCTGGGTGAAGTCGTAGAATTCCTCCGGGTCGATCTCCGCGAACTTGGCCGCGCCGAGGCGCTTCACCAAGTAGCGCAGCGCGTGCGTCGCGGACTCGGCCGCATCGGCCCACCCAGCGAAGGCGAAGAGGAAAACGGGGGTACGGACATCTGGTGGCTCGTGGTGTCTGAGAAAGTCCATGACTATCTTGCCGCCCTACGAGCAGTCTAGCACCGAACAGCAGCAACCGACGAGAGGAGGTTCTCTTCATTCCTATGACTGCGGATCACCCAAAAGTAGATTGTCGATGAGCCGAACGGGGCCCAAGCGGACCGCCCCCGCAAGCAGCGCTGGGCCGCTTTTCCAAGGAGCCATGCTGTCGGGGCTCACGAGAGCCACGTAGTCGACACTCAGGTGGGCCTGCTCGCGATCGAGGACCGCGCGACTCGCGGCTTCGACGAGCTCGCGGTCCCTGGCGCCTGCCACGAAACAGTCGGCCCCTACTTGAAGTGCACTATGCAGTACCGATGCAAGGGCACGCTGCTCTGGGCTGAGCAGCGTGTTGCGGCTGCTCAGGGCGAGCCCGTCAGGCTCGCGCACGGTTGGTACGGCAACGATCGCGGTGGGCACGCCCAGGTCGAGCCGCAGCCGCCGCACGACGGCCAACTGCTGGGCGTCCTTCTGCCCGAAGTAGGCCCGATCGGCCCCAGCCGCAATGAGCAGCTTCGCGACGATGGTCGCGACGCCGTCGAAGTGGCCGGGCCGCGCATCGCCCTCTAGGGGGATCGCCGGCCCCGCCACATGGACCGCGGTGGCGTGGCCACAGGGATAGACCTCCTCGGCGCTCGGGATGAACACGGCGTCAACTCCGGCGGCTTCGAGGGTCGCCAGGTCGTCGGGCAGATCACGCGGATACGCCGCGAAGTCGTTGGGTTCGCCGAACTGGGCCGGGTTCACGAAGATCGTGGCGACGGCAGTGGCGCACTCCGCGCGGGCGCGACTGATCAACCGCGCGTGGCCTGCGTGGAGTGCGCCCATGGTGGGCACGAGGCCCAGGGGTCTGCGCGCCTGGCGACAGTACGCCGCGAACGCGGCGATTGTGATCAGCTGCTCCATTCGCGAGAGCCTAGGCCGCCCAGCAGGTCACGCAGGACGCCATCGTCGAGCGAGAATGACTGCTCTTCGCCGGGAAAGGTTCCGCCACGAACCTCCGTTACATAACGGGAAAGTGCATCGCTGATGACTGCGTTGAGGTCTGCGTAGAGCTTGGCATGCTTCCTCGGCCGGCCGTCGATCAGTCCTAGGATTTCGTGGAGGACTTGTATTTCGCCGTCGCAGTGCGCCCCTGCGCCTATCCCGATGGTGGGGATGCCAAGTCGCTCGGTGACCGCCTTGCCAACCTCGGCAGGCACCGTCTCCAGTACCACAGCGAATGCTCCGGCCTCCTCCAGCAGCTCCGCGTCATGCACCAGTTTGCGCGCGCCAGACAGTGACCGGCCTTGGACTCGGTAGCCGCCGAGCTGATGGACCGACTGCGGTGTCAGACCCAGGTGCCCTATGACGGGGATGCCCGCATCGACGAGCCGCTTCACCGTCGGCGCAATTGCTGCTCCGCCCTCGAGCTTGACGGCCTGGGCCCCGGCTTCTTGGAGCAGGCGTCCGGCATTGCGCAGGGCCTCTTCTGGGCTGATCTGGTAGCTCATAAACGGCATGTCGCTTGCAATAAGCGCGTTCTCGCTACCACGTACGACCGCCTTGGTGTGATGGAGCATTTCATCCATCGTGACAGGAACGGTGGATTCGTAGCCGAGCACGACATTGGCGAGGCTGTCGCCGACGAGGATCAGCGGGACCCCCGAGGCGTCCGCTAAGCGCGCCGTTGGGTAATCGTATGCGGTTAGGCAGGGGATGCGCTCACCGGCCTGCTTCATTTCGCCAAACTTGAGAGTCCGAACTCGCATCCCTATTCCTCCTGCGCTCGGGCAAAGAGCGCCTGCCAGGTGCTCGGGTCCGTTTTGTCGGACTTACCAGCCAGCACCGCCATCCGTCGGCCGTTCGCCACGTAGGATTCGCTGATATCCGGCGCCGCGCGGTCAATAGCATCAAGGTGGGCCAGGACCGTCGCTGCGTCGCCCCGGGCGATGGGTCCGGTGAGGGCGGAGTAGAGCCCGACGGCACGCACGTTCGCCGCCGTCGCCTCGGCCATCCGGCCCAGCGCGGCCACGGCGACATCAGCGTCGAGTCCAGCGCGGACCCAAAGGGCCGCGGCGTCATGCAGCAGCGCCGTCACGTAGCCACAGCTCATGACCGCAGCGGCGTGGTAGAGCGCCCGCGCGCTGGCCGGCACGTCGATACCGGTGCCCCCAAGCCGATCCGCCATCGCCAACAGCTGCTCTCGCAACCAGCCCTCTGCCTCGATGCCGAAGGTCACGCCCTCCAACGAGTCGCTGGCCGTTCCCAGCAGCGTCTGCACTGGGTGCAGGGAGCCAACGCTGGCACCAGCGTCACGGGCCGCGTCCAACGGCACGAGGTCAAGCGCGCCGCTGACGTGGGCCACCGCCTGGGCAGGACGCCAGGCGATGCCGGCCGTCACGGCGGCGATGGCATCGTCTGGTACCGTCACGAAGACCAAGTCCGCGGCGTCGGCAGCCGCCTGCGCGCCGAACGCCTCAGCGCCCGGGATTATGGCGGCCAGCCGCTCGGCTGAAGCCTCAGTTCGGCTGGCGATGGCGACCACGGGGTAACCCGCGCGTCGCAGGCCGTGCGCCAGCGTCGTCCCGGCCTTGCCGGCGCCAATGAATGCGACCCGCAGTAGCGACTCAGACACTACCCACCTCGCGGGCCGAAGGGTAGCCATGAAGGCCCGTCGCGTACGTAACTGCGTTGACGATGGCGCGTGCGACAACCGCGGCGACGAGCGCGTACAGGCGGGGCACTTCGTCGGGTGCGTCTACGACTCCGGTCGCCAGCGAAAAGACGGTATCGCCATCGTGCAGTGTGTGGCAGGGGCGGATGGCCAGAGCAAGCCCGTCCTGGGCTACGGTCGCGAGCCGGTTCGCCTGCCCACGCGTGAGCACAGCGGATGTCGCGACCACAGCCAGAGTCGTGTTGCCGAGAGGCTGCGGTGCATTCATACGCGAGCGTATGCCGTACTCCGGGTCAGCATAGACCGCGATGCTGTCCAGGACGACGCCGGCCTCGTCGCGGGGGCCCGCGATGAGGCTGCCAGTGTTGGGGTTCATGACCCCTCCGACCGCATTCACGGCCACCAGCGCCGACAGGACGACACCGCTCCCCATGTCGAGGCTCGCAGAGCCGAGGCCGCCCTTCATGGCCGCACCACGGCCCAGCGCTTTGCCGACGGTGGCCCCGGTCCCGGCGCCTACCGAGCCTTGCGCCACGGCCTTCGTGGAGGCGGCTTCCGCAGCCGCCAAGCCTTGCGCTTCTCCTGGCCTAACTTCAGATGAGCCGATGCCCAGGTCGAAGAGAATGGCGGCGGGCACGATGGGAATGATGTGGGGCCCGACCCGGTGCCCGACGCCCTGCCCTTCTAGGTAGCGCATGACACCCGACGCGGTCGACAGCCCGTAGGCGCTGCCCCCGCTGAGCACAATGCCATGCACGCGATCGACGTTGTTCTCCGCGCGCAGCACGTCGGTTTCGCGGGTGCCAGGCGCGGCCCCGCGCACGTCGACGCCCCCAACGGCGCCGCCGCGTACAAGCACAACAGTGCAGCCGGTGCCGTTTTCGGCGTCGGTACTATGTCCAACTTCGACGCCCGTGACGTCGGTCAGTGTGTTGTTCATCGCGCTTTCGCGCGAGCCTGTGGAAAAGCGTCCCTAGGCGTGCTGGCTGCCCACGTTGCCGTCTTGGTCCGGGTTGGATCCCAGCGGCTGGGCACTCGCAGTTCGTGGCTCACGCTCACCTCCCTTGTTTGGGTAGATGGCAATATCCAGGCTACCGCGCGCGTTCACACGTGGTCAAGGCAGGCCTGCACGCCAGCGAGGCGCGTCGAGGCGGGTCCTCAGGCGGTTCGCGCTAGATCCGGCCGGCGCGTTGGAAAGACTTGCCTTCGGTGGCGATGGTCGGAGCTACCACGAGCTCGGCCTTTTCGTGAAACTCTTCGATGGTCTGCGCACCAACCATGCTCATGGAGATCTTGAGAGCCCCGATCAGGTTCTGGGTGCCGTCCGTCCGGTGGCTCGGACCGAAAAGGACTTGCTCGAGGCTGGCAACCGCGCCGACATTGATGCGGGTCCCGCGTGGTAGGGCCGGGTGCGGGCTCGCCATCCCCCAGTTGAAGCCTTTTCCAGGAGCTTCGAATGTCTGGGCGAAGGGCGTGCCGATCATGACGCCGTCAGCGCCGGCGGCAATGGCCTTGCAGAGATCCCCGCCGGTCCGGATGCCGCCGTCAGTGATGACCGCGACGTACTTGCCTCCTCGTTCCACAAACTCGTCGCGAGCGGCTGCGACGTCAAGCGTCGCACTCACCTGTGGGACCCCAACGCCAGTGACATCACGAGTCGTGCAAGCCGCGCCAGGCCCAACCCCCACAAGGAGTCCGTCGATACCTTGCTCCATCAGTTCCAAGGCTGCGCTGGTCGTGACACAGTTGCCGACGACCACCGGAACGCTGATCAGAGGCATGAGTTCTGAGAAGCGCAGGCCGTGGTAACTGTTCGAGATATGCCGGGCCGTGGTGACGGTCGACTGCACGACGATGATGTCGGCGCCAGCCTCGACCGCGATAGGGCTGAGGCGCTTGGCGTTCTGTGGAGTTACAGATACGGCGCAGACGGCGCCTGTAGCCTTGACTTCCTTGATGCGTTGGGCAATGAGATGGTCTTTCAGCGGCTCTGCGTAAACGCGCTGGAGGACTTCGGTAACGCCTTCTTTAGGGGCGTTGGAGACGTCGGCGAGCGCGGCGTAGGGGTCTTCGTAGCGAGTGTAGGCGCCCTCGAGGTTCATGACGCCAAGGCCGCCTAATCTGGCCATGAGACCCGCGAAGTTAGGGTCGACGATCGCGTCCATCGCTGACGCGAGTACAGGGGTCGTAAACTGGTAGGGGCCTATCTTGAGGTTGGTAACAGAGAGTTCGGGGTTGGTGGTCACATCTCCCGGCACGATGGCGACTTCTTCAAAGCCGTATGTGCGGCGGAGTTCCTTGATACGGACTCCTGAGGATGAAACCATGGACGACCCTCCCTGTTTGTTGGCTATTCAGTCGAAGCTACCAGTTTCGGAAGCCCGAGGTCAAAGGTTGCGAGAATTTTCACAATCTTCGCAACCTACTCCGAACCGACACTGACGCAGGCGCACCCGCAAATTCAGTTAGCCCGTGTTATCTCTAACTGGCGGCCCTGAGTGCAAGTGGAACGGTGGTGTTTCCGTATGCAGAATCGCGAGGTCAAATGGGGGTTGAGTGGAATCGAGAACAGTAGTTATGCACGCTTGCGCCCCCACAAGCCCGGTGCTACATTCGCGCTAGCAGTCGAGTCTTCCAACTGCTAGCGAGTGAGGCCATGCCGAGCGCATCTCCAAGACTGAGTCCGCGGCGTCAAGCGATCCTGGACCTGATCGTGGGCGACTACATTCGAACAGCCGCGCCCGTCGCTTCTCAGCAGATCGCGCGGCGCAGCAAACTAGACGTCAGTCCCGCGACCATCCGTAACGACATGGCGGAATTGGAGGAGCAGGGCTTCATCAACCGGCCTCACGCCTCCTCGGGGGGCATCCCGGCCGACCTCGCATACCGCTTCTACGTTGAGCGCCGGTCCAGCCCTTCCCGGCCGTCCCTTGGCTTCGAGGAGTTGGTCGAGCGAGCAATCAACCAGGCGCGGCTGGACTTCGACGGCCTCGCCCGCACTGCGGCCGGAGTCCTCGCGGAGTCCATCAGGAACGTGGCAGTGGCCAGCCCTCCCAAGGTCTTTGAGGCGAGACTCAAACAGCTCCAGTTGCTCCAGTTGCATGAGCGCGAGGCGTTGCTGGTGTGCGTCCTCGAGAGCACGCAGGTAAAGCAGCAGGTGGTCGGCCTCCCTTCGCCGCTGGACCAAGCCCAGCTCTACGCCATTGCGAACCGGCTCAATGCGCAGCTCACGGGCCTGACCGCCGCGGAGATGCGCACCCAGTGGGACACGAGGAGCGTGGACCAGGCTAGCGACGAGGCCACCCCCGGGTTGGTGAGCACCGTGGTCGCCGGCGCCGCGCAGCTCGTCGCAGACGGTGACACGGTTGGGCATCCCTACGTAGATGGCCTTCGACACTTACTTGGCCAGCCTGAGTTCGAGGACACGGGCCGGGCGCGCGAGGCAGCGGAGGTGGTCGAGGACGAAGACGTGCTCCGCGAGCTACTGGCCGAGGAGCCCGCGTTCGGGGAGGTCCGGGTCATTATTGGCGCCGAGAACCCGGCAGAGCAACTACGATCCTACAGTGTCGTGACGTCGCGCTACGGGAAGAGTGGTGGTATCTCTGGTGTCGTCGCGGTGGTCGGGCCGACCCGCATGGACTACACGCAGGCAGTGTCCAGTGTTCGCTATGTCGCGGAGGTTCTCGGCCGCCTCGTCGGTCGTCTCGACATGGCCACGGCCTAGTTTCTGGGTGCATGAACGCATTGTCCGGCGTTTCGCCTCCGTGGTAGCGTAGAGGAGTTTCCGCCCACAGGGCGCACACCGCCTGCATGACATCCAAGCGCGACTATTACGAAGTCCTCGGAGTCCCGTCCGCCGCGACGGAGGAGGACGTTCGTCGCGCCTTCCGCAAGAAGGCGATGGAGTTCCACCCGGACCGTAATAAGGCCCCGGAGGCCGGCGAATACTTCCGTGAGATCAACGCGGCGTACCAAGTGCTCGGCGACGCTGAGCGCCGCCAACAGTACGATCGGTTCGGCCACGCTGGCGTAGCTTCGGCGGCCGGCGGCGGAACCCAGGGTGCCGAAGGCTTCGGTGACGGGCTGGGCGGCTTTGGTGACATTTTCGACGCCTTCTTCAGCGGGAGTCCATTCGGAGGAGGGACGGCGTCCCGTACTCGTGTGCGGCCGGGCGATGACATCCAAGCCACGCTCCGCATCACCTTCGACGAGGCGGTTTTCGGTGTTACTAAAAGCATCGAAATCAAGCGTGTGGACCGCTGCAGCCGCTGCAACGGCGAGCGGTCGGAGCCAGGCCACAGCCCGAATCGGTGCGCCAACTGCAATGGGTCAGGGCGCGTTCGGCGCGCGCAGCGCAGCATCTTCGGCCAGTTCGTCCAGGAGGCCGCGTGCAACGTCTGCAACGGGCAGGGCGAGACCGTGGATACGCCCTGCACTCAGTGCCGTGGCATCGGCAAGGAGCGAGCCAGCCACCAGATTGAAGTGGGCGTCCCGCCGGGAGTTGAGGCTGGCATCCGCCTCCAGCTGCGCGGGCAGGGCGACGCCGGTGACTTCGGGGGGCCGCCCGGTGACCTGTACGTCGGGCTACACGTCGCAGCCCATCGGTTCTTCCGGCGCGAGGGCGACGACCTGCTCTACGACCTTGATCTCACTTTTCCGCAGGCGGCGCTGGGAGACGAGATTGAGGTGCCAACGCTAGAAGGCAGCGCCATGCTCAAGGTACCGGCGGGCACGCAGAGCGAGGCCGAGTTCCGGCTGAAAGGCCAGGGTGTACCGCACCTCGGCAGGTCTTCACGGCGCGGCGACGAAATCATCACGACGAGGATCGTCACGCCGGAGAATCTCACCAAAGAACAACGTCAACTGTTGGAACAACTCGGGCGCAGCTTCGGCGCCAATGGCGGCAGCTAGGCTGATGGCAAGCTCCGTGCCCCAGCGGCCGGCGAAGGGCCGCTGGTTGGAAATCAGCGCCCGCGTTCCTTTCGAGTACGTTGAGCCGGTCGCGAGCCTATTTCATCGCTACGGCAAAGGCGTCGTGATCGAAGAGGACGCCGACTTCAACCCCGACGAGGGCGAGTCGGCACCGCCCGCCGCCAATGCCACCATCCGCACCTACCTCCCGGTCTCACAGCGCTACCAACGCAGCCGCGAGATGATGTGGATTGGCCTTCGGCTGATTGTCCAGCTCGCGCCCGGCGCCGAGTGCGATGAGCGCGAAATCGTTCAGCAGGAGTGGGAGACAGCCTGGAAGGTCCACTTCACGCCGCTTAGAGTCGGCGATCGCCTCGTCGTACGACCTCCTTGGCACACTGAAGCACTCGCCTCGCACGAGGTAAGCATCGAGATCGACCCTGGCCTAGCGTTCGGGACAGGGCATCATCCGACGACGCGAATGACGCTGGAGTGCTTAGAGCGGCTGATGGCACCGGGCGCCAACGTGCTCGACGTCGGCTGCGGCTCCGGCATCCT
>Ga0115002_10009027_pt1 | contig 10949 bp, 9 predicted proteins | sample ArcticOcean_MG_C_8_FD_89576 | JGI IMG/M metagenome (GOLD analysis project Ga0115002, IMG submission 89576) | Marine microbial communities from western Arctic Ocean - ArcticOcean_MG_CB11_86 | ecosystem: Environmental > Aquatic > Marine > Oceanic | place: Arctic Ocean: Canada Basin | collected... | reverse complement strand
GTTTAATGGACGGTCGCAACACTGGCTTGCTAGCAGGAACGCAATAGTTCTCAGAGGGCCTCAGTCGAAGTCTGCCTTCAGAGCGTCCGGCGGTGTCACAGCGTTAATTGTAAACGCCCAATTCATGACTATCATGATCTGGGTCATGGCCACTGGGGAGCGCTTCCGATCTCGGCACTGGTCCTGGCCGATTCGTCGTCGGTTCGTTCTGGCTCTCGGTTCGGCGGTTAGGCCCATGCTCAGCAACCGAACCATAAAGTGGTTACGCCACGTGCCGTCGGGTCCCGCTGGCTTTCGTCGTCGGTACAAAGCGCCTCTTGTCTGGTGGCCCGACCGCCCTCCGGTGGAGATCCCCGACGATCTCCACTCCTATGCAGGCGTGCGCCGTGACGAAGTTGCTGCACAAGACGCCTACGAGGGCGAGCCCCTGCACTCTTTCCACCACAACTTTGGAGCCGCAGTCGTTTGGGCGCTCGCCGAACTATGGCAGTCGCTTGTACCCGTGGGACCCAGACTCATTCGATCGGTTGAGCGGACCAAACGCACTGGTGGAACCCCGACGACTGCTCCGCCGGACTGGGGGGCTGCCGAAGCCATGGAGTGGCTCCGCAACCAGGCTCGACAGATCGGGATGAGCACTATCGGCTTCGCTCCCTATGACGAGCGTTACACCTTCGCCGAGAACGTCGACGAGATTTCTGGACAGAACGTCATCGTCTGTGTACTTGAACAGAAATGGGAGCCAACCCAGACTCTCCCCGGCCCTGTCGGTGAACAGACAGCGCTGAGTACCAACGCAGAGATCATCGACATGACCGCACGGTTGGCGACCGCCATGAGTGAGATTGGATTTCGTGCTCGGGCCCACTCCACCGAGGGTGTAGGGGTTATTCATCACTACGGCATCGAAGCGGGACTAGGCCAAATGGGGATCAACGGTCAACTCCTCACACCCGAAGCAGGGTCGAGATGCCGTCTCGCAATGATCACCACCAACATGCCAATGGTCTTCATCGGACCGCAAGACTTCGGGATACCGAGCATCTGTGACGAGTGTCAGGCATGTGTGCGCCGCTGCCCCGCCGGCGCCATCCCCGTCAAGCGCTCCTGGCACCGAGGTATCGAGAAGTCGAAGCTCAATCTGTCGCGGTGTTTCCCGCTCGTAGCGAAGGTCAACGGGTGTTCGATATGTGTGAAGGTGTGCCCAATCCAACGGTATGGCCTCAGCGCCGTCATCGAGCACCGGAAGGAAACGGGCCTAATCAAGGGTACTGGCAGTGACGAACTCGAGGGCTATAACTGGCCGCTCGACGGGTTCCGTTACGGACCGGGTGAGCGACCAAAGCTCGACCTCTCGTTCTTCGAACTAGGCGTCTTTAAGGTCAACCGGGATGGAACTCCAAGAGGCGAACCGAACTCGGTCGACATACCATCTCCACTGACTTAAGGCATCCTATGGATGAAACCACCACGTCTATACGCCCAGTGGTCGGGTTCGTGGGCCTCGGAGCAATGGGGGGGCCGATGGCTGATCATGTCGCCCGTGCCGGCTTCGCTCCTCGGGTATTCGACGTGCGCCCGGAACAGATCGAAGCCCGTCTCCATCATGGCGCTACAGCGGCAACCACGGTAACCGAAGCTGTGATGTCCGCCGATGTTGCCATCATCGTGCTTCACGACGACGCTCAGGTGCTCGATGTTATCGATTACGAGTTCATCGGTTCGATGGCTCCAAATGGCATCGTCGTCCTGCACTCGACGGTGACGTTGGAAGCTGTCCGCACGCTTCGTCAGCGATGTGAAGGCAGCGGTAGACGACTAGTCGACATCGGGATCAGCGGAAGCGTCACAGGCGCCGAGGCCGGCGATCTGCTCCTGATCGCGGGTGGCGACGGTGGCACCCTCGAGTCGATTCGACCATTGCTCGACTCCTACAGCCGAGACCTGGTCCATTGTGGTGACGTGGGGACTGGCATGGCGGTCAAGGCTGCTCGAAACCTAATCGCTCTCAGCGTTATGGCCGTCGCAGCCGATGGGCTCGCGCTTGCCGCGAGTGCGGGAGTCGACCGGAGACTTTTCGCGGACATCGTACGATCGACCGACCCATCTGGACACTGTCAGCGAGCCCTCGACGGCACGATGCTGACCGCGTCGGGCAATACCCTTGACGGCATCCGGCAAACAGGGATGAAGGACCTAATGGTCGCTGCTGCTATCGCTTTGGAACTTGAGGTCGATGTTCCGACTGGGCTTGCGGCAATCGACGATTGGTGCCGAGTAGTAGCCATGCTTGGCGCTGAACTAGACGATGACAATTACTGACCTGTGAGCGGTTGCGAAGTCGAACATTGGTTGCGAGCCTCGCTTCCCAAGCAGTGGCTGGAGTTCGTAGAGCAAGGTCGTTCTCCCGGCTCGCCGGATCTATACGACGAATTTGACGAGGTGGCCTGGTTAAAGTCGTTGTTCTCGACCCGGTACCTGATGGCTGCGTGGCCGGTCGAATTCGGTGGTTTGGGCTGGGATGGACCAAAAGCTCTTGAGGGCTTAGACGCCTTAGCGCGCTACGAGGTGCCCCTTCCCCTATACGTCACGAGCCTCCTCCTCGCAGGATCGGGCCTGCTTGAATACGGATCCGATGAGCAACGCAGTCGGTTCCTACCAAAGATCTCGTCGGCGGAAGAGATCTGGTGTCAGTTGTTCAGTGAGCCCGAGGCGGGATCGGATCTGGCCTCCTTGCGCACACTCGCTGTAGCCGACGGCGATCGATGGATCGTTTCGGGCCAGAAGGTGTGGACGACGTGGGCCCACATGGCCACTTGGGGCATCCTGCTTGCGCGCACCGCCTCTCCAGAGTCGCGGCACAGCGGGATCACCTGCTTTATCCTCGATATGGGAGCACCAGGTGTAGACATTCGCCCGCTCCGACAACTTACCGGCGACGCATCTTTCAACGAAGTGTTCCTAAACGAAGTGATTATCGACGATGGGATGCGCTTGGGTCCGCTAAACGGGGGTTGGTCGGTTGCCCGCGCCGTACTCCAAGCCGAACGCGGCGAGCTCGGACAGCGCCGCGTCGGCGGGATCGATGTCCACCGCCTGATCGATCGCAACCGGGGAATCCCGGACATGGTCGCCCGACAACGCCTTGCACACGCGTATGCCCGTGACCGGATCCTACGAATCATGTCGTGGCGTGGTTACGGCACCGGAGGGGGCGCCCTGGTCGTGAAGTTGTCACGAGCCGAAGCGAACATGGACCTGCAGACTCTGGCCTGCGATCTCGAGGGAATTGGCACCGTAGCCTCAGACGATAGCGACACCGTGCGATCCGAAATCCGCTACGGCTTCCTGCGCTCCCGCGCCAATTCGATCGGTGGCGGCACATCGGAGATCATGCGGAACTTGATAGGAGAACGTCTCCTTGATCTGCCGCGGGAACCGAAGCTACCGCCGACAAATCTAGGGCACGACGCTTGAGGGTCTCCGACATCCCGCGCCGCTCCGCTCGGTCCCGACCGGAATCACCAGCGTTGATATGTGGTGCCGAACGACTCAACTGGCGAGAGCTCGAACATCGAGTCGACGCTCTGGCGGCGGTTCTCGCCGATCTGAGCCCGCCGGAAGGTCGTGTCGCCCTAGTTACGGGCAGTTGTCACCGGCATTGGGAGACGATTTTCGCCGCATCGCGCGCTGCTCTGGTGTCGGTCCCGCTGAACTACCGATGGACCCCGCAAGAGCTCGCACGGACGATCGAAGAGGTGGATCCAGCCGTGATCGTGCTTGACCTTGCGATACCCGCCTTCAACGGCATCGGTCTACTCGACCTCCTTGATAAGCCGGTAGTGCTCACCTTCGGCGGTCGCGATCCACGAACCATCGACTACGAGGAGTTTCTGGTAGCGGCTGCCATTCCCCCCTGCCCCGACCGACCTCCAGCATCGCATCACGCGATCGGATTCACTAGTGGCACAACCGGACGGGCACGTGGGGCGATGCTCTCCAGGCGACATCCGCTGCTTACGAGCATGTGGCTAGCCACCCTTTTCGGGATCGGTCCTGACGACTGTTTTCTGTCGTGTATGCCGATCTATGCTTACCGAGGAGGCTCCGGAGGACTAGCGCCGATGCTCGTAGGTGCTGCGAGCGTTCTCTGTGATTTCGATGCCGAGACGGTACTCGACTTGATCGAGCGGGAACACGTAACGCATACGATCCTTGCTCCCGTGATGGTAGAGCGAATTCTGGCCAATCCGAGGGCACACACGACTGACATCTCTTCGCTCGTCAGCGTTTGGGTCGGCGGTGCTCCATCTAAACCCGAGTCGATCCGTGCCTTTCAAGATCTCGCTGGCTGTGATGTCGGTTCGACTTACGGGAGCACCGAAGCTACCGCCGTCGTCTCAATGCGCTGGCCGGCGCTGGGCGATCGTCAGGAGTTGATGAGCTCAATCGGCCGGCCGGGACCACTCAACGATGTGCGGCTGGTCGGGCCGTCTGGAGAGGAGCCCGATACCGGCGAGCCCGGCGAGATCTACGTGCGGGGAGACACCGTGATGAAGGGGTACTGGCCCAATGACGGCGATGGTCTAACGAACGGCTGGTATGCGACCGGGGACGTGGCGACCCGAGACTCGGAGGGCTACCTCTATCTTGTCGATCGTCGCGTCGACGTGATCAACAGCGGTGGACTCAACGTGTACTCGTTGGAGGTCGAGAATGTACTCATTGGGCATCCCGGCGTAGCCGAGTGTGCCGTAGTGAGTGCACCCGACGATCTACTGGGCGAAGAGGTAACAGCGATCGTCGTTCCGCTTTATCTGAATCTAGAGGTCGTCGATCTCGAAACACATTGCCGCGACGCTCTTGCCAGTTATAAACGTCCCCGACGTTGGATCATTGCCGCCGAGCTCCCCCGAAACTCGCTCGGAAAGATTGATAAGCGGCATCTCCGCGACGACCTCTGGAAGGAACGCGGTGGGACCATCGACGGTGTCGGTTCCGAAGAGCCATGAAGCATCTAGCCGTACCCTCGGACCATTCTCTGCGTATAGTTAACTCGTATATCAATTTCTCGAATGAGAGAGCTTGCCGATGACCGAACCTGTCTACATTCTCGGCGGTTGGCAGTCCGATTTCGCCGAGCGAGCGGGCGAGGGCGGCTTCTACCAACTGCTCGAGTCGGCAACGTTAGGCGCGCTAGAAGATAGCGGTCTCATGCCCGCCGACATCGAAGTCGCCCACCTCGGCAACCTCGCCGGTGAGTTGACCAGCTTTCAGGCGCAGCTCGGTGGTCTACTGGTGAGTATCGACCCTGCTTTTAACGGTTTGCCAACCTCGCGCCATGAAGCAGCTTGCGCCTCTGGCAGTCTCGCCGGAATGGCTGCATCGGCCGAGATCGAGGCCCGCCGGTACGACGTAGCGCTGGTAGTCGGCGCCGAGATCCTCCGCAATGTCGGCGGACAACGCGCCGCCGAACTCCTCAGCTGTGCCGGCTGGGCTGGCAAGGACGCCTTCGAGGGACAAAGTCTCTGGCCCCAGTCGTTCGCCGAGACTGCTGCCGAGTATGACCTTAGATACGGCCTCAAACACGAACATCTGGGCCGAATTGCCGAGGTGAACTTCGACAATGCCCGCTTCAATCCCAAGGCACAAACCCGCCACTGGGAGCTTCCCGACCAGGCATTCGGCGAGAACGACGACGTTAATCCGGTCGTCTCCGGGCACCTGCGCAAGATGGATTGTGGTCGGATCACCGATGGCTCGGCCGCTGTAATCCTGGCCTCGCAAACCTTTGCCGCCGACTGGGCCCGACACCGGGGAGTCGATCTTGCCTCGGTGCCTCGTATCAAGGGTTGGGGGCACACGACCGCGCCTACGTTGTTGGCCGAAAAGTTCAAGGCAAGCCGTGATGCTGAGTATGTCTTTCCACACGTTCGGAAAGCGGCCGTCGACGCCATGGACCGTGCCGGTATCAAAGACCCGGTTGACCTTGACTCGATCGAGGTTCACGACTGTTTCTCGATCAGCGAATACGCAGCCATAGATCACTTCGGCATCACCGAACCGGGAAAGTCCTGGCAGGCTGTGGAGGACGGGCGCATCGAACGTCACGGCACGACCCCGATCAACCCCAGTGGGGGGTTACTGGGCCTTGGGCACCCCGTCGGCGCGACCGGTGTCCGCATGCTGCTCGACAGCGCCAAGCAGGTGACCAACAGCGCTGGCGAGTATCAAGTCGAGGGAGCGAGAAACGTTGCGACACTAAACATCGGTGGTTCGTTCACGACTGTAGCTACGTTCGTGGTCGGCGTCGACTCCTAACCGACCCTCAACCTGGCTCCAGTCATTCTCGGCAACGGAGGTAAGCGACTATGAGATCAAACACGCGGCTCGCTTTGGTGACGGGCGCTGCCTCAGGCATGGGCGAGGCCATCGCAAAACGTCTCGACTCATCAGGTTTGCGGGTGGTGGTCGCCGACATCCAGAACGACGCCGGAGCAGACGTGGCCGGTTCGCTCAAGAACGGGCTGTACGTCGAAATGGATCTAGCCAATAGCGACTCCGTTATTTCGGCCGCCAATACGGTCAAGGCCGAGGCCGGTTCAGTCGACGTCCTCGTCAATTGTGCGGGATTCGACGTAGTAATGCCGTTTCTAGACACCGATGAAGACCTCTGGGAATCACTGATCGCCGTCAATCTCTATGGCCCGCTGCGGACAACCAAGGCATTCCTCCCCGACATGGTCGAGCAAGGCTGGGGCCGCATAGTCAACATCAGCTCGGACGCTGGCCGCGTGGGCAGTAGCGGGGAGGCCGTCTATTCGGCATGCAAAGGCGGCCAAATCGCGTTCACGAAGACTATGGCACGTGAAGCCGCTAGGCATGGCGTCACAGTTAACTGCGTCTGTCCGGGACCGACTGACACTCCCCCAGTCCGGAGGACGATGGAAGAGGGCGGCGAGAAGTTCATGGCGGCACTAATCCGGGCGATCCCACTAAAACGTCTTGGCCAACCCGAGGACATCGCCGCCGCCGTCAGCTATCTCGTCTCCGAAAATGCCAGTTTCGTGACCGGTCAGACGCTATCGGTCAGTGGTGGTATGTCGATGTGTTAACCCGGTTTGGAATCGAACCAACGCTCGGGATCATGCTTCCGGTCGGGTTCGGCGTTGAGCCCCTCGATCTTCTCGAGTTGGCCAAAGCGTCAGATCGGGCTGGGCTAGATGCAATCGGTGTAGGTGAGTTATCAAGTACCGAGGCCTTGTCGTTAATGGGAGCCGTCGCAGTTACCACCGAGCGCATTCGCCTAGAGACAGGCGTGTTGTCGGTAGCGAGCCGGGCCCCATCGCTGCTGGCAATGGCTGCTTCGACGCTCGCTGCGCTGTCAGACGATCGTTTCGTACTCGGAATCGGTGCCGGGAGCCCGATCGTGTCTTCATATCACGGAGACGCTTTCGAACACCCACTTGGCCGGATGGCAGAGACGCTGACAGCGGTGCGAACCGCTCTTGCGGGTGGGAGACTAGGTGCATGGGGTGGGTTCAAACTCCGGGGAATCGAACCGCGATCCGTACCACTTTTCATCTCAGCGATGAACGAAAGGATGTTCGAACTGGCTGCCCGGGAGGCCGACGGAGTGCTGATCAACTTCATCGGCCCGGAACAAATGGCCGAGTTGGCTCCAGAGCTCCGGCGAATCCGGGCTGAGGCGGGCAACGATATGCCGTTCGAAATTATCGCATTGGTCCATGCCGCTGCAGAGGACGAAGGTGATCCCGTCAGCGCATATCGACGGGAGATGGCCCCGTACCTGGCGGTACCCACCTATCGACGCGCTGCAGTCGCGATCAGTTCAGCATCAGAAGTCGATGCGGCAGCTGAAGCGTGGAAGAAGGGCGGGCGAGACGCAGGGGCTGCCGCCTTCCCACAATCGATTGTCGATGCCGCTCTCGCAGTCGGCGAGGATCAGATTACCCGTAAGGTGCACAAACTCGTCGAGGCCGGTTGTGATGGTGTTCGATTTGTTCCGGTGAGCGTTCGTGGCACCGACCCGGCCCCAATGCACGCACTGGTCGACCGCCTTGCGACGATGATCGCAGCCCGAACCACTACCCAGGAGATCATGCCGTGACAAACGCCGTCGACATTATGAATTACGCGCCGTTAGTCGCGCCCGGCATCTCAGGGATGGAGTTCCAATACGAAGAGTTCCAAATCATGCTGAACACCACGTTCAAGCACATGGCCGAAGGAGGTGTGGCCAAGACGCTGTGGGGGCGCAACGTCCCCCTCGACGATGTCGCAAACTTGCCTTACGACGACACGCTTAACGTAGAAGCCGCAACCGCCCAACTCGACGAGGCTGGCTACGACATCGTAGTACTGGCCTGTCTGAAGATGTGGTCGTACCACTACCACCACAAGCTGATCATGGACATGGACGAGGAGGTCGTGGCTCGCGCCATCGAAGCCGCGCCAGATCGGTTCGTAGGAGCAGCCGGGTACAACCCATTTCGTATCGAGGAGAGTCTCGCACGCATCGAAATGGCTGTGCGTGAATGGAACTTCAAGTACGTCTACTTCCATCCCATAACCTTCGGCTTGGCGCCGAACGACCGACGCTGCTACCCCCTCTACGCCAAGTGCGTCGAGCTTGGCATCCCGGTTGGGTTTCAGGTCGGGCACTCCGCCGAGGTTCTCCCAAGCGAAGTTGGTCGCCCGATGCTGGTCGACCAAGTTGCGATTGATTTCCCCAACCTACGAATCAACATGTCGCACACAGGTTGGCCCTGGACCGGCGAGTTCTGTTCGATGCTATGGCGACATCCCAATGTGTATGGCGACATCTCGGCCTACTTTCCGTCGAGCCTCGACACGCAACTCATCAAGTTCATGGACAGTGGCCGGGGCCGTCACAAGCTGATGTTCGGCACCAACGGCTTCGACCTCGCCCGCTTTAAGCAGGATTTCGAGGAGCTGCCAATCAGCGATCGGACCAAGCAGCAGGTCCTGCACGATAACGCCATTGACTTTCTGGGATTGTCATGACCGGCAGACCTACCGGTCTCGAACTCATACGGTTCCACGAGGAGAGCGGCCGGTTGGCGACCGTAGTGCTTGACCGCCCACCAGCGAATGCGCTCAGCCTGCAATTCATGGACGAGGTCGATGCCATTACCGCCTACCTCGAAACAACAGAGCTGCAACTGGTAGTACTTCGCAGTTCAGCGCCGATGTTCATGGCCGGCGCCGACCTAAACATGGTCGACGAGGGCTGGGACGACCAGGCAGCGACAACCGAAAAGTGTCAGGCAATGATGACCCGGTGGGAGCGCTTACCGATGATGACGCTCGCTGTGATCAACGGCCACGCGCTCGGTGCCGGCTGTGAGCTGGCCATGTCGTGCGACTTCCGACTGATGGCGCAGGGCAAGGCCCGGATCGGTCTCCCTGAGTCACTCCGAGGTCTCATATCGGCAGCCGGTGGAACCCAGCGGATGGGCCGGTTGGTCGGCCCGGCTCGGGCTCTCGATATGTGCGTCCGGGGTCGGATGATCGATGCAGGCGAGGCCGAACGTTTGGGCCTCGTCAACGAGGCGGTCAATGCCGAGTTACTCAGCGAGAGGGCATCGGAGCTCGCGGTCGAGATTCTCGCACTCCCCCGGCTCACCACGCAGGCGATCAAGCGCTGCATACTGTTCGGGCTCGAGCAACCTCTTGAAGAGGGTTTGGCTCTCGAACGCCGTGAACTGGCTGGATTACGAGACACCCACGATACGCGAGAAGGCGTGCGGTCGTTCATTGAGAAACGCGAGCCGAAGTTCACCGGGAGGTGACAATGCAGGGTCACGGCGGCGAGTCGATCCAGGAACTGCTGGACCGCTACGAAATCGAACAGGTCATGTACGACTTTGCCAGATGTTGTGATGATCTTGATTTCGAACGGCTTGCATCACTGTTCCACGACGAGTGTCGCTGGGACTACGGCGAGGGTGCCGGGCCGGTCGTCGAAGGTCGGGCCAACGTGGAGAAGTTCGTGCGTGAAGCGTTCTCGGACTCCATCGTTGCGAAGGGCACTGGAGGGGTAAAAGTTCGAATCCGCAAGACAAGCCACCACATAAGCCAGGTCGCTGTGAACTTTGACGGTCCCAACCATGCATACGCCGAAAGCTACGTGTTCACGTGGCACGAAATGGCCGATGGTGATCCGGGCCTCGTATGGGGCCGCTGGCATGACCAGTTAAGCCGGAGCGAGGACGGTTGGAGGATCTCGGACCGCCGGATGATCCTGTCGGCGGTTGATAACTACTACGGCATCGGTCATTCAGCGTTTGCGGATGACTTTCGCCCCTTCCATCGCGAATCACCGTTCCAATGAGCCTGGCGGGGCCTCGCGGTCTTGCCCTTGTCTCGGGTGGTGGGGGCGACATTGGGTCCGCTATCTGTCGGCACCTGCATGCCGACGGCTGGGGCCTGGCTATTGGCTATCGCACAGCGGAGCGAGCTCAATCGCTAGCGAAGGATCTGAACACTTCGGACGTGCCGGCACTGGCCGTACCTCTTGACCTCACCGACACTGATCAGATTCGCACCACACTCGGCAAACTCTTGTTGGAGGAGCGCCACATCGATGCGGTCGTCTTGAATGCAGGATGGAACAAATCGTCGTCATTTCTTGAAACCGACGAAGCGCAGTGGCGTACGACAGTCGCCGTCAACCTGGTCGGTCCGATGTTGATTACGCAACTGTGTCTGCCGGCAATGGTGATCGCCGGCGAGGGAGTAATAGTCGGTATCACGTCGGAGGCAGCCAAGACCGGCGATGCGAACAACGCCATCTATGCCACTGCCAAGGCCGGACTCGCTGCGTTTCTCCGGACGATCGTGCGCGAACATGGTCGAGACGGAATCAGGGCCAACTCGGTTGCGCCGGGTCCTATCGACACCAG
>Ga0115002_10009025_pt1 | contig 10950 bp, 11 predicted proteins | sample ArcticOcean_MG_C_8_FD_89576 | JGI IMG/M metagenome (GOLD analysis project Ga0115002, IMG submission 89576) | Marine microbial communities from western Arctic Ocean - ArcticOcean_MG_CB11_86 | ecosystem: Environmental > Aquatic > Marine > Oceanic | place: Arctic Ocean: Canada Basin | collected... | reverse complement strand
GAGAGGCGAGAATCCATGGACCTAATCGAAAGCATGATGACGCAGAAGAGTATCCGGCGTTATTCCGACGAGCCCGTTACTGATGACGAAATCATGGGTTGTTTGCGCGCTGCCGTGCAAGCACCCAATGGTGGTAATTCCCAGCCGTGGCAGTGGCTAGTAGTCACCGATGCGGACAAGCGCCGTCAGATCGGCGATATTTACCGTCGATCGTGGGCGCGCTATTGGCGCGCTATGCAAGCGGCGGCCGAACCGCCCGCATCTGCGCCGTCCGAACAGCAGATCGAGCAGGGTCAGCGTACACTCGCCTCTGCGATGCACCTTGCCGAACATATGGGTGAGGCGCCCGCACTGGTTATGTTGATGGGCCAAGCGTCCTACAAGTCACATCAACTCATGGATGATGAAGGAGCAGTCGATATAGGGCACACCTACTACACCTCGTTGGTGCCGGCTCTGCAAAATTTCATGCTGGCAGCGCGAGGTCTGGGGATTGGCACGTGTCTCACGACGATGTTCAGGATCTATCAAGACGACGTGCGGGCGGTGTGCGGTGTTTCCGATGAATACGAAATCGAAGCCCTGATTCCGATGGGTAGGCCGCGGGGGAAATTCGGCGTCGCGCCAAGACGTCCAGTCGAGGAGGTCACGTCCTGGAATACGTTCGGTGAATTCCGCGACGAAGGCTAGCAGTGATCGTGAAGGGCGTGTCGCGAAGCGAGTTTTTGCAAGGCTAATAGTAGCCGGCTTGACAGCTCCCTGGTACGCCGTCGCGTCCAGACCCAGGAAGTGCAAGCAATCGCTTGACAAGTGGGCGAACGCTTTTCGGGAATCAGGGCCGACCGCTTAGCTGTAAAAAGGTCGGATGGCGCCACTACCTGATATACACCATGATTAGCGGGTCATCCTGCAGGAGCCGTACATGGGCGATGATTCTAAAAGCGTAACCTATCGCGAACCCGAGGCGGGCTACTTCGATAACCGCAGGCTGAAAAAGCATGCGGGCGTATTCTCGCTATGGGCGCTTGGCGTTGGGGCTGTTATTTCGGGGGACTTTTCCGGTTGGAATCTTGGCGTCGGTCAAGCCGGATTTGGCGGATTCCTTCTCGCCGTCATTATTATCACAGTGATGTATGTGGGGTTGTGTTTTTCTATCGCCGAGATGTCGCCTGCCTTACCGCATACGGGCGGTGCGTATTCGTTTGCGCGCACAGCGTTGGTCCGTGGGGTGGGTACGTCACGGGATTGGCGGAAAACATGGAGTACATCATCACGACTGCCGTGGTTTGCTACTTTGCTGCGGCGTATCTGCAGAGCATTTTCGGCACACCGGATGCTGCTCAGCCGCTATGGTGGGCGGGTCTGTACGTCTTCTTCGTGGGTTTGAATATCCTGGGTGTCGAAGCCTCATTCCGCTTTGTTGTAGCGATCACTCTGATAGCGCTGGCCATTCTCGTGATCTTTTTCGTCAGTGCGATCCCGCATTTTTCATGGGACAACCTGTGGAACATTCCTCCTGAACCGGGTGAGTCGAAGTACTTGCCGATGGGGTGGGGCGCGATCGGTGCGGCCATGCCGTTCGCGATTTGGCTATACCTGGCCATCGAACAGTTGCCACTCGCAGCCGAAGAGTCGGAGGATGTTAAGCGCGACATGCCGAGGGGCTTGCTCTGGGGCCTCGCTACTTTGGTGGTCACGGGTGTTTTGATCACGTTCCTCAACATGGGAATCGGTGGCGGTGCTGCCTATTTTGGTTCGCAGACAGAAGAGCCTTTGTTGGACGGCTTCAAGATTACCCTCGGGGTGACGAGTGGAACGCTGCTCGGCCTTGTCGCGAGCTTCCATGCGATTATCTACGCATACGGGCGCAACATCTTCTCGCTCAGCTGTGCGGGCTACTTTCCGTCCTGGATGTCATTGACGCACCACACGCGCAAAACGCCCCACATTGCTCTTATCGTTGGGGCTGTGGTGGGTTATGGCGTGTTGCTGCTCTTGTATTTCCTGGGTGACAGCGGTGGGTTCGGCGGAGTGATATTGAACATGGCGGTTTTCGGCGCAGTGATTGCTTACGCCATGCAGATGTGGTCCTACGTCATGCTGCGGCGTCGCTATCCCGACATGGAGCGCCCGTATCGCAGCCCGCTTGGCAATGTGGGGGCGGTCGTTGCGCTCGTGATTGCTCTGTTCGCTTTGCTGATGCTGTTTGCGAATCCCGATTTTCGTCTCGGGGTGATCGGTGTTGCGATATGGTTCGTAGCGGGTTTGGCCTATTTCGCCCTGTACGCGCGTAGACGAATGATCCGATCACCCGAGGAAGCATTTGCAATCGACCAGGTGCAGAACCATCAAGGCTAGGCCGGCTCCCTGAGGCTGAATGATGACATGAGCTTTGTGTGTTAGACGGCCGAGGCGAATTATTCTTGTCCGAAGAAGTTGCGGTGATCATAGTGTCCTGGTTGGTTAATTCGTGGAATTACAGCGCGTCCCACAAGCTCTGTGGTTAGGCGCGGCCTGCAGGACACAGGGTCCGAGGATACGGCTGGACCTTTCCAAAGGCGCAACAGAGCCTTCAGCGGGGAGTATGGACAGGCTTGTGTGGCGCGCCCTTCGGGAGGCCCAGATTCGACAATAAACGCGTTGTGTCCCTTGCTAATGTTTTAACATAAGCTGCGGACAACACGGCCGCAATCTTCGATTGCGGTACGGAAAGCTTCGCTTTCCGCCCTTGTCTCGTGACGAATCTGGGCACTCTGTAGTGCAACGAATTAACCAATCAGGACACTAGGGGGCAGATGCTGGAACGTTTGAGACTGGATGGACGGGTCGCCGTCGTCACGGGCGCAGGGCGCGGTTTGGGGCAGGCGATGGCGAAAGCGCTTGCCGCTGCCGGTACGCGTGTGGTTTGCGCGGCCCGCACGCAAGCGCAGATCGACCAGACCGTTGCGGAGATCAGGGCGGACGGTGGCACAGCGATCACACAAACGTGCGACGTGACGCAATCCAAACAAGTCGATGCCTTGGTCGATCGCTGCATCAGCGAATTCGGACGGATCGACATCATGGTTGCGAACGCGGGTGGTGGCGGTGCTCCGGTGGACGCGGAGTTCTGGGATTACCCGGATGATGCTTTCGATGCGGTCCTCGCCACGAACCTGAAAAGCAATTTCTACAGCTCCCGGGCAGCGGCTCGCCACATGGTGAGTCAAGGTGACGGCGGATCCATCATCAACGTCGCGTCCGGGACGGCGCTGCGCGGCAACCGGACATTTGCCTATCCAACCGCAAAGGGCGGCGTCATTTCGCTGTCCAAGTCAGCCGCGAACATGCTGGCTCCGCACCACATTCGTGTGAACACCATCGTGCCGGGGTTCGTTCTGCAAGCGCCGCCGCAGGGCGACGTTGCGGAACAAGTCGCCGCACAGAGGGGGTCGCGGATACCGGTGCGACGGCTTGGCGAATGGTGGGAGCTAGGCCCATTGTGCGTCTATCTTGCTAGCGATGCGTCCAGCTACGTCACCGGGCACGCATTCACCATCGATGGCGGCGGACTCGCCGGCGGATTGGGCCCCGTCGACTTCGTTCCACAACACGAGCTGGGAGCATGAGATGGCTGGGCAATTAGAACATTTCGACCTGACTGACAAACGTTGTGTGGTGTTTGCGGCGGACAAGCCAGCGGGCGCGTCGATTGCGACCGCATTTGCAGAAGCCGGCGCGACACTGGTCCAGCTGGACACCGTCCCGGCAGCAAGTGTTGGGCAAACCGTGACCGCGGCAATCGAGTCGCTGGGCGGGATCGCTGTCTTGGTCTGGGCCTCGGATCTGTTCTTGGCGAAACCCTTCGTGGATGTCGCGCCGGGCGACATCGGCGAGGTGATGATGGGCAACTTCGCATCGGCATTCAACGCCGCGCAGAGCGCAGTGGCCAAGATGCTTGAACAGGGCGGCGGCGGCAACATAGTCTTGGTTACCCACGTCCTCGGCGAGCGCGGGTTGCCTAACACCACCGTCTATTCGGCTGCCCATGGCGCCGTGCATAATCTCGTGCGCGCGTTAGCCCAGGAGGTCGCGCCGTCGCACATTTCGGTGAATGCGATTGCGCTGGGTTGGATGGATTGGATGTCGGATCGGCTCGACGAGAATGATCCCGAGGCGGCACGGGCCGTACGATTCACCATGGCTAAACGCGCCGGTGACGGGCAAGACTTGGGTCCGATGGCCGTCTGGTTGGCCGGCAGCGGTGTGGGTTTCGTCACGGGGCAGATCTTTCCGCTGGATGGTGGCTTGACCCAGCATCTGTAACAACCGAGCGTATGAGCAATTACAATTACAATGACGATGAGTGATGCATCCTGGTGGCAGGGTTCTGCGGCGAGTACGCCGCCAGCGTCGTACCCGATTGCGCCACGATGCAGCCAATATCTGCTGCTGAAGGATGGAACGCGGCTTGCGGCGGACCTCTTCCTGCCTAGCGGAATTGGGGAGGAGCGTGTTCCAACGGTGATTTCGCTGACGCCATACGTGCGGGGAATGGACTTTCGGTTCCGTTTTGCCGAGCGGCTCCTTGCGTGGCTTGGCCTCGAGCAAGAGGAGTGGGGCCGGCGTTCGCGCAATACGGTTACGCATTCATGGCCGTGGAGATTCGCGGTGCAGGGGCGTCGTTCGGAACCAAAACGTCCATTTTCCACGATCAAGTTGCACAGGATGGTGGCGAGGTGCTGGACTGGATCATCGCTCAACCCTGGTCTAACGGTGCGGTTGGAGCGACTGGTATTTCTGCCCTGGGACTGACTTCAATGTTTCTCGCGACGGGTCGGCACCCGGCTCTGAAGGCGATCGCTCCGCGGTTTACCGTATTTGATGTGTTCCATAGTGTGCACCCCGGCGGTTTGCTCACTAATCGTTTCTTGACGGATATCGGTGCGAACCTACGCGCGATGGATTCGAACCGTCTTGCGGACGCCATCAAACCTGCGGTTGCGCGGTATTTGATGCGTATGTTGGTGCGTGGCTTGCGTGGCGTTGACGAGGACAAAAGTGGTTCGCTGCTCGCTGCCGCCGTTCGAGACCATGCGGAAAACGAAGGCTTCGATCGCGATATTGCAGCCGTGCGCTATCGGGACGATCAACTGCCACACTCCCGCATCGAGGCGACCCTCGACACTCAGAGCCCGCATACGTTGGCCGATGCGTTGCGCGCGAGCGGTGTACCAATCTATGCGTATGGCGGTTGGTTCGACGGTGCGTTTCAAAGGGACATGATCCATCTCTATTTGAATGCCACGAATGCTGGCAGCCGGTTGACCATCGGCCCGTGGGCACACGGCGCACGTTGTTATTCCAGCCCGGTCATAAAGGGCAAGCGCAAACCCGATTTTGACCAGGCCGCCGAGCTCGTGCGTTTCTTCGACTTGCATCTCAAGGATATCGATCGAGGCGTTTCGGAAGAGGCATCCGTGCATTACTTTACGATGGTCGAGGAGCAGTGGAAGGAAGCCACGTCATGGCCGCCCCCGGGGACACAACTCCTCACCTACCATTTGGCCGCGCAAAACCGGCTATTGGCCGAACCTGAAACCAGCGCCCTTGACCGGTACCAGGTTGATCGTAGCGCAACGACAGGCGCCTGGTCGCGCTATGGAAAACATCTCACCGGCGGGTTCGGACCCGCCCACTACCCGCATCGCAAAGCGATGGATCGCAAGCTATTGGTCTACAACTCCAGCCCACTCGAACGGGATATCGAGGTGACCGGGCATCCGCTCGTCGTCCTCACGTTGTGCTGCGATACACCGGACGGCGCGATTTTTGTCTACCTTGAGGACGTTGCGCCAAATGGGCACCCACTTGTTGTTACCGACGCGTGCCTTCGTCTGAGCCAACGGAGCGTCCCAACGACAGTGCCGTACCAGCATCTCGGCATCTGGAGGTCGGGGCGTCGTACGGACCTGCAGTCAGTTGTCCCGGACCAGCGGATGCAGATAGAACTCGATCTATTACCGACCTCCTGGTTGTTCCAAGCAGGACACACAATCCGTCTCGCGATCGCCGGCGCGGATGCCGACAACTTTGTGATGGTGCCGGAAAGCGCCTCTGCGCCGACCTTTACGGTGGAGCACGGCGCCGAGCAAACGGCGCGAATCGATCTTCCGATCGTGCCTTCTGAGCCACTGGCGGCAACTTAATAAGAAAACATTCCTGTTTGGCTATTGGCCAATCTAGATTATGCTTAGGTCCATCCACTCAGCAGGGGTCAAGGTCATGTCGCCACAGAATGAATCTTCCACGAATCGTCGTCTATTCCTCAAGCTGCTTGGGCTGCTGGGAATAAGCAGCCCAAGTTTATTGTCAGCCACCGCCGCGCATGCGGACAACGAGGATCTGTCAGTTGACGGTTGGCCCGCGATGGCGTATCGGACACTCGGTCGAACTGGGTTCAATGGCAGCCGGCTGGTGTTCGGCTGTGGCGCGGCTTTGTCACGAGGCCAGGTCAATCACGTGTTGGAGCCTGCGTTCCGCGCGGGGGTCAACGTTTTCGATGTCGGCTACAGCGACTACTACGGCGACGCAGAACGCAATCTCGGCCCATTCATGAAGACTCGGCGCGATGACTTGTTCGTGATCTCAAAAGCGCCCGCTGCGCGCCTTAACTCAGATGACAAGCTGTCCTTGCAGGATGCCAAAGACGCCGCCAAGAATTGGCTGCGCGAAATGGACAAGAGTTTGCAACAACTCGGGACGGATCACGTCGACGCCTACTACTTGATGGCCGTGAGCAATACATCGCTCATCAAAAGCGACGAAATCTATGCGGCTTTCCAAACCGCTAAAAAGGCTGGTAAAACGGACTACTTCGGAATTAGCTCGCATGAGAACACCGAAGGCTGTTTGATGGCTGCGGCTGAATCCGGTTGGTACGACCTGGCACAGATCGCGATTACGCCGGCCGGATGGTATGACTGGAACAACAAACAGGTCCTCGAAGGTAGCGCCGACATGGTCGCAATTCGACCGGTGCTCGACAAAGCACGGGCCGCCGGCATCGGTCTGATCGGTATGAAAGCCGGTAGGCACCTAGCCGGCCGTTGGTATACGGGCGGAGGCGACAACGATGCGTTTGACAAGCACTACAACGCGAAGCTCATGGGTGCGAAGCTCAGCGAGTTTCAGCGATCCTATGCCTATGTGTTGGAGCACGGCCTGGATGCCGTCAATGCGGATTCGCAGTCGTTTCCAATGTTCGCTGAGAATTTCTACGCCACGGCGACTTCGAAGACTTACTTCGCATAAACGAAAGGGCTGGTGAGCCGCTGTGCAATCGGCTTGTTGGCTTCCCCACGCCATTCGTGGCTCGGCTCAGTAGTCCGTCTTGAATTTCGAGAAAGGTAGCTGCAACAATTACCCTAAGTTGCGGTTGCGGCTGCCATCCAACACATCCAAACCATATTCGATCTCGGACAGATCCGCGTAAGCATAGGGTCTAAACAGACGGTCCCACAAAGACGGGTTGTTCCGATCGTTGCGATTCGTCCACGGGCGCTCGAGGTGATGATGCACTTTGTGCATGTTGGGGGTCACCAGCACCCAAGACATGGTCGATCCAGTCCGGTAATCGAATGTTTGCGTGCGTGTAGTAGGAGAAGAACGGGGTGATAAGCCGGTGGAGAAAGTAACCAGCGATCGGTAAGCCGAGCACCGCTATTGTCACGACCACCAGCACTTCACGGAACAGGAAATCGCCCGGGTGCAAATGCGTACCTGTAGTCGCGTCCCACTTCAGTGTCTCTGTGATGCACGACAAGAGAAACCGCTTCGCTCGGCGGTTGAGAGGCCATTTAGGAGTTCAACAAACCCGTCTAGGAGTTCAATAAACCCGCCCATATCGCAATAGGATACCTTCAACCATCACGCGAGGTATCCTCTAGCTGCCGTCTTGCTTGGCAGGCATCTCTATACCGAACTCAGCCAGCACCTGCGCATTGTGCGCACCCAGTGTGGGCGGTGGCTGATACAGGGTGGTTGGCGTTTCGCTGAACTTGATCGGGTTGGCAGCCAGGGTGATGTCTGGGTTATCGCCCCCGGGGTCACAGGTTTCCAGCATCTGGCGGGCTGCAACGTGTGGATCGCGAAATATGTCGTCCATGTTTTGGACGGGGCCCGCAGGGATGCTGCCGTTCAGCTTTTCCATGACCTCCGCGCGGGTCAGTTGCGTTGTCCACGCGCAGATTTGTTCCTCGACCCAATCGACGTTCACCAGTCGAGCGGCATTGCTGGCGCTGCGCTCATCCGTCATGAGGTCGGCACGCTCCATCGCCGCACAGAGCAGGTCCCAGTGGCGAGGCTGGGCCACCGCAATTGAGACGCGTCCGTCCTTGGTTGGGAAGAGGTCGAATGGGTAGATTGTCATGGCACGCTGCAGCCCTGCTGAGTTCGGCTTGCCGGTGAAACCGTATTGCGCCACCGCGCTCTTTTGGAAAGCCATCATCGCGTCGTACATCGAAACGTCGAGGAACTGGCCTTTGCCCGAACGCTCCGCGTGGTGGATTGCCGAGACGACGCCAAGCGCCATCAGCGTGCCTGGGAAGATATCTGCAATTGCCGGTGTCACTAGGCCGTCATTCGCATGTACCAAGCCACCGAAACTCTGCGCCGCAGCATCAAGGCTCGGCCATTCGGCATAGGGGCTCTCGCCCGTCCGTGGATCGCCAAACCCACGAACACAAGCGTAGATGATCTTCGGATTCCGCTTCGCGATGGCCTCGTAACTTAAGCCGAGGCGGTCCATGACACCTGCCCGCATGTTTTCGACGATAGCATCAGCCTGATCGCAGAGTTGCAAGAAGACGTTCTTGTGGCCTTCGTCTTTGAGATCGAGGCATACGCTGCGCTTGTTGCGGTTGACCGACGCGAACGGGGCCCCAAAGTCGGTACCCGCATCGCGCTGTTCATACGGCGCCGCATGGTCGGGGAGAAACGGTGGAATGTTGCGGTAGCCGTCACCCGATGGTGATTCGATTTTGATGACCCGCGCGCCGAGGTCAGCGAGGAGGCCAGCGCCAAACGGTCCAGCAAGTGCCCGTGTGCAGTCGATGACGGTCAGATCTTCGAGCGGGCCGCAGCGTGCAGTGTTGGTCATGGTGCTAGGTCCGATGGTTGTTCAGGCGCTCTAAGTAGAGGAGTTATGAGTGCACGGGTCAAGGTGTACCGCAGCCTACCAACCAAGGGTTAACAGTGAAGCGGCAAGCAAGGCGTCATTGATTGCATCGAGGCCCCCGACGTTTGCCAAGATCCTCGGCCGCATTCGCTTAATAAACTTCCAACATCGCCCGCGTTGTGGGTTTTAGTCTCGTGTCTTTTTGAACGAAGTAGCCATCAGCTAGATTTCGCTTGCGAAGCGCATCGAAAACCCCGTGCTGCATGCCTTCGAGGCCACAGAGATACAGGAGTGTGGCGTCGTCGCTCAACAAAGGTTCAAAATAGTCGTAATTCGATTCGACTACGTCGCCGACATACTGCGGATCGGATTCGCGGCTGATTGCTATGTGGTAGTTGAAGTTTTCGAATTTGTCGGCAAGCTGCCGAAACAAATCGTCGTACAGAAGGTCGCTTGTGTACGGCGTGCCCATGATCAAATCAATCCTGGATGTCGAAGGCTTCGAACCTGCGAGCAGCTCAAGCGCCATCCCGCGAAACGGCGCAATACCCGTTCCGGTTGCTATGAATAGATAGTTGTGTTGATCGACTTCGGCCGGCAGCAAGAAACGTTTGCCTTGCGGCCCCGTTACCAGCACTTCGTCGCCAGGCCGCAGATCGCAAAGGTAATTGCTGGCCACACCGAGAAATAAGGAATGTTCGCGGGTGTCATCTCCGGGACGCTGCGCTCGGAATTCGTCGATGAGACGTTTGGGGGTCGTCGAGACGTGGTCCACCACGCCGTCCTCGCCCCAGCTCGGATTGGCGACGGAATATAGACGAACCTTGTGCGCCTTTCCGCGCTCGTCGACACCCGGCGGGATGATTCCGAACGATTGCCCGGCGCGAAACTTGCCGGCCAGCGGAGTCCCTGCGATGTCGATGACAGTGTGATTCACGAAGCTCGCGGACTTCCCATGCATGCAGGACGCGTTCGAAACGATCTTGCCGATCACGGGTGCGCTAGGCCGAACGAGGTTCATGCAAATGTCGGGGAAATCGGGCATATCAAACCCTAAGGTTCAGCCCTGGTGACAAGGGGACTCGCGGTGGCACGAAATTGGGCGAAAATACGTGTCTTGAGCTGCAACTCAGAGTGTGTGACATCAATGCTCACGAAAACGTCAGAGATCCTGCATAGTAACCGGCAGAGCTCGGTGTGGAACAGTGCTGACAATGATAATTACAGCCGGGTCGCTGCAGTTTTCCAGGGTTTCGGTTTCGTGGTTGAAACGTCGCGCTCACTATAGTGGCAAGGGCTGGTCCGTAGCGGCTCAGTCCGTTGTGGTCACAAAACACTTGCGGGTCTGTTCAACGGTGTGGAACAAACCCGTCCATCCCTTTGGCAGCAGACAGCTTTGTCCTGGCCCCACAATGGTATGACACTTGCCCAACCCTTGTGCCTCATGGGTGCACCAGGCTCACCTTACACTCGAAAAATGCTGGCCTACATGCGTTACCGCCATATCAGCTACGAGTTCATGCTTGGCGACCAGTCGACAAGTCTAGGTTTACCCAAACCGAAAGTTGAGTTGTTGCCGACGTTCTATCTACCGAATGATGACGCAGAGATTGAAGCTGTCGTCGACTCGACGCCACCCATTAGGCGATTCGAGCAGGCATTTTCGGGACGAGAAACAATCCCGCCCAATCCCGCGCTTGGCTTTATTAACTACCTGATCGAAGACTACGCTGCTGACATCAAGAAAGCTGGCAGCATTCTGCCCCTGTGGCGTGGTCTGCAGATGGACAGTG
>Ga0115002_10009024_pt1 | contig 10950 bp, 11 predicted proteins | sample ArcticOcean_MG_C_8_FD_89576 | JGI IMG/M metagenome (GOLD analysis project Ga0115002, IMG submission 89576) | Marine microbial communities from western Arctic Ocean - ArcticOcean_MG_CB11_86 | ecosystem: Environmental > Aquatic > Marine > Oceanic | place: Arctic Ocean: Canada Basin | collected... | reverse complement strand
CGCTACCTATAATTGAGACGCAGGCTTCTGACGTGTCTGCTTACATACCAACCAATGTAATCTCTATTACTGACGGACAAATATTTCTCGAAACGGAACTTTTCTACAAAGGCGTTCGGCCAGCCATTAATGTAGGCATTTCGGTCAGTCGAGTCGGTTCAGCCGCACAGATCAAGGCAATGAAGCAGGTCGCTGGCAGCATCAAGCTTGAGCTCGCGCAATTTCGAGAGATGGAGTCATTCTCGCAGTTTGCCTCAGATCTCGATCCCATAACGCAACGGCTTCTTGCTCGTGGTGCAAGATTGACCGAACTTTTGAAACAAGATCAGTTTTCGCCGTTACCGGTTGAGGAACAAGTGGTGTCGATCTTCGCTGGCGTCCGTGGTTACCTTGATGATATCCAGATCAGCGATGTAGGTCGATTTGAAACTACTCTGCTTGAACTCATACGGACTAAACATGACAACGTCCTTGCTGCCATCCGTGACTCGGGTGAAATTTCGGACGAAACGGAAAAAGAACTCCGAGAAATCACTGTCAGTTTTGTTGACTCTTTCGTTTAATTATCGCTGGCGTAGAAACATATGGCTAACCTCAAAGACCTGAGGAATCGCATCGTAAGCGTTAAATCGACGCAAAAGATTACGGCGGCGATGAAGATGGTAGCTGCGGCGAAACTCCGGCGGGCACAGGACTCTGCAGTTTCTGCACGACCATATGCAGAACGAATGGATCGAGTATTAGGTAATGTGGTACAAGGCATTGGTGGGTCAAGTGCGGCACCAGCAATGATGATGGGGACTGACTCCGATCAAGTGCAGATGATTGTAGTTGTGACCGCAGATCGCGGCCTCTGCGGTGGTTTTAATTCAAGCATCGTCCGCCGATCAAGGCGGCTAATCCGCGAGTTGGACGCCGCCGGAAAAGACGTCAAACTTTTGTGTGTTGGACGCAAGGGCGCGGATGTTTTGCAGACGGATCACGGCACTAAAATACTCGAGAAAATAGAGGGAATAGCAAAACCAATACCAACATTTTATGGAGCGACTGAGATCGCTCAAAAAATCATGCATCTGTTTGAAGATGGACAGTTTGACGTTTGTTCGATTGTGTACAGTAAATTCGTTTCAGCGCTGACGCAGGAGATGACTTGTCAGCAGTTGATTCCGCTCCCTCCACCGAAAAATTCGACGGCAGAGACGCAGAATAGTACCAGTGCTATCTACGAATATGAACCGACGGAGGATGAGATCCTCACCGCACTTCTGCCACGCAATCTGGCGGTGCAAATTTATCGTGCACTTTTGGAATCTAATGCATCAGAACATGGTGCGCGTATGACAGCTATGGAAAACGCCACCCGTAATGCCGGGGATATGATTGATGATCTTACGCTCAACTATAACCGTACGCGCCAAGCGGTTATTACCAAGGAGTTGATCGAAATCATTTCAGGTGCGGAAGCAATTTGACGATAGCACTGAAGACTAAACACCGGATCAGTGCGCTAAATGGTGCAATACAGACGTATGAACAGGCAAGAGTTCGCATAGGAGTTACGTGATGGCAAAGAACATTAGAGGTCGCATCACTCAGGTTATGGGTGCGGTCGTCGATGTTGAGTTTGACGGTGATTTACCGGCTATTTTAAACGCCCTGACGACAAAGAACGGCGATCAGACATTGGTACTCGAAGTTGCCCAACATTTGGGTGAGAGTAAGGTTCGTACAATTGCTATGGATGCGACCGAAGGCCTCGTCCGTGGTCAAGAGGTAGATGATACGGGTACACCGATTACCGTCCCGGTTGGTCCTGAAACACTCGGGCGAATCATAAACGTAATTGGCGAGCCAATCGATGAGCGTGGGCCCATAAAGACTGAAAAACGCTTGCCTATCCACCGTTCAGCACCACTGTATGTTGATCAAGCTACAGAATCCGAACAGCTTGTAACTGGTATTAAAGTTGTCGATTTACTGACACCCTATGCCAAGGGTGGAAAGATAGGCCTCTTCGGAGGTGCCGGTGTCGGGAAGACAGTGTTAATTCAAGAGCTTATCAATAATGTAGCAAAGGCACACGGTGGCTATTCTGTATTTGCCGGTGTTGGTGAGCGTACGCGTGAGGGCAACGATCTCTATCATGAGATGATTGACTCCGGCGTTATTGAACTCGACGGAGATGGCTCTAAATGTGCATTAGTATTTGGCCAGATGAACGAGCCACCAGGTGCCCGCGCGCGCGTCGCACTGTCGGGGCTGACAGTCGCAGAATATTTTCGTGACGAAGAAGGTCAAGATGTTCTATTTTTTGTCGATAACATATTTCGCTTTACCCAAGCTGGTTCCGAAGTTTCGGCACTTCTTGGCCGAATTCCCTCGGCGGTCGGCTACCAGCCGACGTTAGGAAGCGAACTTGGTACGTTGCAAGAGCGAATTACATCGACGAATAAGGGTTCGATTACATCGGTGCAGGCTATCTATGTACCAGCTGATGATTTGACCGATCCAGCACCGGCAACCACATTTTCGCACCTTGATGCTACAACCGTTCTGTCCCGGAAGATATCCGAACTAGGTATTTATCCAGCGGTCGATCCATTGGATTCGACTAGCCGAATTCTAGATCCTCGCGTAGTTGGTGAGGAACATTATCTCGTCGCTAGAGAGGTTCAGCGTGTCTTGCAGACCTATAAATCGCTTCAAGACATTATTGCCATTCTAGGCATGGACGAGCTCAGTGAAGAGGACAAGCAGGTTGTCGCTCGTGCTCGTAAAATAGAACGCTTTTTGTCACAACCGTTCCACGTCGCTGAGATATTTACCGGTACTGCTGGTAAGTTTGTTGACCTTGAAGACACAATTAGGGGCTTTAAAGGTATTATAGACGGCGAATATGACAATTTGCCAGAGTCCGCATTCTACATGGTTGGAACAATCGAGGAGGCGGTTGAAAAGGCAAAGACAATGGCAGCGGAGGTCTCTTCCAGTAATAGTGTTGCGGCCTAAGGTCGAACAGAGCCATGGCAGATAGAATTGAATTTGAATTGGTTTCACCCGAACGACTTATGATCGTAGGTGAGTTTGACATGATTGTGCTGCCTGGTGAGGATGGTGATTTTGGCGTACTCCGTAGTCATGCCCCGTTAATTTCGACGCTGCGTCCTGGAACCATTGTGATATTCGAGGATGGCCAAATCACCAATAGAATTTTTGTTGCCTCGGGGTTTGCTGAGGTGACTACAGAGCGCCTGACGGTTATGGCCGAACAAGCGTCGCGCATTGAAGAAATCGTTCGAGCTGACGTACAGCAAGAAATTAGCGATCTGCGCGATAAGATTGGACGTGGGAGTACAGAGCCTGAGCTGACGTATACTGAAGCGGGATTAGTGATCGCTGAAGCAAAACTTCTGGCGATTGATCAGCCCGCTTACTAGGCTGCTATCACATTTATTGAACTCCGCGATACACGTAATAACCGCTGAATTAAGCCACCAAGTTGGATTAATTAAGATGCAATAGTAGCAAACGTGTTGGCAACCCCCGTGCAGATAAGTCCAGCACCGGATAGTACTAGTACCAGCCCAACTATACCTTCTGTGTTAATTTTAAATTCCGCGGGTAGTCTCTCCGTTCAGAGTTCTTCACCTATGTCCGACATATATACAGCTACCTTTCCACTCGGTTTCGGCAGAAGAATGGGCATAAAAACTAGGACTGAAATTTTGGTACATACTATATCGATAAAATAAATCATGGGGACTAGATGTTGATTTCTGTCGTATAATATTCGGCTATGTAAAAAAACTATTTTAAAGAGATAAACCACGAGAGTCCTTGTATTTCAGCACATTGATTGTGAGCATCCCGGTTCGCTGAGGCAGTTCCTTGCGGCAGACAAAATTGAGTGGGACGCTGTGGAGTTGGATCAGGGAGAACCCATTCCATCCTTTGAAAACTATGATGCCCTATGGGTGATGGGTGGCCCCATGGATCTCTGGGATGTTGATGAACACCCTTGGCTTATTCCAGAAAAAGCCGCGATCAGGAAGTGGGTATGTGATTTAAAAAAGCCGTATTTTCGTTTGTGCCTTGGGCATCAGTTGCTAGCTGATGCATTAGGTGGCACCTGTGGTCCCCAAAACCCACCTGAAATAGAGGTTCTAACAGTCAAACTGACAGACGATGGGAAGACGGATTCCCTTTTTTATGGCACACCAGGCATGCAAAATTGCCTTCAATGGCATTCGGTTCGTATCGCTCAGCCCCCTGAGAACACAACTATCCTCGCAAGTTCCGATCTTTGCAGTGTGCAAGCTATGCGAGTTGGCAGCAATGCCTGGTCAATGCAGTATCACGTCGAGGTAGAGCCCGATACAGTTTCTAACTGGGCCGAAGTACCTGCATATCACAAGGTGCTTATGAATACGTTGGGTGAGACGGGATATGATTCAATGTCAAATGATGTTGATGAAAGTATGGGTGAATTTCTAAACTGCGCTGAAACACTTTATCAGAATTTTATTTCCCTGACTGACAATGAACTAGGGGGCCGTTAACAAAATTGATAGCCAAATCTCTCTATCAGGGCCAACGAAAATTTGCCAGAGTGAGAAATATCAAAACACTACAATTGCACCAAATTCTTGAACTAACTGTTCATACATCTCTCGCTTAAACGGCACGATGAGTGTCGACAATTCGTCGACATTAACCCATTGCCATGCATTAAATTCCGCCTCGTGTGCGTCAAGGCGAATATCTTGATCCATACCAGTAAACCGCATTGCTAACCAACGCAGTTTTTGGCCACGGAATTTACCAGCCCATGCCTGTCGTGATATGGTGGCCGGTAAATCGTAATAGTGCCAGAATTGACTTTCGGCAATTATCTCCGCTTTGCTCGTTCCGATTTCTTCTTCTAATTCACGCATAGCCGTCGTTCTGGGCGTTTCTCCTGGGTCGATACCACCTTGTGGCATCTGCCAATTATCACTCGGATAATCTATTCTGTTCCCTACAAAGACACGGCCTTCACGGTTAAAAATCATGAGGCCAACGCCTTGTCGATAGGGTCGTGAATCCTCCTCAGTTTTATTTTCAACGACTCTGTCAGACATATTCTATCTTACAAAATTTATTCGTTTGCTGTTTTCGAACGCCTCCGAATTAATTAACGAAGCGTTTTCCGTAGAGTGCTATACCGTTCAATAGATCGACTGCACGACCGAGTTGATAATCGTTGGGTTTCTTCGAATCTATCGAAGTTTCAGTCACCTGAACTTCCTCATCTGACGTGACTTCTACTCCATTCTGATTCTTGAGAGCACCGCGCAAATCTTCCTCATGGCGTTCGAGATTGCGGTTTTCTTTCAATGACTCAAGTTGAACCTGTTCAACATAAATATCAGGTTCAATCCCTCTCGCTTGGATGGAACGACCTGACGGCGTAAAATAACGTTGCGTCGTCAGCTTTATTGCGCCCGCTCTTCCCAGCGGCATTATAGTCTGTACAGACCCTTTACCGAAGGTTCGCGTGCCCAAAAGAATACCGCGTTGGTGGTCTTGAAGTGCACCCGCGACGATTTCAGAAGCAGATGCCGAACCTGAGTTGATTAAGATGACGACGGGTAGGCCATCGGTAATATCACCAGATGTGGCGTTAAAGCGTTGAGCGTTGTCGGCAGTGCGTCCACGTGTCGAAACAATTTCACCTTGCTCAAGAAATGCGTCGGATACCTCAATTGCTTGATCGAGAAGTCCGCCGGGATTATTGCGAAGATCAAGGATAAAACCAGTGAGATTGTCTCCGAGTTCCTCCTTAAGTTTTTTGACAGCACGGCCCAATCCAGCGCTCGTTTGTTCATTGAAGCTGGTTATCCGAACATAACCAGCACCGTCTTCAACCCTTGAACGAACCGAATCAATACGAATATTATCACGTGTTAGTGTAACGTCGAATGCATCGGTGCCCAGTCGCTGTATTGTAAGTGTAATGTCACTACCAACTTTGCCGCGCATCTTTTCAACAGCCTTATTGAGAGATAAGCCGCGCACCGCTTCGCCATCAATGTGTGTGATGAAGTCACCGGCCTGAATACCGGCCCTATAAGCCGGTGTGTCATCTATCGGCGATACGACCTTAACAAGGCTGTTCTCAAGCGTGACTTCAATTCCGAGTCCCCCAAATTCCCCCCGCGTCTGAACCTGCATATCCCGAAAGTTTTTAGCATTGAGAAAGTTGGAATGTGGATCGAGACTTGCAAGCATACCCTGGATTGCCGCCTCAATTAGTTCTTCGTCGCTTACGCTATCCACATAGTCTGCGCGTACGCGTTCGAATACGTCGCCGAACAGTTCAAGTTGTCTATATGTTGTAGACTTATCTTGCTGTGCTGGTCCAATCAGCGGAAATACCAGTAATCCAACCGATATCACCGCAGCACCTAAGAGAATCTTTCGCAAGTTTATCATCATCCTCGCACTTTCTGTCTGTTGGCCGCCATCCAGTGCAACGGGTTGATCGGCTGGCCATTTCGGCGCAACTCGACATAAAGAGCCGTCAAGTCGCTTTCTTCACGACCCATGGAGCCTATAGGTTCACCGGCGAATAACCACTGACCTACAACGCAGTCGATCTGTGCCAATCCGGCGAGTACTGTATGATATCCGCCGCCATGCTCAATTATCAAGATTTGCCCATAACGACGGAACGAACCAGCAAATACAACTTTTCCGTCATATGGCGCAACAATCTGTGCATGTTCACGTGTACCTATAGTTATGCCTCTAGAAGCGTTACCAAATTCGGTCCCTTCTCCGTATCGCTTGTCGACATGACCTTGAACCGGTCGCAACACTGTATCGTTGTTTGGAAAGGGTCTAATTCCCTCCGGTCGCTGTAAAAACACGCCGGTAGTTTGGTCGGACACATATGGGATTTTGGGTGGCGATTGATTAATTTCTTGGCTTCTGAATCCAAGACGGGTCATAAGATCGCGTAATGACTGGGCTTTCTCCGCGAGTATTTCAACTTCTTTCGCAACACGCCGCCCTTCCAATTCCGTCTGTACTTGCAAGACCTTCTTACGCCGCATGATAGAAATCAACTGCTCGCGCTCGACCTCGAGTGTCTCGGCAGCGCGCACGAGTTTTGCGCTCTGTACACGAATGTCAATTTTGATATGTTCGAGGGCATCAATTTTTTGGCGTAGCGCATCTGCATCGGAGGCGAGGTAAGGCAATGCAGTACGAAGTAAGACAGCGCTTCTGACCGTATCAAGTGGATTGCCGGGTCCAATGAGCAATGACCGTGGCGGATTTAACGAAAGTCTCTCGAGCGCGCCAAGCGTGCCGCTCAACTGGCGGCGGCGTGACTTTAAAAGGAATTCACGATGAGTAGCTTCATCACGGAGTTTGATTAACTGTAACTCCAACCGTGATATCAGTGCCTCCCTTGCTTGCGCACGTTGGGCTAACTCGATTGATTTTCGCCTTAATTCTAGGAGCTCTTTGTCGAGGCTTTGTGAACGTAATTCGAGTGCGGTGGCTCGATCATGCTCCGTCGTGAGTTTCTGTTCTATCGTATTCAGCTGTTGTTGATTTTGCATTTGGGCCAGCGCCAGCGCAGGCAACCCGATGATGAACAGCGTTACAATAAACACAAATAGCTCGCAGGCGTGTCTATCCAATTGTACGTCGATCTCCAGAGCGTGTTAGCAACGTATGTCCAGTCATCTCTTGGGGTTGAGGTAAGCCCATAAGATCTAACAGGGTTGGCGCTATGTCGGCGAGAGTTCCATTTTCCAATTTTATATTTTCCTTGAAGTCAGTGGCTAAAACGATCGGCACTGGATTACAAGTGTGTGCTGTGTGCACTTGCCCTGTTACTGGATCACCCATAGCCTCGACATTCCCGTGGTCGGCAGTAATGAGTAGTATCCCATCGACTTTTTCGACAGCTTTTGTAAGCCGACCCAGGCAGGCGTCCACAGTTTCAACGGCACGTATCGCAGCGTTGAGATTGCCGGTGTGGCCGACCATATCTGTGTTGGCGTAGTTGACAACAATAAAATCAAAGTTGTTGCTTGCCGTCGCTTCTAAGAGTCGATCGGTCAATTCATAAGCCGACATCTCTGGCGCAAGGTCATATGTTGCAACTTTAGGCGACGGCACAAGAATTCTCTCCTCGCCTCGAAACTCTCGTTCGTCGCCACCATTGAAAAAAAATGTTACATGCGCATATTTTTCAGTCTCGGCAATACGCAACTGCCTCAGCCCAGCTTTTGCGATAACATCACCTAATGTGTTGGCAAGAATCAGAGGCGGAAACAAGGACTTCATATGCCGATCTAGTTCACTTGAATAGGATACAACGCCGACGGTTGCCGAATATTGAACAATGCGCTTTCTTGGAAAATATGTACATTCGGGATCGAGTAACGCTGTCAGTATTTGTCTAGCCCGATCAGATCTAAAATTGGCCATCAGGAGTCCGTCACCATCCTGGATGCCCGCAAATTCAGCAATGATGGTCGGACGTACAAATTCGTCTGTTTCTTCTCTTTCGTATGCTGACGTGATTGCTATCTTGGCTGTAGCCGCTTTCTCGCCCTTGCCGTCGACCAATGCCGAATATGCAAGCGATGTGCGTTCGTAGCGGTGGTCACGATCCATAGCGTAATATCGTCCCGTGACTGTCGCTATTTGAGTTTCTGGGCTAGATGCACATAAATCAGCAATGTACTCCAAAGCGCTTTTAGGTGGTGTGTCGCGCCCATCAAGAAATGCATGGACGGCGGTCTTTATCCCGGCTTTGTGTAATAAGTTTGCGAGTGCCGATATATGATTTTGATGCGCGTGGACGCCGCCTGGAGAGACAAGGCCTAGGATGTGGGCGGTACCACCATTTGCCTGCAGTTTTGACACGAATTCCAGCAAGCTCACATTTAATTCTAACTCATTGTTTTCAATTGCAGTGTCAATACGCGGAAGATCCTGTGGCACGATACGCCCGGCACCAATATTCATGTGACCTACTTCGGAATTTCCCATTTGCCCATCGGGAAGACCAACATGTCGCTCTGAGGCATCAAGATGCGCGTGTTGAAATCGTGAGAGAAGAGCATCCCAAACGGGTGTCTGCGCTTGGGAAATAGAATTGTTCTCGCGCTCGGTTCTTACACCCCAACCATCCAGAATGCAAAGAACCCCGAGGCGTTGTCGACGTCTGGCGGCCATAGTCTTTATATAGGTCATTGCCATCAAGGAGGATAGTCTACGTTAGTTTTACAATTGTCCTAATCGGCACGGTGGTAGGGGTGGCCATCAAGAATTTGTTGCGCTCGATAAATCTGTTCAACGAGGAGCGCACGCATGAGCAGATGAGGCCAAGTAACACGGCCAAACGAGAGCACGAGATCTGCTGCTTCTCGAATATCCTTTGGTAACCCATCAGCGCCGCCGATAACAAATGCAACATCTGCGGTACCACTATCACGCCATCCTCGTAATTGTTCGGCAAATAGCGTGCTACTTAAATTATCACCACGCTCGTCAAGCGCGATCACCACCGCACCAGAAGGCATAAGGCGAGAAATATTTTTGCTGGCATTGGCCAGTGTTGATCTGCGGTTCTCCGGAACCTCCAAAAGCTTTAACGGCCATCGAATACGCTTGGCATAATGCTCATATACGAGCCGTTCCAGGCTTTGACGCGCTCGACCGGCGGCCACAATGGAGATGCGCAATTGCCTTTGCCTAAACTGTTTCTGCCGAAGCCGACTCCACGTTATCAGGGAGTTCAAGGCCCCACATTTTTTCAAGATTGTAGAATGCGCGCACCTCTGGTCGGAATAGATGGACTACCACATCCCCTGCATCGATAAGCACCCAATCCGAACGAGTTCGGCCTTCGATCGATAACTTTGGTGTTCGTACTGATTTTAATTTTGTTATCAGATGATTTGCAATGGCGCCTATTTGACGATGTGACGTGCCTGATGCGATGACCATATAGTCCGCGATAGTAGACTTGCCTGTCATGGTGATCACCGTCGTGTCGATCGCCTTGTCGGCAGCGAGTGAGGTTTCGATTAATGCCAATACAGTTTTTGGCTCGGACAACTTGCTTTTCAATTTTCCTATGACGGGCCTCGTGCGAGCTTTTTGTTATTACTATCTGAATTCGATTGCGCGGGGTATCTCTCTTCCGGCGTCGTTGTCTTACGAATGCGCGTCGCTGAAGCCGGATGTGGTTTAATGTGCAGGAATTCCCAAGCAGGTGGTGAACATTCGACTAATTCAACTCCGGCAGATTTCCTTATTCTACTATCGGCAAATTGCTTCGCAGCTGCCCCAGTCAATGCTTTTCGAGAATATGAGGATCGTGTGAAAACTGCAATGGGTATGCTCTCGAAGATTGTTTCCCAGTCCCGCCACTTCGGCATCTGCAATAAATTATCCGCACCCATGAGCCACACAAATTTAGTCTTATGGAAGCGATGTTTCAGGGCCGTAATTGTGTCGATGGAAAAGCGAGTGCCAAGTTGGTTTTCAACATCTGTGACGCGGATTCGACATGAGTTTGCTGCGCGCCGGGCCTGCTGCAAGCGCACGTCAAGCGGCGCCATGTCATCGACACTCTTGAGCGGATTCTGTGACGAAACGAGCCACCATATTTCGTTAAGTTGAAGGCGCTTAAGGCCCTCAAGACTGATATATAAGTGTCCTTCATGCGCGGGATTAAATGACCCTCCCAACAATCCCACTCTAACAACGCTGGTAGCGGGGAGCTCAAAGTTTGGATTAGAGTTGGTGTCGGCCATCGCACGGTTGAGCAGTCATGATCTGCACTGTCCGGCGCCACGGACGATATATTTGTAACTGGTCAATTGATCTGCACCAACCGGCCCGCGGGCGTGCAATTTACTCGTTGAAATACCAATTTCT
>Ga0115002_10009023_pt1 | contig 10952 bp, 8 predicted proteins | sample ArcticOcean_MG_C_8_FD_89576 | JGI IMG/M metagenome (GOLD analysis project Ga0115002, IMG submission 89576) | Marine microbial communities from western Arctic Ocean - ArcticOcean_MG_CB11_86 | ecosystem: Environmental > Aquatic > Marine > Oceanic | place: Arctic Ocean: Canada Basin | collected... | reverse complement strand
GTTGGTGCTCTTGTCGGCGCGATCATGGCCTACAAGTCTCCCGTCACGGCGATGCCTCAGGTGGTCGCCGTTTTCAATGGCTTCGGAGGTGGCGCGTCAGCCCTCGCAGTCGGGGCAGCTCTCGAAGAGGCGCTCAAGGGTGGCTTCGTCGAGTCCGTCGACGTCCAGTTTACAACTGCTGCAGTGCTCTCGGGCATCATCGGTGGAATCTCGCTCACGGGCAGTGGCGTCGCTTTCGGGAAGTTGCAGGGGCTTCTTTCGGAGAAGCCGCTGCTGTTTCCCGGTCGCCATGTCGTGAACATCTTGCTGCTGACGATCTGCATTGGCCTTGGTGGCTGGCTGATTGCTGACCCAAGCAGTTCAACTCCATTCTGGCTGCTGGTAGGCTTCTCCGCGGTGCTTGGACTTCTGCTAGTCCTGCCGATCGGCGGGGCGGACATGCCCGTGGTGATCTCGTTGCTGAACGCCTACTCCGGGCTCGCCGCAGCAGGCCACGGCTGGGTTCTGGACAACAGCGTGCTGATCATCGCTGGTTCGCTGGTTGGCGCCGCCGGCTTCATTCTCACGGCTATCATGTCGAAGGCTATGAACCGCTCACTCGCGAACGTCATGTTCGCGGGAGTTGGATCCACCTCCGCAAGCCAAGAAAAAGAAGATGACATCTACGCTGGCCGAGTGAAGTCGGCCTCCCCTGATGAGGTCGCGATGGTGCTCGATGGCGCCCGTCGCGTCGTTGTTGCCCCGGGGTACGGCATGGCCGTCGCCCAGGCCCAGTACGCCGTCCGCGACTTGACCGACGCTCTCGAAAAGCGTGGCGTGGAAGTTGAGTTTGCCATTCACCCAGTCGCGGGACGCATGCCTGGACATATGAACGTGCTGCTCGCCGAAGCTGATATCCCTTATCCACAGCTTAAAGAAATGGACGAGATTAATCCCACCTTTCGCCAGACCGATATGGTGATCGTGATCGGCGCCAACGATGTGGTAAACCCGCTGGCTCGCGATGCCGATCCTTCGATTCCGATCGCCGGAATGCCGATCCTCGATGTGGATCAAGCGCAGACCGTCGTGATCATAAAGCGGAGCCTCAGCCCCGGATTCGCCGGCATCGCGAACCCGCTCTTCGCGGCGGACAACTCACTGATGCTCTTCGGTGACGCGAAGCAGATGGTGACCGAACTTACGGCCGCTGTGAATGAACTCTAACGACCAACTTGGCGATCTCTCGCGTCGCCTCTTTTCACCTAGCTTTATTCGATGGGGATCGCTGCTTCGCGCCGGCTACGCGGGGCCGAACCGTGCCGGATCGAACGGCGTCATATCCATCACTTCAGTCTGGCCATCGAGGATTAGATCCGCCATTGCTAGTCCACTTGGCGGCGATTGCAAAATTCCCTGTCGACCGTGCCCTGTCGCGATGAACATGCCCCCAATCCCTGGCACTGCACCCATGATCGGCAGCCCGTCTTCCGAGAGCGGTCGCAGGCACGCCGTTTGCTCAATTAACTCCGCACCCTCAAGCTCCGAGGCGAACCCGACCCCGAATGCCATAATCTCGTCACGCGCCTCCGTGGTGATGCCCACGTCGAACCCGCTTCGTTCCTCGGTCGTACCGAGGAACACAACATCCGAACTTTTCGCGATGACGTAGTTGCCACCGTGTCCGAACTGCCACATCGGCAGCGCTCGCTCAGGCCGCACCTTCATGATCTGTCCTTTCAGTGGCTCCACCGGCACCCGCACCCCCACCCATCTCGATGCCTCCACGGACCACGGCCCCATCGCCACGACCACCACATTTGCTGGCACCAGTTCGTCACCGACGCGAACTCCCGAGGCACGCCCGTTCTTGATCTCGATCCCGGAAACCTTGCCGCTACGGACTACAACGCCCATCCGTTCAGCCGCGGTCACCAGCGCAAGTGAATACCGATAGGCGTCGACACAGCCGCCGTCCTCTAGCAGTGCCGCACCACGTGCCGATCCGCCGTCGATCCAATCGGTCACCTCTATTAACTCCGCCGGCTCGAGCCACCGACTCTCGACACCTACCGCGGTCAGTGCGTCGACCGTCACTCGGGCTGCGGCCTCCTCATCCTCGGTCACGGCGAGTGAGACTCTTGAAGAGCGCGCGAATCCGTAATCGACACCAGATTCGGTCGGCAGTATTTGGCCGAGCTCCATGTGCATATCGAAGCCGCGCCGCTGTAGTTCATAGACCGGCATGCCCGAGGTGTGCGGTGACGGCGGCGATAGTAGCCCCGCAGCCCCGCCTGATGCTCCCGAAGCTACACCATCGTTTTCGATGACCGTCGCGATTACACCTCGCTTCGCCAGGTAGTACGCGATCGCCCCACCGATCACGCCACCACCACAAATCACCACGTTGTTTGGCATCGCGAGCCTTTCAAAATTACTTGTTCCATCGCACAGGGGGGGCGAGTATAAGTACGCTTCGTACGGCCACGTTTGCATGAGTTGCGGATTCTAGGCCATATACGAACCATCGGGTGAATTTCCCCGAGGGAAGGCCATCCGATGCCAGCAAAGTTCGAGTCCCGCGAATGGCGAGCAACCCCACGTAACCTCAGTCCCAACGGCATCCACGACGACGAACACGCGAAAGAGTTGGGCTTCGACGGAGGTTTCGTCACCGGCGTGGTGCTCTACGCACACATCGCCGCCAATTTGCTTAACCAGGGTCTCAACTGGCTAGCCGAGGGCCGAGTGGAGATGCGCTTCCGCCGCCCCGTCTACGACAACGAAGAGGTCTCTTTCTCCGTTGATGCCCTCGAGAATAGCTTCACCATCCGTGGTACCGACGAGCGGGACCTCCGAGCCACCGGTAACTTTGCCCTGGACCGTGACGCACCAGAGGTGCCCGCCGGGAGTCCGCCGCCGCACTTCGATACCCAGCTCGGCGATCCTTCGCAGATCGGCGTGCTGATGCGTATCGGTGAGACTAAGGATTTGTTGCTGTTTGACGAGATGTCGGCCAACAGCGCCTTCCCGCGGGGCACCGGACGGAACCTGATGCCGGTTGCTGAATGGGTAAACCCGATCAGCATGATTTACGAATACTTCGGCCGCTCCACGACGATCCATTTAGTCAACCGTGTCTGGCACCACTCCCCTTTATTCGAAGACGAGACCTTTACCACAAATGGTGTCATCACCGGTTTTCCCGAGCGTCGAGGCAACCAAATCGTCGATTTCACCGCACATGTTGCCGCTGCCGACGGTCGCCCAGTCGCCACTATCGAGCACTCCAACGTCGACCGCCTCGCCCGCGAGCGTGCCGACAAGGGGTAGGCGGCCACGATGCTCAACCGCCGCGCCCTCGCATTGCTTTTCGTCGACCTCGTCGCGTTGTCTCTCTTCGCGATCATCGGGCGTCACACTCACCATGCGGCCGTCGGGTTCGAGGCGGCTCAAACGGTCACCGGGACAGCGGTGCCATTTCTCATTGGTTGGCTGATCGCGTCGTTGCTGCTCGGCACCCGATGGCCGCTGGCCACCACGACAGTGGTGCAAATGGTCCGTGCCGTGCTCACGACCTGGATTGTCGCGTACTCGCTCGCGATGCTCGTGCGGGGTATCGGTTTCGGGCGCACCAGTCCGCTATCGTTCTACATCGTCGCGTTCGTCGTTCCACTGCTGTTGCTACTGGCGTGGCGGCTCTCATTCGCTGTCATCGAGGCGAAGCGCACCGTCGGAAATCCCGGGAGTAGCTAGCCGCCAACTGGTCCCAGCACACGGTCGAGGTACGGGTTGGCAAAACATCCCTCTGGGTCGAGCCGCGCTCGAAGTTCCTGAAATTCGTCCCACTGCGGGTACAGTGGCCGTAACGTCTCCCAGGTCTGAAAGTGCAGCTTGCCCCAGTGTGGTCGACCGTCAAATTCGCGCATCAGCGTCTCCACGTCCTCGAAGTACTGCTGATACCCCTCGTGTGCCCGCACATGGATTGCGAATGAGCAAGTCTCGCGCCCCGACGACATGCTCAACGGAATGTCGTCCGCGGCAGTGAAGCGCATTTCGATTGCCATGCTCGGCACTATTCCGGTCCGCACGAGGAAATCGCGAAACCTCTGCATCGCGTCCTGTGCCGCCGCGCGTGGGATGAAGTACTCCATCTCCAGGAACTTCACGCGCCGCTCCGAGGTGAACACGCGGTAGCTACGATCGACATAATTTTCACGGACCGTGACGGGTAACTGACGTCGTAGCCACCGACTCGCGGCGGGAGCCAGGCGTTCCAGTTTGACGAGGCTGTTCGCGGCGATATCCCCGATTAGCACGTCATTTCGGAAGTTCTGCCACTTCGTCAGCGCCTGTTCGAGCTCTGTCGTGCGGTTGTTCTGTTTCGTGAACACGTTGCGCGCGCCCGGCTGCCAAAAAAACTCGAAATGCTCGTTCCCGTCGACATAGCTATCGAGGTTCCGCATCACCTCGTCTAGGGGTTTCGCCTGCTCCAGCGCGTGCAGGTTGAACGCTGGCGAGCACTGCAGTGTGATCGTTGAAACGATCCCAAGTGCGCCGATGCCAACCCGTGCAGCTCTGAATACTTCGGGGTTCTCATCCGCGCTGCACTGTAGCACCGACCCATTTCCCACAACGATCCGCATCGCGTGAATCTGCGTTGCAATGCAGCCGAACTTCCCCCCTGTGCCGTGAGTCCCCGTCGAAATCGCCCCGGCAATGCTCTGATAGGCGACGTCGCCCATGTCCTCCATTGCCAGCCCGCGCGCGTACAATTCCTCGCAGAGCTGCGTCATCTTGATCCCAGCCTGCACCGTCACCAGTCGGCGCTTTTGGTCCACCTCCAGCACCCGACCGTAGTCACTCAGGTCCAGGAGGTGGCTGTCGGACACCGCGATCGAGGTGAACGAGTGCCCAGATCCGAACGCCTTCACTCCCTCCCCACGTTCCGCCGCGTGACGGACCACCGAGGAAATCTCATCCTCGGTCTTCGGCTGGTAGATCGCGATCGGCGAGGCGTGCTGGTTCCCAGCCCAATTGCGCCACGATTTCCGCGACGGGCTGTCCGGTTCCTTGTCACCAACTCTCGCTGCCTGAATCGACATACCTGCTCCGTTCCCGAGATCGCGGCTTAGCGACGAACTATGCAGTTCACGAAGTGCGTGGCATCCGTGTGACGAACGTCAACGCGACGCCGATCATCGAAACCACCGCGCAGACATAGAACACCGCATCAATGCTAATCCCATCCGCAATCGTTCCGGCCAGCACGGGCCCAGACAGCATCCCTATCGCGTAGATCGCCTGGTACACGCCCATCGCCGTCGCGCGCTGCGCTGGCGCCACCGCTAGCACGCTCAGCGTGATTAACGCGGCGTTCATCGCCCCCCGACCCAAACCGTTCACAGCTTGGCTCGCCCCCAGCCAGTAAATGTCGTCAAGAAACGGAACCACCCCTGCCCCGATCGTCACCGCCACCGCAGCGAGAATCAGTGTGCCTCGGTAGCCGACCGCACGTACGATGAACGGCGTCGCCACAGTGCCCATCATCGACATCGCAAACATCACCGTCGTCAGGTAACTGATCGCCGAATCCGAAGCCCCGATCTGTTCTGCATACACAGGCACGAACCCGAAGCTGGTCGCGAAACTCACGAACTGGGTCGTGATGCCAATGACCGAGACCACGATTAGCAGCGGATTACGCGCCACTTCGAGGAACGTTGCCTTCGAGTACGGCTGCTGATTCGGGACTGGTGGCTCGGGTGCAAACAACAGTAGAACCGTCCCTATCACGCCGAAAACGACCCCCGCATAGAACGTCGCCGTCGTCCCCCAGAGGTCGGCGATGATCCCGCCTGTGAACGTCGCCAGCACTAACCCCAGTCCGTTGACGAGCATCAACCGCGACATTCCTCGACCCGTGTCCGCGGTCGAGAAGTACGAGGAGTACAGCACGCTCACCGCCACCCACCCGGCCCCCGCGACCCCCGTCAGCGCTCGCGCAAAAAACATCGAGAGCGGCGAAGGAGCCATCGCCAGCCATAGCGCGCCACCTGCCGCTGCTGCCAGCGCCATAACGGCGAACGGCCGCCGCCGCCCGATTAAATCCGCCCCCACACCCACCGGCACCCGGAGCGCGACCTGTGCGATCGCGTACGAGGAAATCACCAGCCCGATCACCGTGTTCGAGGCACCTAATTCCAGCGCTCGCAGCGGCAGGAACGGCACGTAGAAATATAGCGAGAGCCACAACGCGAACGTCGCCGCCGTGACCAGCATCACACCACGCCGCCGCTCGGCATCGCTCAGCGGCGGTCTGGATTGATCAAGGGTCGTGTCGGCGGCGGTTGCCGTCATGACTGCATAGCGTGCACTCAGACCATCCGAGGTGCAGATGCGTGGCTATGCGAGCGGAAGCACTCCATCGAGGGATCGGCGCCGCCGTCCAGTAGCACTCTCGGGCCCGCGTCAACTGTCTCCGGCGGTGCTGCCATACTCACCGCTGGATTCGTCACCGCGTCGCCCGTCCTGCTCGTGCTACCGAGGCGGATACGCGGTGATGGGCTACGCGAACTGCGCGAGCCACACCCGGACACGTTCCACGGACTTAGGCTCTTCCTTCAGTGGCGAGTGACCGATGCCTGGGTAGATCTCCAACTCCGAGTTCTGGATGCAGCGGCTCATGATTACCGATCCGCCCGCCGGCGTCGTCTTATCGGCGTCTCCGACGACAATCAGTGTCGGCACGTTGAAACCCTTGATCTCCTCGTCCATGTTGTACTTCGCCACCGAGCGTTGCGCAGCAGCCAGCAGCGGCTTGCCGTCCTGATCCGTCTGATCTGCCTGAGCCATCCAGTGATCTGTCGCTGCTTGTCCCACCCGGCTTGAGGTCGATAGCAGCAGCAGTGCCTTCACCTTCTCTGGAAAGTCGATCCCGAATCGCATCGTGATCGCTCCACCCATCGAGGTCCCGGCAATTATCGCCTGTTCGCTGTCCAATTCGTCCATCAGGCTCGCGCAGTCTGCGGCCCAATCCTCCAGCGTTACCGGTCCCTCAGAACCCTCGGACTCGCCCATCCCACGCACAGCATATGCGAGGTGACGAAACCCCGGGAAATCTGGCAGCACCTCGTTCCAGTAGTGATGAGATCCACCGATTCCATGAATCCAGACAATAGTCGTCGGGCCTTCGCCGGTGATCTCGTAGCGGTGCTTCAACCCATTCGCGACGAGTTCTGGCATATCACAACCTCCGATGCGCACCCATATGGCCTCATGTGGCGTAAGTATACGCACTCCGCAACTACATGAACTGCTCTCAAGACGAACCCTGATGAAAACATGAGCGGCGTGTCGTTCTTGTTGACTCCGCTTATTGGTTCGTCTTTCCTCGTCCGAGGAGTTGCACCGATCGCTAGCGTAGCATCGGGTCGGGGATATCGAGGCCGAATAGCTGCCACCCCGGGCGGTCCGCCCCCGGCCCGACGCTATCCGCTGTCAGTCCCTGTCCCGGCACCGTGCCCAACGCCTTCTCGATTGCCCAGCGTGACAGCCCCTGAACCGCCTCCATCTGTGACATTTCGTCCAGGCTGAAGAAGCCCACGTCCGCAGTCTCAACGCCATCGATCTTCGGTTCGCCCCCGACTAAATTTAGGCGAAACACGATGTAGACGTTCGTACTCGGCCCACCGATCGATCCCCCAACGGAGTGGCGGAACGCGATCACATCGTTCACCGTCGCTGTGACACCCGATTCTTCCAGTACCTCGCGTTCGACGGCAAGCGAAAGCGATTCATCGTGCTCGGCGTAGCCACCGGGGAGTTGCCACGACCCCGCGTTCGGGTTCTGTCCCCGCTGCACCAGCAAAGCCCGGGGTCCATCGGCATCTTCTCGCAGCACCACACCGGCACAGCCGATCGAAAAATCGCCGAAGTGGATGAACCCGCAACTCTCGTCCGGACAGGCCTGCCGGTCACGACCACCGTCGTACTTCTCCGTCAGCCTGTTCGCGCAGCGCGGGCAGAACGTCATTTTCGCCATGAAACCTCCAGAACGATGAGTCGTGCCAGCTTACCCGATTCAGCTTGGTGATTGACGACGATTCAGCGGGAACAGCGGAACATCCAGTTCCAATGTCCGATTCTGGGGCAGATAGCACTCCCGATCGGTACATACTTGGTATCGGACATTCACCTTCAGTGGGAACGACTCGCCCTCCCGGATCCCGTTACTAATCTGCACCGCGATCCGAATTTGTCCCGTCTCGAACGTGCGAAACTCCTCGTCTATTCCCTCGATCTGAAACGGCACCGTCGAGGGGTATCTAGTCTCCTTGACATGGACCGCTTCGGGCGCTTCTACGCTCACCTCGGTTGGGATGAAGCCCTCAGGAATCGGCTGCCCGTACAAGTGCAATCCTTCGTCCAGATCAATATCGACATAAAGTGTCGATACCTCTCCGAATACCATGCCTTCGCCACCCAGCGTGGCGCGGACCGCCACCCCATCGCCGCTGACGTCCGTCTGCGGATGGTTCTCAACCTCGAAATCTAGCCCTAGAGCGTCCCGTAGGACCGTCGAGGCCGACGCCCGGTTTCGGTAGTTCTGGAAGAAAAGCTTCTCCTCCACGGTTCCGTCAGTGCCAATGACGTAGGTACCGGGGAAGGGGATGCCGTAGACATTCTCATCTGGTTCCACCAGCGTATTCAGAATGCCAGTCGCCTCGATTACCGCGTGGTCTGGGTCCGCTAGCAGCGGATACGTGATGCCTGACTCCTCCGCGAAGGCCAGCTGCTCATCCTGCGGATCATACGAAATTGCGAACACCGCCACGTTGGCGGCTTCGAATTTGGCCAGGTTTTGTTGCAGCTGCACGAGCTGCGAGCGGCAGAACGGTCACCACCTCACCGAACGGTGAAACAGCACTAGAGCGCGACGACTGCCGCGTGCTTGTTCCAAGTTTACCCAATCGCCTTTCTGGTCTTGCAGATTGATTTCGGGTAGCCGCTCACCGATACGGGGTCCAGAGAGGAAATCCGACGACTCGGTTGTTTGTCCCGTCAGTGGAGTCTCGTGGGCAGGAGTCATGAGTACGTCACTTTCCGAAGATTCGTGCACGAGGATCTATAACGGTACATCGAACTGAAACAAGACACGTGTGTCCATTCACTCCAGAAACGAGTTGAGTCCTACGCGCACGCCTTCACGGATGGAGGTTCCGCATGTCGACCCGACCGACGACCATCCCGTGCAGCCGATAGGCTTGCCATCGAAGCACCGAATCCACTGCTTGCCATCGGCGACGGAGATCACGTCTTCGAGCTCGAACTCATCGAGCCGCCGGGCCACACTCCTTGTCACATTAAGGTCCTTGACATCGTCGGTGTATTGCTCATTGTTGACGACGCCGTCAACTGCACGAATCTGCGCCTTATCCTAGATACGAACACGGGTGCTCTATCCATCGCGTAGCTCGCCAAACGTGCCTTCGAAACGGTCATTGTCGGCTATGGCTCCCCAGTTATGCGCGGCCCTTCCGCACAGGTCGCCGCCATCGTTGGTCAGGTCGCCTTCGAACTCCTTACGGCTTGTATGGCGTCGGCGATGGTCCGAGCTGTGACTTCAGCACGCGCTGCGCATCTTCGACGAACTCGACCACCAGCGGCCGCGTGTCCCGAGGGTCGATGATGTCTTGGCCCGTCGCCTCGGCTGTGCGGAATGGCGAGGAGATCGCCTGCATCCGTGCCTCGATTTCGGCTTCCTTCGCTACGGGGTCGTCCGACTCCGAAATCTCGCGCCGGTACGCGGCGGAAACACCGCCTTCGATGTGCATCGAACCCCACCGGGCTGACGGCCATACATAGCGGCGGAATAGACCCGTCGGTCGGTGCTGGCACTGCCCGGCCACACCGTAGAGTTGTCCCATCACGATCGTCAGCCACGGCATCTGGCTCTCACAGGTCGCGATTACCAGACGCGCACCGGCACGCTCGATACCGCGTTTTTCCTGCTCGAGCCCGACCATGAAGCCAGGCTCGTCGGCGAAGGAAATTAGCGGCAAATGGAACGTGTCACAGAGCCCTAGAAAGCGAATTACCTTGTCGCCCGCGGCCACGTCGGTCGTTCCTCCCATCACCTTCTTGTTGTTCGCCATGATCCCCACCGGATAGCCGTTCACCCGTGCGAGACCTGTGATTCGCGACCGCGCATAGTGCGGCGCAATCTCAAAGAACGAACCCTGGTCGACCACCGCCTCGATCGCCTTGTGAGCGTCGTACGGTCGGCGTGTGTCCCGAGGTACCAGCGATAGCAGCGACTCCTCGCGACGCTCCGGGTCGTCGGTTGGCTCGATGTATGGTGGCAGCTCCCAAATGTTCGAAGGCAGATAGCTGAGGAACTGACGAATCTGTTCGAACGCCTCGTGCTCGTTGTCGGCCAGATTGTCCACTACCCCACTCTCGTAGACATGGATCTGCTCTCCGCCGAGAGCTTCCTTCGTGATGTCGTAACCCAGAGCGGCTTTTACCACCGGCGGGCCGCCGGGGAATAGCTGACTGATCCCCTTCACCATGATGTTGAAGTGCGAAATGCACGCATCTACCGCGGGTAACCCGGCCACCGAGCCGAGTACCGCCGAGACTATAGGCACCTTCCGCAGCAGTTGTACGTCGAGCTGCGTGTAGCTGTTCCCGTCCGGTAGATAGGTCCGCCCGAGGCTTTCGAACCCGCGCACGCTGCCACCCGCCGAGTCCAGCAACCTGATGTACGGGACGAGCGCTTCTAGGGCACGCTCGCTGGCGCGAGGCTCCATCCCAAGCCCCCCGCCACCGGCGCTACCCGAACCTCCCCGAACGGTGAAGTCACCGCCGTTAATCACGGCTCGCCGGCCATCCAGCGTACAGAAGCCGTCGACCGCGCCCTTCGGCGTGAACCCGACCAGTTCGTGCCTATCGTTGTACTCACCGCTGCC
>Ga0115002_10009021_pt1 | contig 10952 bp, 8 predicted proteins | sample ArcticOcean_MG_C_8_FD_89576 | JGI IMG/M metagenome (GOLD analysis project Ga0115002, IMG submission 89576) | Marine microbial communities from western Arctic Ocean - ArcticOcean_MG_CB11_86 | ecosystem: Environmental > Aquatic > Marine > Oceanic | place: Arctic Ocean: Canada Basin | collected... | reverse complement strand
GAATTGGATAACCGAATTGTTTAATGACATCAACATGCCAGTTAAATTGAATGAAGTAGGAATTACTAGAGAAGATATTGGAACTATAGCAACCGATTCTATGGAAGATTTCCCAATTCATAGTAATGTAAGAAAAGTCACAGACTCTTCAGAAATTGTAGATTTACTGAGTAGTGTCTTGTGAATGGATACACCTATGACATATGACTATATTATTGTTGGAGCTGGTTCTGCTGGATGTGTTTTGGCTGCAAGATTGTCAGAAAATCCAAATGTTTCAGTTTTGCTTTTAGAAGCTGGCCCTGATTATCCCAATTTTGATACCGTCCCTGATGATATCAAATTGGGCAACAATATGTGGAGATCAGCATATGGCCCACATAGTTGGGGGTACCCTGCTATAGCAAGAAAAGACAGGAAAGATCCTATAATAATTCCAAGAGGTAAAATTGTTGGAGGCTCTAGCTCTATAAATGGGCAAGTAATATGCCGAGGAATTCCAGAAGACTATGATAACTGGGCTAGTTGGGGCAACACAGAATGGGCATTTGATAAAGTTTTACCTTATTTCAGAAAATTTGAGAATGACTTAGATTTTGAATCTAGCGATATACATGGAAATGATGGTCCTATACCTGTTCGGAGATATAAAAAAGAAGAACTACTACCCTCTTTTGCAAAATTTTATCAATCTTGTTTATCTATGGGTTACTCGGAAGATCATGACCAAAATGCTCCTGAATCTGACGGTATTGGAATGAGAGCTTTGAATAATATTGATGGAGTGCGAATGAGCACTACATTAACCTATTTAAACATTTGTAGGCATAGGGTTAACCTAACTATAAGAAGTGCCGTTTTAGTAAAACATATTATATTAAATGAGAATAAAGCAATTGGAGTTAGAGTAGAGAGTCAAGATGAGAATTACAATTTATACGGTGAACAAATAATAGTATCTTGTGGGGCAATTGCAACCCCTCAGCTACTGATGCTGTCTGGAATTGGACCGAGAGATGTAATCGAAAAGCACCATATCCAGCTGCGTCATGAATTGCCAGGAGTTGGTAAAAATTTAAGAGATCATCCTGCAGCTTTTGTGCTATTGCAAGGAGATACACCTCTTTTGGAAGCAGATGCTCCCAGTATTCAAGTAGGGTTAACTTGTAGTCCTGACAGCTCGGATACAAGGTCTGACTTGAAGATTTGTCCTATTTTGATGTCAAGTGAACATGCCCCTAGAAGCGTACAGATCGAATCTGAAGACTTTCATTTCGGTATCAGCTTTGCATTGCAGAATGCCATTGGCTTTGGTGAATTAACCTTGAATTCACCTGATCCTCATGATTACCCGTACATACATTATAATTATTTATCTGAAAATTATGACCTGAAACGTATGAGAGATGCTTTGAAAATAGTCTTGGATATAATAGAAGAAGAGCCGCTTAAAAGCCACGTGACCCGTAGAGTGAACCCGACTGATGAAGACCTAAGTGATGAGACATCTCAAAATAAATGGTTGTTAGATAACGTGTATACTGATCACCATTCTTCCGGAACATGTAAGATGGGTCCTGCGACTGATACTATGGCTGTAGTAAATCAATTTTGTGATGTTTACGGCTTACAGAATTTGAAAATCGTAGACGCATCTGTGATGCCAGACGTAGTCAGATCTAATACTAATGCAACAGTTATTATGATGGCAGAAAGAGTTTCTGATTGGTTGAAGAAAGATAATAATTTGGAGGAATAATGAAATACGACTTTATAATTATAGGTGCGGGTTCTGCAGGTTGTGTGCTAGCAACCAGATTAACAGAAAATCCAGATGTATCAGTTTTGTTGCTTGAAGCCGGCCCTGATTACCCCAATTTTGATACGGTTCCAGACGATGTAAAATTGGGTAATAATATGTGGAGATCAGCGTATGGGCCACATAGCTGGGGGTATTTGGCTACGGCGACCCCTCAGCAAACAGAACCTATTATTATTCCAAGAGGTAAAGTAACAGGTGGGTCTAGCTCTATTAATGGACAGGTAGTATTTAGAGGAGTCCCTGAAGATTACGACAACTGGGCAGAATGGGGTAATTCCGAATGGTCTTTCAATAAAGTACTGCCTTATTTTAGAAAATTAGAAAATGACTTAGATTTTGACTCAAGTGACGTACATGGTAATGATGGACCAATACCAGTACGTAGATATAAAAAAAATGATTTACTTCCATCGTTCAGTAAATTTTATGAATCATGCGCTTCTGTGGGCTTCCCTGAAGATAATGACCAAAACTCTCCTGAATCAGAAGGAATTGGAATGAGAGCTTTGAATAACATCAACGGAGTGAGAATGAGTACTGCGTTCACTTATTTAAATCTGTCTAGACATAGGCCTAATCTGACTATTAGAGGCAACGTATTAGTTAGGCGTATTAACTTTGATGGCGTTAGAGCTATAGGTATAGATGCAGAAAGTGACGGAGAAATATTCACGTTAAATGGAGAAGAGATAATAGTTTCAAGTGGAGCAATTGCGTCACCTCAGCTGTTGATGCTTTCTGGAGTTGGTCCAGCAGACGTATTGTCGAAGCAAGGTATTGATATCATAAAAGAAATCCCCGGAGTTGGGAAAAATTTAAGAGATCATCCTGCAGCATTTGTGTTGCTAAAAGGAGATGGCCCTCTTTTAGATACTGACGCACCTAACATACAGGTAGGTTTACGATGCAGCCCTGCGAATTCTGACACTAGAGCTGATTTGCAAATTGCACCTATCTTGATGTCAAGCGAACATGCACCGTCTAGTGTAAAAATTGAAACAGATGATTATCATTTCGGTATAAGCTTTGCTTTACAAAACGCTATAGGATTTGGAGAATTAACATTGAATTCATCTGACCCGTCAGTACAGCCAAATATCAATTATAATTATTTAAATGAAGATTATGATAAAGCCCGCATGAGAGAAGGTTTAGGTATAGTGCTAGATATTCTAAAAAGTGAACCATTGAAAAGCCACATTTTGGATATATTAAGCCCTACGGATAATGATTTAAAAGATGAAGACACGCAAAATGAATGGTTAATGAAAAACGTATATACACAACATCACTCATCAGGCACATGTAAAATGGGACCAGAAGAAGATGGTACCGCTGTAGTGGATCAATATTGTAGAGTTCATGGAATGGAAAACCTAAGAGTTGTGGATGCTTCGGTAATGCCAGATGTAATTCGAGCTAACACTAACGCTACTACAATGATGATTGCAGAAAAGGTTTCAGACTGGATTAAAAACAAAAAATAATATAATAGGTATTTAAAATGAGTAATGAAGTTAGAATAGAAAAAGATTCAATGGGAGAAATGGAGGTGCCGATTAATGCATTGTATGGAGCATCTACAATGCGAGCGGTGTTAAACTTCCCAATTAGCGACTTGAAGTTCTCTAGAGATTTTGTCTTAGCGTTAGGGTTGATAAAGCAATCAGCTGCTAAAGCCAATATGGCACTGACCTTTTTGGACCCTAGAATAGGTAATGCTATCGTTGAAGCAGCTCAAGAAGTAATAGATGGTAAATTAGATGTTCATTTTGTTTTAGATATTTTCCAAACAGGTTCAGGAACATCAACGAATACTAATGCTAATGAAGTTATAGCTAATAGAGCTTCACAAATTTTAGGAGGAGAATTAGGCTCTAAAATAGTTCACCCAAATGACCATGTTAACCTAGGACAATCTTCTAATGATGTTATCCCAACTGCAATCCATGTTTCGTCACTCATAGCCATTAAAGAAAGGCTTGCGCCAGGCATAGAGACTCTTAACAAATCGTTATCAAAAAAATCTGAAGAGTTTTGGGATGTGATTAAGACAGGAAGGACGCATTTGCAAGATGCTACGCCAATAAGATTAGGACAAGAATTTTTAGGATTTGCTGGCCAAACTTCAAATGCCTTAGTAAGAATAGGGCGAATACAACAAGCTTTGAGTGAAGTTGCGCTAGGAGGCACAGCCGTTGGCACAGGAGTTAACACTCATCCAGAGTTCTCAAGTAGAGTTTGTAAAATAATATCAGATGTAGCAGGGATAGAAGTACGTGAGACAGACAATCATTTCCAAGCCCAAGCGACATTAGACGCAGCTGTTGAGGCTAGCGGGATTCTAAGATCTATAGCCACTAGTTTTCACAAAATTGCAAACGATATACGATTTATGGCTTGTGGTCCTCGATCAGGAATAGGAGAAATCACTTTACCAGAAGTACAACCAGGAAGCTCCATTATGCCAGGTAAGATAAACCCTGTAATATCTGAATCTGTAATACAAGTAGTAGCGCAAGTGTATGGGAATGACACAACTATTGCAGTTTCGGGACAAGGTGGATATTTCGAATTAAATACTATGATGCCAGTAGTGGCGTTTAATCTTTTACAGAGTATATCGTTATTGTCCTCGTCAGCTAATAATTTTGCTGTTCAGTGTGTTGATGGAATCGAAAGTACAACAACAGGACCTGATATGGTAGAACGAGGATTGATGTTAGGAACAGCATTGGCTCCAGAGATAGGATATGATATGGCTGCTGATATAGCTAAGACTGCTGCTAAAGAAGGAGCTACTATCAGAGAAATTGCTAAATTAAAAACTGACCTTACCGATGAAAAGCTTAATGAACTATTGAATCCTGAAGAAATGACTAAACCTAGCTTGGAAGTTTCAGGTGGCGGAGGTTAAGTCACAACTCACTTAATAAAGAAACTTTTTCTCTTAGCATAGGAATTAATTCATGGCCGTATTCTATGGTATCTGACAGAGGATCAAAGCCTCTGATTATAAATTTCGAACAACCAAGTTTGTAGTACTCAATTAATGAGTCTACTACTTGTTCAGAGGTACCTACTAAAGCTGTAGTACTACCGGACGCCCCACTTGCTAATGCGATAGGCATCCAAAGACGAGAATCGTAAGTATCCTGAGATGATGCAAGGTCTAAAACTCGGCGTGATCCCATCGATTGCGGGCGAGAAGATTCTCCTGCCTTTAATGTGTTCCCAAGAGTTTGTTTGACTTTTTCTAAGATGCTGTTGGCTTTTTCCCATGCCAGTTTTTCTGTTTTTGCTATTATAGGTCGCACTGATAGACTGAATTGTATTTTAGTAGCCCGGTTGGAACCTATATTAGTAATTGTTTGGATTTGCTGTTTTATTGATTCTAGTGGTTCTCCCCATAAAGCATATACATCTGCATATAGGCCTCCAATAGTATTTGCTATAGAAGAGGCTCCTCCGAAATATAACGGGATAGATGAAATGTGAAAAGGTTTGATTTCACTATATCCGTTTTCTATTGTATAAAATTCACCGTTAAAGTTGAATGGGATTTTAGATGTCCAGGTGTTTTTCAATATTTGCATATACTCAGATGTTCTTTTGTAACGTTCGTCGTGGCTAATCCAATCTCCGTCTCTATGTTGGTCAGCATCACTACCACCGGAAATAACATGCAACGCTATTCTTCCGTCTGTGAGGTGATCTAGTGTAGCGGTTAATCTGGCTGCTAATGTTGGTGCTACAAACCCAGATCTATGTGCTATTAAAAAGCCCAACTTTGTTGTTTCAGACGCTGCGTAAGATGCTACTGCGAATCCATCGGGAGTAACGGCTGAATAACCTATTAAAACCTTATCGAAACCGCTTGTCTCATGAGCTTTTGAAAATTCTGATATATAAGACTTATCCAATCCAACAGGTATCTCACTGCCAGGATTGATAACTCCTCCAAATACACTGAGAGAAGCACCTGATTGGCTATTTTCTTCTTTTTGGGTACCAATCATGCCAATTATTTCTAGTTCATGTTGCATTTTTCAGTAGTTCTCTTTTAATTTGAATTAACCTAATCTATCGGAACTATAAGATTCGGGACTCATAAATTCTAAAGGTAATTTCCTTTCGACTGCAGTTTTTAAACATAGTTCGCATCTGTCAGATTCTGTGTGGCCGGTTGCAGGATATAGGTCTCTGCCATATTCGCCACATAAAAAAAGAGGGTACACTTCTTCAATACCTATACTAGCTACATAGTGCACTATGCCTGAATCGCCTAGAGTCTGTTTCCACCAAGGAGTGGTTTGTGCGCCTACTGTATATATATGCTCACGGTATTCGTCTATCCATTCACCTTCAGGAATTTCTACTACCCATGAGCTTCTACCGAGTTCATTTTCTTGCCTGAATCCTTTCAACTTGCCGTCTCTTATGTATTGTCTGATCACTCTCTTTGAAACATTAAGTAGCCTGGACGCATCTTGTATGCTGACTATTTCTGCCATCATATCCTCTTTTAGTTCAATGTTATTTTTCTACATATTAACTTTAATTCGGTGAAGTTGCACTAGTTAATGGATCTTCTAATGTATCAGGTAAAGATCCACCAGGAGGAACCATCGGGAATACGTTTACTGATGGATCTATAACGCATTCTACTAAATATGGGCCATCGTGCTGTTCAGCTTTTAACAACGCCTGGTAAACGTCTTCTTGTTCAGTTACACGAACTGCAGGGATACCGTAAGATTCAGCAAGCTTTACGTAGTTCGGGCCAGGCATAGGTATTTGATTTAAATGACCATCGAAATACATCTCTTGCCATTGTTTTACCATACCAAGTACACCATTGTTCAATAATACTATTTTTACTGGAAGATTCTCATGTGCAAGAACTATGAGCTCTTGTAATGTCATTTGGAATCCTCCATCTCCAGCTATAGTCCACACAGTAGAATCTGGAGCAGCAACTTGTGCTCCTAATGCGGCTGGTATTTCAAACCCCATAGCTCCTAATCCTCCAGAAGATATAAACGTGTTGAATTTGTCTAAAAATAAGAATTGGGCAGCCCACATTTGATGTTGTCCAACTCCTGTAACTACATTAGTGTTTGGGTTTTTTTGTATTATTTCATTTAAGTCTTTTAAAACATGCTGTGCCAGTAGTTTGTCTGTTTTTGGAATAGCTAACGAAGGATGTTCTTCTTTTATTCTATTTATTGATCCTACCCATTCAATGTGTTTTTTTTGTTCTAATAGAGGAATTAATTCTTTCAACACAGCTTTAGCATCCCCAGGTAATCCAACTTCAGTTGGTACATTTCTACCAATTTGAGAGGGTTCTACATCAAGATGTATAATTCTTGCATGAGGAGCGAAAGCAGCGGTATTCCCTGTTACTCTGTCATCGAATCTCATCCCGACTCCAAATATTACATCTGCTTGGTCTGTAGCCATATTGGACCAGTACATTCCATGCATGCCAAGCATTCCCAATGACATGCTATGGTTTCTTGGGAAGTTGCTTAACCCTAGCAGGGTATTTATTACTGGGATGCCGGTTTTGTCAGATAATTCAATTAGTTCTTTGTCTGCCTTGGAAACCAATACGCCATGTCCAGCTATAATCACAGGTCGCTCAGCTTGATTTATCAGCCGCGCTGCATCAGGTAATTTAATTCTAGTTTCAGCGCTGACTGTTGGGATTTGAATTGGTTTGATTTCAGGGTACACAAATTCTGCTAATTCTAGCTGCACATCGCGCGGAATATCGATTAATACAGGTCCAGGCCTTCCTTCTTGGGCAACTTGGAAAGCTTCGTGTATGGTTTCCGCTAGGTCGTCAGTTGACATAACTAGAAAAGTTCGTTTGGTGCAGGCTGCTGCTATGGAACATATATCGCATTCTTGGAATGCTTCAGAGCCCAAAGCCGATCTTGCGACTTGGCCGGTAATCGCGACTAAGGGAACAGAATCTGCTTTTGCCCCCATTATTCCTGTTACTAGATTGGTCGCTCCAGGACCTGATGTAGCTACGCAAACACCTGGTTTGCCAGTGATGCGAGCATATCCGTCAGCTGCATGAGCTGCCGATTGTTCGTGTCTAACTAAAATGTGTTTAAGCTGTGGGTAACTCCATAAAGCGTCATAAAATGGAAGAATCGCTCCCCCGGGATGCCCAAATAAGACATCTACTCCCTCTTTTATCAAACTTTCACAAACTATTTCCGCGCCCTTAAGTTTCACTTCTATCTCCAGAGAGGCAAATTTGAATTAAAAAATCCCGCCCCTAATACAAGGGACGGGATTTTCCCGCGGTACCACCCTAATTGCTATGCATAAATGCAAAGCCACTTAATAACGACACTATCATGCCGCGTAATATTTTACGGATTACGATTCCCGTCCTAGCTTACTTTTGTGATTTCAGCAGGCCGCTCCAGAGTGATATTCACAAGGATTGTAGTGTCTGCTTACACCATACCAGACTCGCTTAACTCATATCGCTTGCTACTCGTCTCTTTCGACGCGTTTAAATAACGATAACATGTGGCTTAAATGTGTGTCAATGGTGATATATGGACTTATATTAGACAAATGGTAAAATGACTGCAATGTCGTATCTAACAAAAATAAGAAATATTCAGGTAGCGAATTTTGAAGAAATTATTTTGATGTGTGACGCTGAGAAAGGCATTTGCGATGAACCGACAAGTAATAATGCTTTAATTGCTGTTACTACAGAACGGTTATTATTATTCAGTAACAACGTGGAAAAGACAGATATTGTGCTAAAAAAATATATATCTGCAATAACAATTAATAAAACGATAAAAGCGTTTCCGCTAGTAAGTTTATTAGCTGTGTTCTTAATGACCTTGGTCGTTTATATAGGGGCTTCGTTGTGGGTTACAGAAAATGCTAGCACCACTTATTTGTCTGGCATCAATATGGGATTGGGTCCTTTGCTATTACTTATTGGATTATCAGTGTCTTTAGGTTTGGTCTTTTCTAATTTTTTAAAAAAAGATCAGGTGCTTTTAAAAGTCAGTGCGGGTGCTGTGGTTTATACTTTTATTTGCCGGAGTAAACATTATCACGATTTACATAAAGTAGTTAACCTGTTGAGTTAAATTTATCTGTCTTATTTATGTATTTTTAACCCTGGGAATATGTCGGTAGTTAAACTCCAAGGTTCCTCCCGTTTTTGTTGGAAGTAAGCACAAGCTGCTATCATAGCGCCATTGTCTGTGCATAGTTTTGGTTCAGGAATACATACAGGCACTGTAGCTATATCGGTAACTCGCTGACGAAGAGGTAGATTAGCAGCCACTCCTCCTCCTAATATAATTCCTTTTACAGAATATGCATTCGCGGCATCTCGAACTTTTTGTGACAAAATATCTACTACAGATTCTTGGAATGCAGATGCTATTTCTTTCACAAGGGCTCCTCGCTCTAGCTCTGTTAGAGAGTCCTGGTCGAAAGGGTATACGAGTTTGTCTATAGCCATTTTTAAGACAGCGGTTTTTAAACCACTGAAACTAAAATTGAATGTATTCCGTAGCCATGCTCTGGGTAGAATAAATTCACTTATATGATCGCCTGATATTTTCTGGATTTCCGGACCTCCAGGGAATCCCAGTCCTAAGATTCTTGCAGCTTTATCAAAGCATTCTCCAGCAGCATCATCTAGAGTGTTACCTATCAATATGTATTCACCGTGTTTGGTCATCAGAACTAGGTCTGTGTGTCCTCCTGAAGCTATGAGAGACAATATTGGGAATCCTAGTTCTTGGTCGGGGCCGATTTCTTTGTCTAGCCAAGCAGCATATACATGTCCTTCTAAGTGATTGACTCCATAGAATGGTTTTCCAAGTGACATCGCAAGTGTTTTACCTACGTTTAGCCCAGTAATTAAAGACCCAGCTAATCCGGGTCCATATGTTGATGCAATGATATCTAATTCATGGAGTTCCAAATTGGATTCTTTAAGAGCTAGTTCTATGACAGGCATTATGTCTCTAATGTGTTGTCTCGATGCCAATTCTGGCACTATTCCACCATGCTGTGCATGTAAGTCGGATTGTGAAGCGATAATATTTGATTTTATTAAGTTCCCGTCTTGAACGATTGATACCGCAGTGTCGTCACAAGAGGTTTCAATACCTAATATGGTTGTACTCACTGTTGTTAGCCTTTTATGAATTTAATGGTTTATTAAATTCTAACTTATGGATGAGTAAAATGTATATATGGTATATTTGTTGTAATTATTAATGAAAGGTGATTTTTTCAGTGTTATTTGTGGTGTTGAATGCTTCTGGTACCTCTGTAGAGGTAGGTTCAATGAATATGGGACTTCAAATTGTTCTCATACTTCTAAGTATTGGTATGGTAGCAATATTCACTAGTGCGGAAGCAGCCATGATGTCAGTGAACAAATTTCGAACTAGGTACTTAGAAGAACAAGGTAATAAATCTGCTAAAATTCTTAATAAAGTTATGTCAAAGCATGAGAAATTTTTCTCTACTATTTTGCTTACAGAGAATGCTTTCATCATATTTGCTTCTTCAGCCGGTACTGCTTTAGCAATTAAAACATTAGGCGGTAATAGTTTATCTGTCCTCATAGCTCCTGCCATTATGACAATTTTAGTCGTTATTTTTGGAGAGATAACGCCAAAAACTTTTGGTGTTATATTTTCTGAAAAATGGTCTTTATTTATAGCCCGCCCCATAGCAACAGTTATGTTTTTGGAAACGTTCTTGATCTTCTTGTTCACATTAGTTCCAAGAATTATCAAACATGTATTCAAAATTGATGACACTCAAGGAATTTCTGTTTCCGAAGGCGAGTTACGTATGATGATTGGGATTGGCGAACAAGAAGGATCGGTAGATGCGTCAGAAGCTGATTTATTAGAAAATATATTTAGATTCGGAGATAGCCATATTTCAGATGTAATGACTCCTAGAACTGGAATAATATGGATAGCTAAAGGAACCTCGTACAAGGATTTTTTGGCCGTATATAATACGCACAATCATTCAAGATTCCCGGTGTATGAAGGAACTATAGAAAATGTCATCGGCATACTTACGGTAAAAGATATACTTT
>Ga0115002_10009018_pt1 | contig 10957 bp, 12 predicted proteins | sample ArcticOcean_MG_C_8_FD_89576 | JGI IMG/M metagenome (GOLD analysis project Ga0115002, IMG submission 89576) | Marine microbial communities from western Arctic Ocean - ArcticOcean_MG_CB11_86 | ecosystem: Environmental > Aquatic > Marine > Oceanic | place: Arctic Ocean: Canada Basin | collected... | reverse complement strand
GCATTGGCAAAATTGGATGGCCTGAGAGACGAGAGCAACCGGTGATATTTATCTTTGGCCAATGGAACAGACGGTTTCGAGTCGGTTGCCATTAGGGTCTTGGAAGAAGAACCGGTTGATGTTGCTGACTTGTGTGGTTTCATTGTGTATGCAGATGCAATCGTGCGGTACAAGTGTTGTTCGTGTTTTGAGAGGGATGGTTAAGGTGGGAAATATACTCGATGAGATTGTTGCGTATAAACGCGAGTTTTTGGCGCAACAATTGATACAGGTGCCTTTTGAAGAGATGGCGCAATTGGCTGAAGATGCACCCGAACCCTTGTCTTTTTTTGAAGGGTTGGCAGATGGTGATGATATTGCGATCATTTCAGAAGTGAAGAAGGCGTCTCCGTCAAAGGGTTTGATTCGAGCGGATTTTGATCCGGTAAGTATTGCTGAGATTTATGAGTCGAATGGCGCTTCTGCGCTGTCTGTGTTGACGGATGAAAAATTCTTCCAAGGTTCCGTTGACTATTTGACCCAGATTTCAAATGCCGTCACATTGCCCATTCTGCGCAAAGATTTCACTATTGATCCCTATCAAATTTACGAAGCGCGTGCCATCGGCGCATCTGCGATATTGTTGATTGTGGCGATTTTGACACCCGAAGAACTGGGCGGTTATTTGGCTTTAAGCAAGCAGCTAGAATTGGATGTGTTGGTCGAAGTGCATACCGAAGAAGAATTGTTGGTTGCGTTGGAGGCAGGTGCCGAGATTGTGGGCATTAACAATCGCAATTTGAAAACGTTTGAGGTCTCTTTGGAGACGACATTTTCTTTTATTGACCGCATGCCTGATGAAATTTTGAGGGTCAGCGAAAGCGGTATTTATACACGTGACGATGTGGTGCGATTACGCGATGCGGGTGCCGATGCTGTTTTGGTTGGTGAGAGCCTGATGCGCGAAGCGGACATGGGTGCCAAGTTGAGAGAGTTGGTGGGCAATGGTGCGGGTTAAAGTGTGTGGCATTACCAATCGAGATGATGCGTTGTGTGCGGTGGATGCGGGTGCCGACGCATTGGGGTTTATTTTTTACGAGAAGAGCCCGCGTTATGTGGCACCTGAGATTGTGGGTGAGATTGTTGCAGCATTGCCGCCGTTTGTGACATCCGTCGGTGTGTTTGTGAATGCGTCTGAGGCAAGAATGGATGCGGTTGTGAAGTTGGCGGGTTTGCGTGCCATTCAATTGCATGGTGATGAACCGCCTGAGGCGTGTTTGGGGCATGCGGTGCCAGTGATTCGTGCATTGCGTGTGGGCGAAAACTTTGAACCCGAGCAAATGCGTTCCTATTTGGTGGACACTTTTTTGTTGGATACGGACAGGGTGGGCAAATACGGTGGCACGGGTGAAATATTTGATTGGTCTAAAGCGATTGCAGCCAAAGATGTGGGGCGTATTGTTTTGTCAGGAGGTTTGAATCCTGATAATGTTGTAGCTTCGATTGAAGCTGTGATGCCTTATGCTGTGGATGCGAGCAGCGGTGTTGAGGCAGAACCTGGAAAAAAAGATCATAGAAAAGTGAAACAGTTTTTGAAGGCTGTGCGCTGTGCGAATAGACAAATAGACGAATGACATATGAGGGAGTAAGTTCGGTGGATATTTTAGACGATCTCGCATTTCGCGGTTACATTTTTCAAATGACAGATGAAGATGCGCTTCGCAAGCGATTGGCGGAGGGGCCCGTTACTTTGTATTGTGGGTTTGACCCGACAGCTGACAGTTTGCACGTGGGTAGTTTGGTGCCTATGATGGGCTTGCGACGTTTTCAAGATGCCGGACATATTCCAATTGCTTTGGTGGGGGGGGGGACGGGGCTGATTGGTGACCCGAGTGGAAAAAAAGAAGAGCGTACACTCAATACCGATGAGACGGTCAAGGCCTTTACGGAGAGCCAGCGCAAGCAGTTAGAGAAATATTTGAATTTTAAAGCAGAGGCCAACCCCGCGCGTATGGTGAGTAACTATACGTGGTTAAGTGAACTGAGTGCGATTGAGTTGTTGCGCGATGTGGGCAAGCATTTTTCTATGGGGTATATGCTGGCCAAAGAATCGGTTTCGTCGCGTTTAGAGACGGGTATTTCATTTACCGAGTTTAGTTATATGGTGCTTCAGGCCTATGATTTCGCTGAGTTGAATCGGCAATATGGATGTGAGTTGCAAATTGGGGGCAGTGACCAGTGGGGTAATATTACGGCGGGTATTGAGTTGGTGCGCAGATCCTTAGAAAAGACGGTTTATGGTCTGACATTTCCGCTGCTGGCAAAATCGGATGGTACCAAGTTTGGCAAAACAGAGTCGGGTACCATTTGGCTTGACCCTGACAAAACATCGCCTTATCAATTTTATCAATTTTGGGTGAATACAGACGATGTAGATGTGGTGCGGTTTTTAAAGCTGTTTACTTTTTTAGACCATGGAAAAATTATTGAATTAGAAAAAGAAGTCGCCGAGAATCCCGGTCAGCGCACGGCACAACGTGTTTTGGCCGAAAAAGTGACGGCATTTATTCATGGTGAGGTGGCAAAAGATCGGGCAGTGCATGTTTCGGAGGCCCTTTTTTATGGCAAGTTAGATGATTTGAGCGGTAATGAGATTGAAGATGGTTTTAGTGATGTGCCGTCTCATGTGCTCAATGGTGTTTCGGAAGTTGGGCTGCTCGATTTGTTGGTGGAGGCTAAGATCTCGTCTTCCAAACGCCAAGCGCGAGAAGATATTCAGACGGGTGCCATTTATATTAATGGTGACCGGTGTGAAGAAATGGATCGTGTACTGAAACCTGCTGATGGGTTGGCGGGTAAGTATTTGGTGATGCGGCGTGGAAAACGGAAGTATACTTTGGTGAAGTGGTCGATGTGATTGCTGCGACACTTTTTCGGTTTGCCCACTGGGTGTCTAAGCATCCTATAACAGGGCGATTGATCGGGCTGGGGTTTCAATATGGCAGTGGGTTGATACCTGTGAGGCCGATTGTCGCCAACAAGATGGTCTTTGCGTTTCCACATCCGAAACCATCATATGATGATCATGTTTTGATCATTCCTAAACGCGCCATCGCCACATTCTCTGATTTGCTTACATACGAGAATCAGGGATATTTATTGGCACTGCTTGATACGGCACGTACATTGGCTACAGAATGGGGTTGGAACGGGTTTTTATTTGGGGTGAATGGTGGCGTAAATCAAGAAGTAAGGCAAGTGCATTTTCACTTGTATCGCGGGCAGGAACATTTTCGAGTGTTTGATGGGGTTGTGGATGGCAGTATGGTTTTTGAACATCCAAATCCTTGCCGTGCTTCTCACTTGGTGATTGTGTTTCCTGTTGATTGGCAAGATGGTTTGGATGTCTTTTCAAAAGACCTTGTTAGGTTGATTGAGAAACAGTTATTAATACATGCAGGATATACAGTTTTTGTTCAGTTTGATCCACTGCCCCAAGGTTGTGGGTTGGTCTTTCATTTGGTTTCTGGAGCAAGTCGATAATCATAAGTTGGAATACATTAAAAAGGAAGGGTTCTTCCCATGACAGCACCCTGGATTACATATCGCCCCGAGTTGAAGGTTTTGGATTGTACGGTTCGCGATGGCGGTTTGATGAATGACCACCATTTCAAAACTGACTTTGTAAAAGCCACTTATGATACCTGCGTTGAATCAGGTGTTGATTATATGGAAATTGGATATCGCAATTCTAAAGAGATGTTTTCAAAGAAAGACTTTGGTGCCTTTCGCCACAGTGATGAGGAAGATATTCGCAAGATTACTGGTGATCATGATCCTGAAGCCACGGGTTTGAAAATTGCTATTATGGCTGATGCGGGCAAGAGCAATTGGGCCACAGATATTTTGCCCAGCAGTGAGAGTGTGGTCGATATGGTACGTGTGGCCTGTTATGTTGGACAGATTTCTGAAGCTGTCGAGATGGTACTCGATGCTCACGAAAAAGGCTATGAAACAAGCTGTAATATTATGGCCATTTCGACAGTTCAAGATGTCGAGATTGCACAGGCTTTGGAAGTGCTTGCCAAAACACCTGTAGGTGCAATTTGTGTCGTAGATAGTTTTGGTGCGCTTTATCGTGAGCAAGTTGATATTTTGGTGCGGAATTATTTAGAAGCTGTTGAAGGTACAAATATAGAAGTGGGCATTCATGCACACAACAATCAGCAGTTGGCTTTTGCCAATACGATCGAGGCGATTATTTTGGGTGCCAATCGCATTGATGCAACAATGGCTGGGTTAGGTCGGGGTGCTGGAAATTGCCCGATGGAACTTTTGCTTGGTTTTTTGCGCAATCCCAAATTCAAAATTCGTCCTGTCTATAAATTTTTGCAAGATTACATTGTGCCGCTGCGTCAAAAATTAGATTGGGGGCCTTTGGTACCTTATAACATCACGGGTCAACACAACCAACACCCGCGCGATGCAATGGAATTGATTGATGGACCTGATAAAGATAAATATGTTGCATTTTATGATAAAATGGTTCGCGATATTTAATATCGGAAGGATTTAATATGGCAACAAATACGATAGAGATCCCAACGCTGCCCGATGGAAATGGGCATTTCGGGCCTTATGGTGGGCAGTATGTGCCCGAAACGCTGATGGCGTTGCTTGAAGACTTGGAAGCGGCCTATAAAGAAGCCAAAGCTGATCCTGAATATCAGGCCGAACTCGCGCAGTATTTGCGCGAGTTTGTGGGGCGCCCTACATCTTTGTATTTAGCACAACGCTTGACCCAGCAATTGGGTGGTGCCAAGATTTACTTGAAACGTGAAGACTTGGCCCATACCGGTGCGCATAAAATCAACCATGCAATGGGACAGATTTTATTGGCCAAACGCATGGGCAAAACGCGCATCATTGCCGAAACGGGTGCCGGTCAACACGGCGTGGCAACTGCGACGGTGGCGGCCATGTTTGGGTTGGAATGTGAAATCTACATGGGTGAAGAGGATATGGAGCGCCAATCACTCAATGTGTTTCGAATGCGTTTGTTGGGTGCCAAAGTGACGGGGGTAAGCTCGGGCAGTAAGACGCTTAAGGATGCCATCAATGAAGCCATTCGCGATTGGGTGACCCATGTTGAAGATACGTTTTATATCTTTGGGTCGGTGCTTGGGCCTCATCCTTACCCGATGATTGTACGCGATTTTCAAAGGGTGATCGGTTTGGAAGCACGGGCGCAAATTTTAGAAAAAGAGGGCCGTTTGCCCGATGCGTTGGTGGCTTGTGTAGGAGGCGGTAGCAATTCTATTGGTTTGTTCCATGCTTTTTTAGAAGATGCTTATGTACGTATGATTGGTGTGGAAGCTGGTGGGCGTGGTATTGAATCTGGAGAACATGCTGCCCGATTTAATGGGGGCGAATTGGGTGTGTTGCACGGTTCGCGTATTTTTTTGTTGCAAGATGATGATGGGCAAATTGCATTAACGCATTCGATTTCGGCAGGTCTAGATTATTCGGGAGTAGGCCCAGAGCATTGTTTCTTGCGTGATATGGCTCGCACGGAGTATACGTATGCGACTGATGACGAGGCATTGGAAGCCTTTCAGCGGTTGAGTCGTACGGAGGGAATTATTCCTGCACTTGAAAGTGCTCATGCGATTGCACATGTTTGCAAACTGGCACCTGAGATGGATAAAGATCAAATTATCATTGTGAATTTATCTGGGCGTGGCGATAAGGATGTGCAACAGGCTACGAATTTTATAACTGGACTAACATAAGACTGTGAGTGGTGATGACGCGAATAGGAAAACGGTTCGAAGATTTGAAAAAACAGGGGCGTAAGGGGTTTGTGGCCTTTATTACTGCAGGTGATCCCAGTTTAGAAATAACCCATCAACTGGTGTTGGAATTGGACCGCCAAGGTGTGGATGTTTTGGAATTGGGCGTGCCATTTTCTGATCCTTTGGCAGATGGCCCTGTGATTCAAGAAGCATCTCAACGTGCGTTAACCGCAGGTGCAACCCTAAATGGTGTATTAAATATGGTGGCTGATCTGCGTAAAGAAACCGAAATCCCAATTGTGTTGTTTACCTACTTTAATCCCATTCATCGCATGGGTATTGACCGGTTTGTGAATCGGTCCAAAGAGGTGGGGGTTGATGGTGTGTTGATGTTAGACTTGCCACCCGAAGAGGGTACTGAATATAAGCAGCTCATGGACACCCATGGGTTGGATACGATTTTTTTAGTGACACCCACAACACGTGACAAACGCATTGAATTGTTGGCCTCAAAAACTACGGGATTTGTCTATTATGTGTCGCGCACCGGTGTGACGGGTGAACGGGAACATTTGGCCGATGCGATTCAGGAACAAGTGGATCGCATTCGTGTGCATACAGACAAGCCCATTGCGGTTGGTTTTGGTATTGCGCAACCTCACCAGGTCGCCGAAGTGGCCGAATGCGCCGATGCGGTGGTGGTGGGCAGTGCCATTGTGCGTCGTATTGGCGAGTATGGTAAGGATGCGGACCTTGTTACAAAAGTAGGGTTGTTTGTGGGATCTTTAACAGAGCCTTTGAAGGAGGGCGCGCATGGCAGATAAAGGCCTGGATGCGTGGCGTGAGAAGATTGACGCTTTGAATGAACAGATTCTGGCATTGGTGAATGCGCGTGCTGAATGTGCCATAGCCGTAGGGGAGATCAAGCGTGGAGCGGGCTTGCCTCTTTATGCGCCAGACCGAGAAATGGCTGTGCTGGATCAGATTAAATCGCTCAATAAAGGTCCGTTAAGTCATGAGGCCGTGCAACGCATTTTTAAACAAATAATAGATGAATCATTGCGCTTGGAAGAAGATCACGCAGAAGAATCATAAAAAACGCGTAGAGTCATGCGATAATAAACGCTCTGCACTTTGCGTTCTGCATTAAGGAGTTTATTATGAGTTTCAAACGCATTCAGCCCATTCCCAGTGCTGAAGAAATACAGGCCGAGATCCCGTTGCCTGAAGATTTAAAATTGGTGAAGGCAAACCGCGATGCTGAAATTCGCGCTATTTTCGAACGCAAGAGCGATAAGTTTTTGGTGATTATTGGCCCTTGTTCGGCTCATAATGAAGATGCTGTTTGCGAATATGTGAGTCGCTTGGCCAAGTTGCAGGAAGAGGTGATTGACAAGTTGGTTCTGGTGCCTCGTATTTATACCAACAAACCTCGTACAACGGGTGAAGGGTATAAGGGCATGGCGCATCAGCCAGATCCAGAAAGAGCACCGAATCTTGTTGAAGGGGTCAAGTCCATTCGTCAGATGCATATTCGTGCAATGAGGGAGTCGCATTTGACGGGGGCTGATGAGATGCTTTATCCATCGAATTTGCCTTATGTGGAAGATTTGCTCAGTTATATTGCTGTTGGCGCGCGGTCAGTGGAAAATCAAAAACATCGGTTAACGGTCAGTGGTGTTGAGGCCCCGGCGGGTATGAAGAACCCGACGGGTGGTGATTTGGATGTGATGTTCAATGCGATTTACGCCGCGCAAGCCCCTCATGTATTTTTCTACAATGGCTGGGAAGTCGCGACTTCGGGCAACCCGCTTGCACATTCTGTTTTACGTGGGTTGTTGTTTGGTGGGCGTGGCATTGCAAACTATCACTATGAAGATTTAATGTATATTTCTGAGCAGTATATGGATCGCAAACTTGCCAACCCGACCATTGTGGTAGATACGAATCACAACAATTCAAATAAGGCTTTTTATGAGCAACCCCGTATTGGTTTGGAAGTGATGCGGAGCCGTCGTCATTCTGAATTGATCCAAAAGACGGTGCGTGGTTTGATGGTCGAAAGTTATTTGGTTGAAGGTGCCCAAAAACCCGAAGAAGGTGTGTTTGGCAAGTCAATTACAGATCCGTGTTTGGGGTGGGAAGACTCGGAAGTATTTGTGAAAGAACTGGCCGACGCGGTATAAAATAAAAATGCAACCACAGCACAGGCGTAGCCTACAATGAGCTGCGAAGCGCGAATATCGACACTGATACACACAGATAAGAAAACAGCGGTTGACTCTATGAATGATCCACCATTTAAAAATGCGACAATTGCGCTTATCGGTGTGGGGCTTATTGGTGGCTCGCTTGGGTTGGCGTTAAAGCGCTTGGGTATTGGGCGTGAAATTGTTGGGATCAGCCGTGATGAAACTCTGCGGGAAGCGCGCGCGTTGGGTGTAATTGATGTTGGTTTTACGTATGATGCGCTAACTGAGGGCCTACAAAAAGCGGATTTGGTTTTTTTGTGTGCGCCCATTTCTCGTATTATGGAGCAGTTGCCGGATGTGATCCAGGCTGTGCCAAGTGGATGTGTGGTGAGTGATGTGGGCAGTACGAAACGGGCTTTGGTAGACAAGGCTGAAGCGATTGGCCGCTCAGATGTTTTTTTTGTGGGTGGGCATCCTATGGCAGGGTCAGAGAAAAGTGGCGTGGGGGCGGCGGATCCCTTTTTGTTTGAGAATGCGTTGTATGTGTTGACACCTGCTGCGGGCGTGCCCGATGCACCTATGAATGAGATGGTGGCATTGGTGCGTTCTTTGGGCGCACGGCCTATGCACATGGATGCAGAGACGCACGATCGTGTGGCTGCTGCGGTAAGTCACTTGCCTCAGATGATTGCGACCTCGCTGGTGAATTTGGTTGGGCGGTTAAATGAAGCCGATGGTTTGCCTTTGCAAATGGCGGCAGGTGGTTTTCGAGACTTGACGCGCATTGCGTCGAGTCCGTTTGCTATGTGGCGCGATATTTGCCAAACCAATACCGCGCCGATTCGTGAGATGCTTGGTGCTTATATTTCAGAACTGATAACCATTCGCGATAAGGTGAATCAAAGTACACTATCAGATGATTTTGCATATGCGAACAAAGTCAGAAATGGGATTCCTAAAGATTCCAAAGGTTTTCTGCATCCATTGCATGAGGTTATGCTGCTGGTAGAAGATAAACCGGGTGTGATTGCGGATGCTGCTTCGCGATTGGCCAAGCGTGACATCAATATTGAAGATATTGAGGTGCTGAAGGTGCGCGAAGGTGAGGGGGGGACGATTCGTATGGGGTTTGACAAACAGGTGGATGCAGAACAAGCGGTGCATATTTTAGGTGCCGCTGGTTATCAAGTTCGATTGCGATAGGGAGTAATGGGGTATGGTGCAAGATGTGGAGGGGTATGTCAGTCAAGAAGCGCGGGGTTTAGAGGGAACGTGTAAAACGCCTGGCAACCCAAATATTGCGTTGATGGCATTGGCGTTGGCTGCAAAAAGTGAAGGTACATCGGTGATTCGCCATTGTTCGCAGCGGCCAGTGGTTGCGCCTTTCATTTCTGCGTTGACGGCGTTGGGTATTTCGGTCACACACAAAGATGGGGATGTTGTGGTCTGTGGAGAGTCACTGAAGGCCCAAGAGGAACCCTTTCAGATTGGTCAGTCGGATTTGTTATTAGGATGTTTGGCGGGTATGACAGCTGGGGCCGAATTTCACACAAAGTTTGAAGGTGGTGCACAGGCCGGTTCTGTGATTGCGGCACTAGAAGCCTTAGGGGCACGGGTTGATAAACCCGTTGAAGGGGTTTATCCTTTTGCTGTGGGTGGACGAGATTTAATGGGTGCGAAATATACGATTAAGGAACCCGATATTGCTGTTAAAACAGCGTTTTTTTTAGCGGGTTTGGATGCTTCAGGCGACGTCCACTTGGAGCAGTCTTCTTCAGGTGATGATGATTTTGAAGTGTTGCTGAAGGCTTCAGGTGTTGCATTTGAAAAAGAAAAGGAAGTGGGCAAAGAGGGGTATCATTTGGTGATGCCCAATGGGCAAAACCCGCAGGGGGTGTTGCACGATTTGCCAGGTGATCCGGGTGCGGCATTGTATTTGTTGGGTGTGGCAGCGATGTTGCCGCGGTCTGAACTGATTTTACATTATGTGGGTAACGATTGGAAGACACGTCGCATGTTGGAGTTGCTGCGGCGGTTTAATGCACAGCTTGAAATTCAAGTGGCTCGTTCAGAGTCCAAATTTGCGATTCGAACCGTGACGGCCAAACCATCCGAATTGCGTCGCACGCGCATTGGTGGTGATCAAACGGCGTTGTTTTTAGATGAAGTTCCTTTTTTGGCTGTTTTGGGCACACAGGCCGCTGGTGAAACAGTGATTCGAGATGCTCAGAAGTTGCGCGAAGGCGAAGTAGATTGCCTGGCTCTCATGGCTGAGAACTTGCGGCGATTGGGTGCCAAAGTAGGCGAGATGCCCGATGGTTTGGTTGTTCAAGGACCTGTTTCATTGCAAGGTGCAGAGTTAGATGCTGGAGGCGATACACGTGTGGGGGTTGCGTTGGTCTTAGCCAGTTTGGTGGCTGAGGGTGAAACTCAAATTGCCAATGTGGGATCGTTGACTGAAGATTTTGCGGAGCTGTTTTCGTGTTTGGAAACCGTTGTTAACGCAAAGAGGTGACACTATGAAAGTACTTTTTAAATTGGCTGTTTGGACTCTGCTGGTCATTGTCGGTGGTGTGTTGTTTATTCGGTATACCTATGATTGCTCGTGGAAAGAGAGCTTTGAAATTGCCGATGAATTTGTGAACGATTTATTGGGATAGTATTCGAGGAGCGACTTTTTTGAATATCCGCGCAACGAGTCAAGTTTTGGGCGTCATCGGGCATCCGGTGGCACATTCGTTTTCACCCGATATGCACAATGCGGCGATTGCGGCTTTGGGTGTGGATTATTGTTATGTGGCATTTCATGTTTTGCCCGAACGCGTTGGAGAGGCTATGCGCGGTTTAATGGGGTTGAACATCCGAGGGCTCAATGTGACGATTCCGCACAAGCTGGCTGTGATGGAACATATGGATCGCATCTCGGAAGAGGCGCTGGCCGTGGGTGCGGTGAATACGATTTCACTTGAAGACGGCGAGTTAATTGGATAT
>Ga0115002_10009015_pt1 | contig 10958 bp, 8 predicted proteins | sample ArcticOcean_MG_C_8_FD_89576 | JGI IMG/M metagenome (GOLD analysis project Ga0115002, IMG submission 89576) | Marine microbial communities from western Arctic Ocean - ArcticOcean_MG_CB11_86 | ecosystem: Environmental > Aquatic > Marine > Oceanic | place: Arctic Ocean: Canada Basin | collected... | reverse complement strand
CTAACGAAGTTCCTAAACCCTCCCCGGAGCTGAGACTCCGACCCTCCCATAAATGGGAGGGTGACTCGCGTTGCGAGTTAATTTGAAGAAGAGTGTGACGGCAAAAGATGTGGGTAATGGTCAGGCTGCAAGCCCGTGCTCCGCCCGCCCCGATTCAAGCAAACCCTTACCTGGCATGAGCATCTTGAGTAGCACGGACTTTCAGTCCGTAACCAGCGTCGGTTCAAGCCAAGACGTCTTCGCGCAACGGAGCCTAATTACGGGCTGAAAGCCCGTGCTCCGGCTTTACTCGCCAAAGTTTGGGTCTTGCACAAGAATTGGCTTTTGGCGATTCAATGGCACATAATGGTCGGAGTGGATTCTTTATTACATCTTTGGAGCGTACCTCATGCTGGATCGTCGACAAATCCTTCACGCTGGAGTCACCGCTGCTGTGGCTACATCTATGACTAAACCGTTACACGCGTTCACGCCCGAATTCGATGGCTATATCGACGCCCACTCACACATCTGGACTCGCGATGTGAAGAATTATCCACTGAAGGATAACCAGGGAGTCGAAGTGCTTGACCCGCCCAGCTTCACGACCGAGGAGCTGCTCAAAGTTGCTCAGAAGCACAACGTGCAGCGAGTCGTGCTGATCGCGCACAGTTCGTTTTATGGCTGGGATAACTCCTACATGATCGATGCCTGGAAACAGCACCCCTTGCGTTTTCGCATCGTCGCGATGGTAAACGATGCTGCCAAGGATCCGGGCGGCCAAATGAAACTGCTGAAGAAGCAAGGTGTCACCGGATTTCGGATTACTCCCAAGATCCGCGGCCGCAAAATTTGGCTAGACAACGACGGCATGAACACGATGTGGTCCACCGCCGCCAAGACGGGACAAGCAATGTGCTGCTTGATCAATCCCGAGGACCTGCCCGCCGTGGATAAAATGTGTGCCAAGCACCCCGATACGAAAGTCGTCATTGACCACTTCGCTCGCGTCGGTGTCGATGGCGAGATTCGGGACAAAGATGTGAAGCTGCTGGCCAGCTTGTCCAAGCACAAGAATGCTAACCTGAAAATCTCCGCCTACTATGCCCTCGGCAAGAAGAAGCCGCCACACTTGGATCTGCTGCCGATGATCAAGCGGATGGTGGAGGCGTATGGCTGCGATCGCCTGATGTGGGCCAGCGACGCGCCCTATCAAATCGTTGGCGAGAATAACTATACCGCGTCTATTGATTTGATCCGCAAGCACGCCGATTTCCTCAGCGATACGGAGCGGCTCGCCCTGCTCCGCGGAACTGCCGAGAAGGTATTTTTTGGTGGCTAGATAGTCCTACTACAGGTAATCGAACGCGTAAATTCGAGTTCAAAATGCACCGCACTGCGAACATCTTGCCGATCGGAGTGTCTGTGTTTGAAACCGCGTCTCGGCTGCACTCAAGTGCGAATTGACGTTTCGGACGCAACTCAGTATCCTATTAGCTTGTCAAATCCGGAGAGAAACTCGTGAATTCCAACCCCTTCCAAGCCATGAGCCCTGTAATTGTCGGCGTGATTATCGTCGCCATTATTGGCGCGGGAGTAGGGGTCTAAAGGGAATCGCGAGACATAACGAATACGACAGCCCTGACGCCCCTGAGGGAATCAGGGCTTTTTTTGTTGGCCACCGCTGAAACCCTGCGATTTTCGCGAACTCGATAAGACCGACAACAATGCGTTGACGAAGAGAATAGGAGCCAGAGAGCCAAACGAATTGCTCATCTGGTGCAAATTGAGCCCAACGACCTACGGGGGAACCACCCTACCAGGCGACGGGCGAATCGAACTGAGGAAACAACATGCGGTCCATTCAGATTTACGATACGACGTTGCGGGACGGTGCCCAAGGCGAGGGAGTGAGTTTCTCGCTGGAGGACAAGCTGCAGATTACTCGTCGACTGGATGAGATCGGCGTCGACTATGTCGAAGGCGGGTACCCCCTCTCCAATGAAAAGGACGAAGAGTACTTTCGTCGCGTCCAGGAAATGGACCTCCAGCATGCGAAGATCTGCGCTTTCGGAATGACTCGCCGTCGCGGCATGACGGCAGCCGAAGATCCCGGCATGCAGGCACTCGCAAATTCTGGCGCTCCAGTTGCCACGGTAGTCGGCAAGACGTGGGACTTCCAAGCCACCGAAGTGCTCAGCGTTTCACTGGAAGAAAACCTCGCCATGATCCGCGAGAGTGTTCAGTTTCTCGTTGAATCGGGAATGGAAGTTATCTACGACGCCGAGCATTTCTTCGACGGCTGGAAAGGCAACCCCGAATACGGCGCCAAGACGATTCAAGCTGCAGCCGAAGGCGGAGCGAGCATGGTGGTTCTATGTGACACCAACGGCGGCAGCATGCCGGGTGAAATCACCGAACTCACCAAAGCAGCGATCGACACGCTCAGCGGATTCGATGGCGTCACCGTCGGTATCCACTGCCACAACGACTGCGACCTCGCCGAAGCAAATTCGCTCGCCAGCGTCGACGCCGGTGCAGTGCAAGTTCAAGGGACCATTAACGGAATCCGCGAACGCTGCGGCAACGCAAACTTGATCTCGGTTGTCTCCAACCTCGCCTTCAAAAAGAAGGGTTTCGAGGTGTTGGGTGGCACGGGACTCGATCACCTGACGGAGTTGTCGCGTTACGTTTACGAAACAGCCAATATGCTCTATCGCGATAACCAGCCGTTCGTTGGCCAAAGCGCGTTTGCTCACAAAGGTGGCATGCACGTCCACGCGATCAAGAAAGCGGCGAAGGCTTACGAGCACATGTCGCCGGAGCTCATCGGGAACACTCAGCGGATTCTGGTCAGCGAACTTTCGGGCCGAGCGGTAATTGTGGCGTTGGCTACGAAACACAAAATCGACACGACGCCCGAGCTTGAGAGAGAGATTTTGGCGGAGGTTGTGAAGCGGGAGAATGAAGGATATCAGTTTGAGGCGGCAGAAGCTTCTTTCGCTTTGCTAGTAAAGCAGTTCGCAGGCACGTTTACTCCTCACTTCGAGCGAATCAAATACCACGTCGAGGTGGGAGCGGAAGTTGATCGGTCAATCACGACTGAAGCGACGGTGAAGTTGATGGTGCAAGAAGAAATGCGATACGAAGTCGGCGAAGGCGATGGTCCCGTCGCCGCTTTGGATGCCGCTCTTCGCAAGGCCTTGAACGGCACCTACCCTCGTTTGGACGAAATGCGACTGGTCGATTACAAAGTGCGAGTCGTCAATTCAGACGCCGGAACGGCAGCTCGTATCAGAGTTATCGTGGAGAGTCGCGATAATGACGACGTGTGGGGAACTGTCGGTGTCAGTGAAAATATCATCGAAGCCAGTTGGTTAGCACTGGTCGATGCGGTCGAATTTAAATTGTACAAAGACGCGCTTTAGCTTACGGGAGACAACGGGAGCTAACGGCAAAGTCACCCGCTGCAAACGAGCAATTAAACCAATCCAAGCAACAACATTACGGACGATCAAAAATGTCGACAGTTTTCACTGACGAGTCACTGCCAAAACGGTTTGATTTTCAAGAGGCTCACGATCGCCTTTACGAAATGTGGGAAACCAACGGATACTTCCGCGGTGAAGCCGATCCCAATAAGAAGCCTTACACGATTGTCATTCCACCGCCAAACGTCACCGGTGCGCTGCACCTTGGGCACGCTCTGAATAATTCTCTGCAAGACATCATGATTCGCATGAAGCGGATGCAGGGTTACGCGGCACTGTGGATGCCGGGAACCGACCATGCTGGCATCGCGACTCAAGCCGTTGTTGAACGCCGTCTCGATGAAGACGAAGGACTCAACCGCCACGACCTCGGTCGCGAAAAACTCGTCGATCGTATTTGGGATTGGAAAGCCCAATACGAAAAAAGAATCCTCGGTCAGCTGAAAAAGATGGGGACAAGCTGCGATTGGTCGCGAACTCGCTTTACTCTCGATCCCGTTTGCGCTCGCGCCGTTCGCGAAACGTTCTTCGATCTCTTCAAGAAGAAGCTGATTTATCGCGGCAAGCGACTGGTCAACTGGGATACAAAACTGCAGACTGCCGTCAGCGATGACGAAGTTTTCTACAAAATGAAGAAGGGGCACTTCTGGCATTTCCGCTATCCAGTTATCGACCCCAAGCCTGGCGAGCCAACTCACGTCACGATCGCGACGACTCGTCCCGAGACGATGCTCGGCGATACGGCTGTTGCCGTTCATCCCGATCCCGCCGGAGCACTCGATGCCGCCGAGAAGGAGTTGAAGGAAAAACTGGCCGATGCCGCGGCGAAAGAAATAGAAGGCATTCAAAAACAACTGGACAACATTGCAGAACGCCGAACCTCAATGCTCGGTCAGTTGGAAACGCTCCGCGATATGGCTGCCGACGGACGGATGCTGATGTTGCCGCTTTTGGAACGGCCAATTCCGCTGGTCGCCGATAATTGGGCCAAGCCCGAACTCGGTAGCGGTTGCGTTAAGATCACTCCCGCTCACGACCCGAACGACTACGAAGTTGGCAAGCGTTGCAATTTGGAGATGTTGAATATTCTCAATCGTGATGGAACGCTCAACACCAACGCCGGGCAATACAAAGGATTGACGATCCCGCAAAGCCGCAAGAAGGTTGTTGCCGATCTCGAAGAGGCAGGGCTACTCGGCGATGTCGAAGATCGCGATATCGATCTTGCGCATTCCGATCGCAGTAAGATGCCTATCGAGCCATACCTGGCCGATCAGTGGTTCATCAAAATGGATACGCTGGCGCAGTCGGCGATGGATGCTGTTGAGGATGGTCGAGTTACCATTTTCCCGAAGCGATATACCAAAGGTTATCTCGATTGGCTCGGAGAGAAACGAGATTGGCCCGTTAGCCGTCAGCTGTGGTGGGGACACCAGATCCCCGTTTGGTCGAAGCAATGCAACGATCAAGCCGCTATCGATGCGCTCACTGCTCAGCTCGAAGCTGACGAAGCGATTACTTCGGGAATTGCGTCGTATACGATCGAACTGAGCGAAGATGCCGAGGGTGGCGAACTCGATCCCATCGGTTACGCACACGTTTGTGTTTTGACCGAAGACGATCCTGCAGAAGCCAGATTCACCGAGCTTGGATTTACACGCGAAGTGGATGTTCTCGACACGTGGTTCAGCTCCGCGCTGTGGCCACACTCGACGTTGGGTTGGCCCGAAAAGAATAGCGATCTCGACTACTTCTATCCCACCAGTACGCTGATCACCAGCCGCGACATCATCACGTTATGGGTCGCGAGAATGGTTCTGATGGGACTGAACAATATGAATGAGATTCCGTTCAGCGAAGTCTTTATCCATCCGAAGATCCTCGATGGCGACGGCGAAGGCATGTCGAAATCGAAAGGGAATGGGGTCGATCCGATCGACGTCATGAACAAATTCGGCGCCGACGCGTTGCGATTTGGCTTGGCTTATCTGACGACGGAAAACCAAGACGTTCGCATGCCGGTTCAGTTTGAGTGCCCGCAATGCGAGTCCGCGATTAATCAGACGAAGAAGAATCGTCAACTGCATCGGATCGAATGTCCGAAGTGTAAGCAGCCCTTTGGCACTCAGTGGGCGGAAAGCGAAGAAGATAAAGCGTTGCCCATGGGCGCGGTTATCAGCGAGCGATTTGAGTTGTCTCGCAACTTTACCAATAAGTTGTGGAATGCCTCGCGGTTCGCGCTGTTGAACTTGGAAGGGTTTGAGCCAGGTGCGGTTTCCGACGACGAGTTGGCTGTCGAAGATCGTTGGCTGCTCAGTCGCTTGTCGACCGTTACTGCAACTGTTACTGAAAGTTTGGATCGTTATCAATTTGCGGACGCGGCTCGAGCGTTATACGAGTTCGCTTGGGACGACTTCTGCAGTTTCTATGTCGAGATTCTGAAAGACCGTTTCCAAGACACGGCAAAACGTCCGATAGCTCAACGCGTTCTCGCACATGCGCTCGATACTCTGCTGCGATTGTTGCATCCGATGATTCCGTATATTACCGAAGAGGTTTGGCAGTTACTCGGCCAAGCAGCGCCCGAGCGCGGTTTGGATCCCGAGAAGCCAGCGGCCAGCATCATGATTGCATCTTGGCCGGAAGCAGATGCGGCTCGACAAGATCCTGCGATCGAAGCGCAGTTTGCATTGTTCCAGACTTCGCTGGGTGCACTGCGTGAAATTCGCAGTCGTCAGAACATTGCTCCGAAAGCGAAAATCGAACTGTCCATTAAGTGCGACGATTCAATTCGCGATCAGATCATGCCGATGCAGCCTTACTATGCATCGATGTCCAATGGCGAATTAATGGCGTGCAGTAGCGATGTCCAACCGCCAGATACTGCAGCGGCTATTAAGCTCGAGCAAATGGAAGTCTACGTCGATCTGAAGGACTTCATCGATGTGGATGCCGAGCGAGCTCGTTTGGAAGGCGAAGAGAAGAAGCTGACTGGGCAAATCAAAGGTAAAGAAGCGAAACTCGGCAACGAGAACTTCGTGAGCCGAGCTCCAGAGGCAGTGGTTGAGAAAGAACGTCAGCAATTGGCGCAGCTTCGCGAGAAGCTGGCGGCAGTAATTGCAGCGTTGGCGAAGCTACCACCTAAATAGGCTGGAACGGGCGTTTTGCTCGCGTAAACCTGTACTGCATTTGGTGTAAACGTATCGTGTTGCGCGGATGGGTTGTCGCCAAACAGCCCTAACCCAAATCGCGAATTTTGGTATAATTGAGTGAATCGGCTGTTGCAAGACAGCAGTTCCCCTCCAAAATTCACACCTACCTCCAGTTTTCGGAACATATCCATGAAGAAGTACACGGCGCTTTTATTGGTAGCCTTTCTACCGATAGCCTTGTTTGGTTTTGTATCACCGCTACTTGCCGAGGTAGGTCTTACGGACTCGAAGCCCAAGAAGGGCCCGTTTGTGAAAACGGATAAGGGTTACATGATCCCTTACACCGTTACCATGCCCAACAGCGAAGCGACTTTTGACATGCTGCCAATTCCCGGCGGGACGTTCAAAATGGGAGCCTCCAAAGGTGAGGCGGGAGCCACTGCTGCTGAAGGTCCCCAGATCGAAGTTACTGTCGAACCGTTTTGGATGGCGAAGACGGAAGTCACGTGGAAAGAATACATGGTCTTCATGGGGCTCTATGAAAAATTCAAAGACTTTCAATCTAAGAAGATTCGTGTTGTAGACGAGAAGAATGTCGTCGATGCCATTACCGCGCCAACCGAATTGTACGAACCAACGTTTACGTTTGAGTTCGGTGACCATCCTAACCTGCCAGCCATCACGATGACTCAATATGCTGCCAAGCAGTATACGAAATGGATGAGTGGAGTATTTGGGCAGCAGTACCGTTTGCCCTTAGACGCCGAATGGGAATTCGCTTGTCGCGGTGGTTCCACAACTACTTACCATTTTGGCGACGACGCCAGCGAGTTGGATGACTATGCTTGGCACGAGGGGAACAGCGAAGAGACACCTCACTTCGTTGCTCAGAAGAAGCCGAATCAATTCGGTTTGTACGACATGCACGGAAACGCTGCCGAGTGGGTTTTGGACGAATACCAGAAAGACGGTTACAAGTTCCTTGAAGGCAAGAAGTGGAAAGCGATCGACACTTTCCGAATGCCGATGAAACAATTCCCTCGCCCAGTTCGAGGCGGTCACTGGGGAGCGAAAGCGGATGCCTGTCGCAGTTCCAGTCGACTCGGTTCGCACGACGACGATTGGAAAGAATACGATCCCAATCTTCCACTCAGCCCTTGGTGGTACACCACGGATCCAGCTCGTGGCGTTGGCATGCGTATGATTCGACCGTTGAATGAAATGCCGAAAGCTGAAATTCAAAAACTGAAGTTCTACGAAGCAGACGTCGAAGACATTCTACTGGATGTCGAGAATCGCATTCTCGAAGGGCGTGGAGTCTACGGGCTCGTCGACAAGGATCTTCCCGAAGCAATCAGGAAGCTCGACGAGTAATATGGCTGACCTCGAATTTCAAATCCGGCCCGCAGTAGCCGATGATTGGCAGACGATTGTGCTCTTCAATCAGCTGCTCGCTGCGGAGACCGAAGACAAACATTTGGACGCTGGGATTCTAGGTCCAGGCGTCCAGACTCTATTGGCCGATTCTAAAAAAGGCCGCTACTTCGTAGCATGCGTTGGCGACCGAATCATAGGTCAACTAATGCATACTTTCGAATGGAGCGATTGGCGAAACGGCGACATCTGGTGGCTGCAAAGTGTGTACGTCCACAAAGACTATCGTCAGCAAGGTGTCTTTCGCGGCTTGTATGACCACGTTCGCGAAATGGCCCAAGAGGCACCGGAAGTTGTTGGTATTCGACTCTACGTCGAGAACGATAACGCGCGAGCTCAAACAGTTTACAACGAACTCGGTTTCGAGCACGGCGGCTATGCCGTTATGGAACGCCTCTTCGGATAACGATTCGAGAACAGGCGTTGAACTACGTTACCCGTAGTCCCCAATATTCTTGGCTCTTAATCTTACTCCTAATCTTAATCTCCGACCGAGCCTACCCAAGATTGGTGTCTCGCGCTAGCGCAAGGAATCGTTTGCGAGCATCGTGCCAGTCGTCGACCAAGAGTCCAGATCGCCCTCGGCAGACGCAGTGTAGTCTTCCTCTCCGAGGAAGTACTTCTTCGAGCAGCAGCCGATGTCTCGCGACAGCGCAACAACATTTGGGATCGTCGTGGGTTTCGTTGCCTAAGCGGCGTCTGCGAGGCTGCGCGACAGTGGCGGGCTGCGCCCTTTTTTGTTCTTTCTCGGAGAGAAAGACGACACTGACGGGCTGCGCCCTTTTGCGATAGCGCATCAACGCGTGAGATCGTATTTGGTTTTCGTTGGCCCAGAGGTGCATCGGATAGTCTGAGTGACATTGGTGGACGCAGTGTAGTCTTCCTCTCCGAGGAAGTACTTCTTCGAGCAGCAGCCGATGTCTCGCGATAGAGCAACAACGTTTGGAAACGTCGTGTGTTTCGTTGCCGCAAGGAGGCGGATAGTCTGAACGGCCCTGAACGGGCTGCGCCCTTTTGCGTTCTTTCTCGGAGAGAAAGACGACACTGACGGGCTGCGCCCTTTTGCGATAGCGCATCAACGCCTGAGATCGTATTTGGTATTCGTTGGTCGAGAGGTGCATCGGACAGTCTGAGCGACAGTGGTGGACGCAGTGTAGTCTTCCTCTCCGAGGAAGAACTTTTCTGAACGACAGTGCCATCCCCGCGCTAGCGCAACAACGTTTGGGATCGTCTTGTGTTTCGTTGCCTAAGCGGCGTCTGCGAGGCTGCGCGACAGTGGCGGGCTCCGCCCTTTTTTGTTCTTCCTTGGAGAGGAAGACGACTATTACCGTATCATTCCCGTTACGGTTTCAACTAACAACATTCGCCATGTTACGACCAATGGTGCAATGACGAATCCGACGATTACCAAGCAAAGTAAGATGAGCGGGAAAAGCACGGTCCATTTCAAACTGCCACCGATCGTTTTGATCCATTTTCGCGTCGTCTTGATCCACGTGTGACGAACTTCTTCTTGCTTGTCGTCTTCCGATTCTTCGGTGTGGTCGTTTGCATCATCGGCACCAGTTTCCTCGGAAGAGACTTCTTCGCCCGTTTCGATCCTGGATTTTTCATTCGCGTCATCCGAGTTCGCATTTGAATCTTCAATGCTTTCGGCAGGAGTATACTTCAGTAGATATCGGACCACGCGACCTAGCGTTTTCTTGTAGACCCAAACCATCGCCGTACCGAAAATCCAAAACGATCTTGAGAACGCTATTTCGACGCAGGGAATGATGACACAGTCGTAAACCGCGACAACAAACTGGCGAGGGCTAGGCCACGTTTTCTTATTATCCGAGTAGCCGCGATAGTCGTGAAGCATTTGATCGGAAATATGAAAGGTGATGTCGGCAATTTCGACCATGTTTCCAATGGCTCGGCTCACGCCGAATGTCGTACCAATCGCCGCGCCGACGACCAATGCGCCAACGGTGCCGTAAAGAATGATTGGAATCATCCAACCCCAGTGCAGTTCTCCGAAAATCCAGGGGATGGTGATCCAACTAAATATCAAAGCTCCGAACATCCATCGCAGCAGCTTGATAAGGAACGAGGGAATGCTGATAAGTTCTGCGATGTTGTCGACTAGTTCTGGCGTTCGATATTGCGAGAGATCGATCTCTTGTAACGCTGCTTCGCCAGAAAAAGTAGGAAGCCTCGTCGGAATATGGCCGCCGATGAAGATCGCGGGGTTCAGCGAACTGTTGACACAAACAGCGACAACCGCACTCGACCCCCATCGCCGCATTGCGATGGGGATTGCGTTTTCAGTAAAAAAGGAAGTGATCGACGAACACATGTCGATACAAATTCATGGTGCCGAACTAATTCCGGTAGGCCAGGTGGAACTGCAGGCGCCAACGCCGATGATTGAAAGGAATAATCCATCGCCGATTCAGGACTCTAACGAGTCGTCGAATTGACTAAATTCGGGCGCGCGACGATAAGATTTTGGACACGATGAAGTTTGCCGGGCATCGCTCTTCTGACTTTGTGGGAACAACAGGTTTCCAATGATTTCGCCCTTTGTCTGCGGGTAATATCAAATGCCTCATCGCACTCCCAGTCTTCATGAGACTGACTCTTGTCCTCGAGTCACGCCCCTTTCGTGCTGGATACCATCATGCACCGATTTTTTTTGGATTTTCGCATTTGGATATTGACGTTACCCGGAGCGACAAACTAGACACGAAACAGAGTAATGGTTGGAAGTTCGCAATCATCCAACCCGCGGCCACATTAGCGCTGGCAAATTTGCCTCGGATGAGTCCGACACCCATCAGCTTCGCGACTTTCGATGGAACTGCAGTGGCAGGAGTCGATTACGAAGCGCTCAGTGCGAGCGATACCATTTCCGCCT
>Ga0115002_10009014_pt1 | contig 10958 bp, 8 predicted proteins | sample ArcticOcean_MG_C_8_FD_89576 | JGI IMG/M metagenome (GOLD analysis project Ga0115002, IMG submission 89576) | Marine microbial communities from western Arctic Ocean - ArcticOcean_MG_CB11_86 | ecosystem: Environmental > Aquatic > Marine > Oceanic | place: Arctic Ocean: Canada Basin | collected... | reverse complement strand
TTCCGACTTTCTATGGCGGACTTGGCCGCCATAGAAAGTCGGAAGCCCTGGAGGAACCCTTGAATCAGTCCGTCTACTAGGTAGACCGCATTTCTGGGACCGAAATCAAATTTCCTATCAGTATGCCCAGGAAAGTGCCCGGCGCCATTTGATGGATAATGATGACCGGAGCAGGAGCACGAGTGACTACTTGTTGAAAATAATCGGTGACATTAGTGTGGTTCCGCGGTACGCGAACGCGAATCATTTCTGCGCCGGCTTCGACCAAGTTCTCCGCCAATCGCAAAGACTCCGCCACCGAGGGATTGTCGACGCCACCAATGATCAGCTTCTGATTCCCGCTGACTCCCTTTACTGTTCGGACGATCGATAGCCGTTCCTGTTCTGATAAAAACGTCTCTTCGCCGTTTTCAGAATTGAGCACAAATCCGGTAAGCGGCGTGGATAGCCACTTTTCCACATTCCCTTCAATTGCTTCGAGGTCGACCTTATCGTCAGCGGTAAAAGGAGTAGGGCTTGGGGCTACAACAATTGGGTCGGTATACGAAGCCATATCTCGGTTCCTGAAACAGTTTTGTGGAATCGTTGGATCCAATAAACGTAATCTGCGACTACCCTTTTCACAATGCGACGGCATCTCATATTCGCGTCAATTCTCTAACACAGCAATTTTCTAACACTGGCAACTCGGATACCGTAAAATCAAGGTCGACGTAAATTGATAAAAAAGTGGAGTCCGTGCATTCGGCCCGTAACAGCCTCGATATCACAAAAGGATGGCCCATGAACCGCCGCCGTTTTCTTACTACAACTGCATCGACCGCATCACTTGTCGCCAGTGACATTGGCGGTATGAACTTGTTCGCAGGCCAAAACAATATTGCTGTTAACAAATCGACGGTTCACGAAACTCGAGTTATTAGCAAGCAGCCGAAAAAGTATCACGGCTGGCCAACTTTAACTCGTCGTGCCAACGGAGAATTGCTCGTCGTTTGTTCCGGCGGACGCGAAGCGCATGTTTGTCCGTTTGGTCGAGTTGAATTGATGCGATCGAAAGATGATGGCAAAACGTGGACGTGGCCCCGCGTTCTCTTGGACGGTCCAATCGACGATCGGGACGCAGGCGTGCTCGAAACCGCGAAGGGTAGCTTGTTGGTTACGACGTTTACGTCAAACGCTTATGAGAGTAGTTTGGCGAAGAACGAAAAGTGGATGTCGCTGCACCAGCGCATCCCAGCCGATGCCAGAAAGAAAGAACTCGGCACTTGGATTATCCGCTCCACAGACGGTGGTGTCACGTGGTCGGCGAGGTCCGATTCCAAAGTAAACAGTCCACACGGCCCCGTTCAACTGAAAGACGGACGGCTCTTGTATGCGGGTAAGAATCTGTGGCGAGACGATGTCCGTGTGGGAGTGTGCCATTCCAAAGACGACGGGCAGTCCTGGGAGTGGTTGGCTGATATCCCAGCCCGAGATGGCGACGAACTCAAGAACTATCACGAACTACACGCTGTGGAATGTGCCAACGGTACGATCGTTGTTCACATTCGAAATCACAACGCAAAAAATGGCCGTGAAACTTTGCAAACAGAGTCTACCGACGGCGGTAAAACTTGGACGCAACCACATAGCATCGGAGTATGGGGCTTGCCCTCGCATTTGCTCAAGCTCAAAGATGATAGCCTTTTGATGAGCTACGGTTACCGCCGCAAACCTTTTGGTAATCAGGCTCGAGTCAGCTCCGATAATGGCCAAACTTGGTCCCTTCCATATACGATCTCCAGTGATGGAATTGGCGGCGATCTAGGTTATCCATCGACCGTTCAGCTCGAAGATGGCTCGTTAATTACGGTCTGGTACGAGCGAATGTCCCAAGGTCCAATGGCAGTACTTCGACTCGCCCACTGGTCGTTGCCAAACTGATCATTGGTCGTTGCCAAAACTAATTATTGAAAACAAAATATTATACATGAATTGAGTGGAGAGACTGATGAGATACACGACACCGATGAGATACCCATTAATCATCGCCTTGATTTCGATAGTTGCTTGGCCCCTTCTGAATAACGTCGATATGAAGGTTGTCAGCGCAGATGAACTTTACACTGCAAAAGCGGTCACGGAGAAAGACGGCTTCACTCCTGGCATAGAGGGCCCGGCATGTGACGCGGCTGGTAATATCTACGCCGTCAATTGGAAGGACCAACACACGATTGGTCGAACGACGCCCGCTGGCAAGAGCGAAGTCTTTGTGACTTTACCAAACGGAAGCGTCGGCAACGGAATTCGGTTCGATCAATCTGGCCAAATGTACGTCGCGGACTACGTGAACCACAATGTTCTCCGAATCGATCCAGAGACGCGAAAGATCTCGGTCTTCGCCAATGAAGACAAAATGAATCAGCCCAACGATCTCGCGATCGGACCGGACGGTACGCTGTACGCAAGCGATCCAAATTGGGGCAACGGAACCGGGAATTTGTGGCTAGTTAGCACGGACGGAAAGATCACTCAGCTCGCAAAAGACATGGGAACGACCAATGGAATCGAAGTCAGCCCCGACGGAAAAACACTCTACGTCAATGAAAGTAAGCAGCTCAAAGTGTGGGCCTTCGATATCGTCGGTGCAAAAATCGAAAACAAGCGACTGCTGCGTCAGTTTCCCGATCATGGATTCGACGGAATGCGGTGCGATGTAGACGGCAACTTATACATCAGTCGCTACGGCAAAGGTGTCGTCGTGATACTGTCCCCGCAAGGGAAGATAATTCGCGAGATTGATGTCTTAGGTGCCAAGCCCAGCAACGTCTGTTTTGGCGGGCCAGATGGAAAGACCGTCTACGTGACCGAAGTGGAGAACCGACGACTTGTGAGTTTCCGAGTCAATAGGCCTGGCCTCTCCTGGAAGCGCTGGCAAACCTCTAACGGCGAGCAGTCAAAAACCAGTACACCGAAAGGGAAGTACTCGCCGAGGCTCTTCGCTTTTCAAAATGGTGTCCACTTTCGCTCGACAGAGGAGCGGATCAAAGTTCTCAAGGAACTCGGTTATGACGGAATCGGTTCGGCAAATCTCGGTGATCTCACGAAACGAGTTAAGCAGTACGAAGCAGCGGGGATGAAACTGTACAGCATATATACTGGAATTAGTGCGACGGCCGATTTTAAGGTCCCAGCGAAACTTCAAAACGCCATCGTGGAGCTCAAGGACAGCGGAACGGTTGTCGAGCTGTTCGTAAACTGCAACGGTAACGATGAACAAGCTGCAGGTGCTATTCGCCAAGTCGCTGCACTCGCCGAAAAGTCGGGACTGCAAATTGTCCTTTATCCACACACGGGTTGCTACGTCGATACTTTGAGTGACGCTGTTCGAGTTGCAAAGGCAGTAGACCGGAAGAACGTTGGCGTCATGTTCAATCTTTGCCACTTCCTCATGGTCGAGCCGAAATCGGATTTGTCCGTGGAGCTGGACAAGGCGAAGCCGTTTTTGCGGCGCGTCAGCATTTCGGGCGCGGAGTCGGGCAAATCTAACTGGGGGCAGTTGATTCAGCCATTGGATCGCGGTTCGTTCGATCAGGCAATGCTAGTGAGACTCCTCCGCGACAAGGGATACGAAGGTGAAATCGGACTGCAATGTTATGGCATCCGCGATGATTCTCGGCAGCATCTGGAGCGCTCGGCGAAAGCGTGGCAGGCTATTCTCGCGAAGGTGAACGCCAAGTAGAAACTATGGCCTATTGGTTTAAACGCAGAGAGCGCGGGAGTGCAGAGCAAAGAACTCGCAAGTCATCCAACACGGGCGAGTTGACGAAGTTTTCATTTTAGTCTGAAGTTCTAATTTTGGCATTACTTTGCTGCTCGACTGCAGCACCAATTGTGACACCGACAGCAAAGACAAAATAGATCAGTGTCGCCGCCGTTGCCATGTCAAATTTGGCTTCAGCTTTCGCTCGAGATCGTCGAAACGTTTCTTGGTTCGCCGCCTGGACATCAGCGGTCTTAATGGCACTTACCTCATCGTGCTTTAGAGAAGTTAATGTATAGTTTCCGATGAGCACAAACCCAAATATCCATGCAACGACGGCGAGCACCGTCCACGAATAGTTCTTCTTGCGAGGCTTTGACTTTCGCGAGAATCGTTCAGAACGCGAATCGGTATCGACTATTCTCGGAGGGAAAGTTTCTTCTGGCATGATTGTCTTCTGCCTGCCGATCTCTACTGTCAACTATTTAGCGTTCTCTGCGTTTGGAGATCACTGGTCACTAACTGATAATCTTATTGACGACCTGACCGTGGACATCCGTTAGCCGATAGTCGCGACCCGCATAGTGGAACGTTAGCTTTTCGTGGTCTAGTCCAAGGAGATGGAGGATTGTGGCGTGGAGGTCGTGGACGTGCATTTTATCGTGCACGGCGCGAAAACCAAATTCGTCGGTTTCACCGTAAGTCATGCCACCTTTGACTCCGCCACCGGCCATCCACATACAGAATCCGTGATGGTTGTGATCTCGACCGTTGCCGTTTTCGGAAGTTGGAGTGCGGCCGAATTCGCCGCCCCAAACGACGAGCGTGTCTTCGAGCAAACCGCGACGTTTCAGGTCCCCGAGTAGCGCCGAGATTGGTTGATCAATCGTCTTGCAGAGTTTCGGCACTTTATCGTTATGTCCCGAGTGGGTATCCCACGGTTGTCCGTTGCCGTAATAGAGCTGCACGAACCGGACGCCGCGTTCCACCATTCGTCGAGCCAGCAAGCAACCGTTCGCAAAGTGCCCGGAGCCGTATTCGTCGCGAGTCTGTTTCGTCTCGCGATTGAGATCGAACGCCTCGCTGGCCTCCGATTGCATCCGAAATGCTGTTTCAAGCGACTGGATCCGCGCCGTCAAAGCTTGATCACTTTCCCGCTGTTTGAGGTGTTCTTGGTTTAACTTTTGCATGAGATCGAGTTGTTCGCGTTGCGTCTGTCGATCCCATTTTGCATTTTGCAAATAAGGGACCATCTTGTCGGGCTCGATCTTGGAGTGATTGATGTAGGTGCCTTGATAGGCCGTTGGTAAAAAGGCGCTATTCCAAAGTATCGAGAAACGCACCGGACGTCCTGGGCACATGACGATATACCCTGGAAGATTTTCGTTCTCCGAGCCCAGCCCGTAAAGAAACCATGCGCCCATGCTTGGTCGAGTGGGCAGGATCGTTCCATTGTTCATCTGCAGCAGCGCGGGTCCGTGATTTGGGTTGTCGGCGTGAAGTGATCGCAAGACGCAGATGTCATCGATGTGATCGCCCAACTTCGGCAACAGCTCGCTAACGGGAACTCCACTCTCACCGCGCGGTTTGAACTTGAAAGGGGAGGGGAGCAGACCGCCGGTCGGTCGTTCGGTTACCAAGTCCGCCGACGCGGGACGCTGCCCAGCGTATTTCACCAACGCGGGCTTGGGATCGAATAAGTCGGCTTGGAATGGTCCACCGTTCATGAACAGGTGAATCACCCTTTTCGCTTTGGGGGGGAAGTGAGGTTGCAACGGACCTGCAGCAGATCCAGTGGCCGACATCATTTGAGCCGCGCCAACCATCGCCAAGCCGCCGCCAAGTGACTGCAGCAACTGTCGTCGTGAAACGCTGGCCCCGCCAGACTGCAATGAGCTAGACTGCGATGCATCATTAATGATCAATGGTTGGTTCACGTTTCAATCCACTCTTAATCGACAAATAAAAATTCGTTACAACCCAACAACGCATGTGCATACCGATTCCACTTAGCAGTGTGCTCAGTTTCACTGGCTGGACCGAGGAACTCGAGGGCCAAGTTCAGTTCTCTTTCGTTTGGGGGGCGAGAAAATGCGAGCCAATAGGCACTACCGATTTGCGACTTAATATCAGCGGGCGATTTTTCTCGCACTCGTTTGGACAGGGCTTCCGACTGTTGCGCCAGCAGATGTCCATTTAAGACATAGAGGCCTTGCAACGCAGTTGTCGTGTGCATTCGTTTTGGGCTATGGGCCGTTGGATCGGGGAAGTCGTGAATTTGCAACATCTTGGACATATCGCGACGGTGGATCGTGGCGTAGAGCGTGCGGCGGAGATTGCCCGCGAGCTCGACGTCACTGGATGCTCCACCCAGCTTGCGGTCGAGTTGCCCCGAAGCTACGAGCATTGCATCTCGCCACGACTCGACGTCCAGTCGCCGGCGATTCATTCGCGACAGCCATTTGTTGTTGGGGTCGACTTTCATCTGCGCCGACGGGACGTGGCTGGTCTGTCGATAGGTCGCGGAGAGCACAATCTCTTGGTGAAGTCGTTTTAGCGACCAGCCTTGTTTTACAAATCTCGCCGCTAGGTCGTCGAGCAACTTGGGATGTGAAGGTCGATCGCCCTGTTGTCCGAAGTTGCTTAACGTGGACACCAAACCGTTGCCGAAATGTTCCTTCCAAATTCGATTCACGATAACACGAGCGGTTAACGGTCTGGCTTGATTTGTGATCGCACGAGCCAGTTCGAGCCGCCCGCTGCCGTTGGAAAATGGTTTGGGATCCTCGGATAGAACGGTCAAGAATCGTCGAGGAACGGGAGCGCCCAACCGATTTGGATTGCCTCGAATGAACACGTTCAGATCGCGGGGTTGAGGTCGGTAGTCCAGCCTCGTTCCGTCTTGGGCTTTCTTACCAGCTCGCACAATGTAGAGCGATTCTTCAATGACGGCGTTGGCCATCGCAACGTTGAAATTCGGTGTCGAGGATTTTATGGATTCGATTTCAGCCGATAGCTCATCGACTTTCTCTTGCGGTACGGGTTTTTGTTTTTTCAATTTCGCTAGTTCTTTTACCAAGCCGTCTACTTTCGCTCTCGCAGCTTTCACCGGCTCGAAATGTTCCGTCGAGACGAGTGGTTTTTCTGTTATGCGGCAGCTGGCAAAAACACCCGCCATGGCGTAATAGTCTTCAGTGCTGATCGGATCGAACTTGTGATCGTGGCAACGAGCGCAGGCGACGGTGAGTCCAAGAAACGTCCGGGACACTGCGTCGACTCGCTCTTCCCATTCGTCCGCGACAATGACCTTGATGATTTCGCAAGGGAGTTTTAGCTCCTTCCAGTAGTTTGGACTGAGTCCCAAAAAACCTAGGGCGGGAGTATCTTCGGCGCCAGTCTCGGCGATCATGTCCGTCGCGAGCTGCCGATGAATAAACTCGTCGTATGGCATGTCGTCGTTGAGAGCTGTGACGACCCAGTCGCGATAGAGATGAGCTTGAGCTGTTTTGGATAACCACGAGGCATTTTTGTCAGTGTAGCGGGCGAGGTCGAGCCAGTGTCGCGCCCATCGTTCGCCGAAGTGGGGCGAGTTGAGTAAGCGTTCGACGAGCAGTTCGTACGCATCTTTGCGAGGGTCGTCGACAAATTGTTGCACTTCTTCAGGTGTCGGCGGCAGCCCGATCAAATCAAAATAGACTCGGCGAATCAACATCGCTCGGTTCGCAGCCGGAGCCGGTTTGAGCTTCTCTCGTTCCATCGCAGCCAGGACAAACCAATCGATGCGTTGTCTCGACCATTCTTTGTTTTGGACTTCGGGAAGAGGCTGTTCGTCGATTGGCTGAAACGACCAAAAAGTTCGCCCGTTGGCGAAGTCGATTTCACTATCATCTTGAATCGTTTCTGTCGTCGGTGGGTAAGGCGCGCCCCGCTTGATCCAATTCGCCAGCTCCGCAATTTCCTCGTCGGGAAGTTTTCCTTTGGGAGGCATTTGCAAGTCTTCGTCGTCGTATCGAATCGCGGTCAGCAGCAAACTCGATTCGGGCTTTCCAGCAACGATCGAAGGGCCAGTGTCCCCCCCCTTGAAAGCCAATGCAGCCATGTCGAGTCGCAAACCACCATGAACTGTTTTGGCGTCCGACGAATGACAGGAATAGCAGCGCTTATGAAGAATCGGGCGAACTTTTTTCTCAAAGTACTCCCAATCGGCCGGACCATGTTCTTGCTCGGCGGCTACAGCTGGCGTCGCCAGAATGAGTGCAACGAAAAACAGCAAGAGATTTGGCAACGAGCGAAAATTCACGATTAGGTAATTCCAAGTGAAACGGTAGTTAAACAGGACCCATCATCAGTTACACAGCCATAAGTCAAACAATCATTGTACCTTGTCGCATTTCAGCACCCAAGAGAAATGCCTTATGACTAGAGGACGCCGAACTTCTCATACGCTTCCATCGCTTTCATGCCTTGGCGAATCGCTTCGCGTATGTGGTTTTCAGTGTGGACTTTATTCCACGCGTGTTGAATCACTTCCTCTTCAGCAGCTGAGGGCACGATGACGACACCGTCGCGATCTGCGATCACTAAATCGCCCGGACAGACGCGCACACCACCCATTTCTACGGGGACGTCGACATCGATTACGCGCTGCCGAAACTGGCTGTCGTAGGGCGACGTACCGAGTGCGTAAACGGGAAAGTCGACTTCGCATGTCTTTTCGATATCGCGAATCGCGCCGTCGACAATCGCGCCAACGCAACCTTGATTCTTTGCGGCGGTCGATAATAGCTCACCCCATACGGCCGATCGCAGTGAACCACCTACCGCGGCGATCATCACGTCGTCGACTTGACACTCGTCCACGGCCTTCAATTCAAGCTCATATGGATTCTCTATTTCGTTGTAATAGTCTGTCCACAATGTGGTTTTGCAGCGGCCGACGAGCGTCCTGTTGATTGTGTATGGCTGAAACGGAAGCCTCGGCGATTGATTATTAAATCCGCACGCGTCCAGGGCATCACAAACCACGGCGCTATAGAGCGATTCACGCATCATTTTTAAACTGATGTTCATTCACGTTCTGCCTTCACTGAAAAGAGTCGGGTCTTTTAGTCGGGTCTTTTAGCAAGGAACATTGTACGATAAGGGGAAACGTGAAACAGGTTCCGAAATGCCGTCGACGGCGAAAGCCGATTGGAAGGCCAAAAAAAGGGATTTCCGGGAATTCGCTTAACTCAAATTGGACGTCACGGGTATTTGGCAGACGGTCCCAATCATATCGCGTCCAGCGATTTGAGGGACCGTAGAGTCAAATGCCCAATTCGGTTAAATCGAAGCAACGGAATTCCTGGAAGGCCAAGAAAAACGACTTACGGGAATTCTTTTTGGCGAAATACGAGGACAACGGTGCGATTGGCATTGGTCCCTTTTCTCGTCGCTTCCAGCGGCGTGTGGGACCAAACGGCCAATTGCTCCAACCGCCATGTGGCCAAAGCAACAAAATTCCCGGTAGTCCCAAAAACAAGGAGTTATTCTGTGCGGATTGGAGTGGCGGGGTTATTACAGGAGTCCAACACGTTTCTCGATGCGGAAACGGATTTGCAGCGTTTTCGCGACGACGTGCTCGCGACGGGCGACGAGATTCGCCGGCGATTTGAACAATCGCATCACGAGCTTGGGGGATTCTTGGAGGAACTAGCTCGTCAGCAAAAAGACGATCAACAAATCGAAGTTGTGCCGCTGCTTGTCGCTCGCGCTCTGCCCTATGGTTGTATTTCCGACGATACCTACGAGCAGCTTTGCGAGATGCTCGAAAAACAGTTCGAAATCGCGGGTTCACTCGACGGTGTCCTCGTCGCCTGCCACGGTGCAAATGTTGCAAAGTCAACTCGAGATGCCGACGGAGATTGGCTCGCGCGGATTCGTCGCCGAGTTGGCAACGACACGCCGATTATCAGTACACTCGATCCTCATGCGAATCTGTCGCGACTGATGGTCGAGGCAACGAACGCACTCATCGCTTATCGAACGAACCCGCACATCGACCAGCACGCGCGAGGCGTTGAAGCTGCGCGGCTTTTGATGAATACTCTGCGAGGGGAAGTCAAACCAACTCAAGCCGCCTGCTTTCCACCACTGGCCATGAGCATCGACAAGCAAGCGACCAGCGAGTCACCTTGCCGTGAGTTTTACCAGCACGCGGATGCGATGCTCACCGACGCCGGAATTTTGTCCAACAGTATTATTCTTGGATTTCCCTACGCCGACGTTGTCGAGTTGGGTAGCGCGGTGATTGTGGTCACCGATGACGACCGCGAGAAAGCAGAGCAGTTAGCAAATAATTTGGGCAAACGATTGTGGCAAGATCGCGAGAGTTTTGCTTGCGATTCGATTGGTGTGGATAGTGCAATCGATAAGGCGCTAACGCTCAAAGGGCCCGTTTGTTTACTCGATATGGGAGACAACGTCGGTGGCGGTTCCTCCGCGGACGGAACAACTATCGCCCATGCACTACATTCGAGAGGAATCGAGAGGTCGGTAATTTGTCTCTTTGATCCGGAAGTTGTTCAGCAGGCAAGACAGAAAGGTGCCGGCGCATCTGCCGATTTTGTTATTGGCGGAAAGACGGACCTGCTTCACGGCGAGCCACTTACGTGCCGCTGCCAAGTCGTCGGTGTTTATGACGGCAAGTTTTCGGAGGGCGAGCCGCGGCACGGCGGATTCACCGAATTCGATCAGGGTGAGACGGTGGTCTTAATGGCTAATTCCGGTCTAACGATCGTCGTGACATCGGAGCGAATGGTTCCATTTAGCTTGGGGCAGTTAACGAGTTGCGAACTCGATCCGGCGAGTTATCACATTCTTGTCGCCAAAGGAGTCAACGCGCCGATCGCCGCTTACGAGAAAGTGTGCAGCGATTTCATTCGAGTTGACACGATTGGAGTTACGGCTGCCAATATGACGAAGTTGGAATTCGAGAATCGTCGCCGCCCACTCTTTCCGTTCGAGAAAGATTTTGCCTGGGATTGAAAGTGGTGGCATGAGCATCTTGCTCGTGTGGAGTTAATTGAGGGACGCACTACAGCGTGAACCTTGCGAGACCACGGCCAGGATGGCCATCCTGGCCGTGGTCTCGCAAGTTGTGATGTGATTCAATTCCGCAGTTCGATTTACGCCGAAGGCGTTGCCGCAAGAGCCTGGGGTCAGTTCGCCGAGCCCC
>Ga0115002_10009009_pt1 | contig 10961 bp, 12 predicted proteins | sample ArcticOcean_MG_C_8_FD_89576 | JGI IMG/M metagenome (GOLD analysis project Ga0115002, IMG submission 89576) | Marine microbial communities from western Arctic Ocean - ArcticOcean_MG_CB11_86 | ecosystem: Environmental > Aquatic > Marine > Oceanic | place: Arctic Ocean: Canada Basin | collected... | reverse complement strand
TGGAAACTCCATTAGTCGATCAGAGTAATAGAGCCAACTGATACTTCCTGTGACTAAAAACGATGCTAGCAACGTGTCAATTAATATGTTTATTTGCGCAACAGAGGAACCAAAAATACCTGGGAGCATTAATTTATAAATTTTTCTCACACCTGGATAACTAAAATTAATACGGGGTCTAAAAGTTAGCTTTTTACGAATTACAAATGGCAACTGAAAGATAAGTTGAAAAAGACCAGCGAAAAAAACCGCTACAGCTAGTCCTAATTCAGGAGGATGAAACCAAGAAGACAAATAAATAGCGCCTATGATTAAACATAAGTTAAGAATGACGGGGGTAATTGCTGGAACTAAAAAATTACCATAAGAATTTAACAAGCTCCCTAAAAGCGAGGTTAATGAAATAAAGAGAATATATGGGAAACAATAACGAAGCATTTGCGTTGTGATTAACAACTGACCATCATTCCCACTAAAGCCAGGCGCAAATAGATAAACCAAAATCGGCGCAATAACTACGCCTAATGCTGTTATAAAAAATAAAATAAGAGACAAACTGCCGAAAGTACTACCAACCAAGTCGCGAACTTTTTCTGGATGTAATTCCTTATACTCATTAATTATGGGAACAAAACTCTGAGAAAAAGCCCCTTCAGCAAAAAATCTTCTTAAAAGATTTGGTATTTTAAATGCCACAAAAAAACTATCCATATTGGCGCTGGCACCAAAAAATTGAGAAAAGCAAACATCCCTTAATAGTCCACTAATTCTAGAAATGCCAGTCATTAAGCCTGTGGTAAGTGCAGACTTTCTTAATGAAGGTTTCTTTTTTATTTCAGACATGCTCATTGATGTTCTCTACCACTAACTGAGATTACTACTTGACTTGACGCCTATCTGTCAGAATAATACCCTTCTTTCAACATTTTTAACAATTTAGGATAAAAATTGGCAAATATTAAATCAGCTATAAAGCGCGCTAAGCAGTCCGTTCAAATAAAAAATGCTAACGTAGCACTACGTGGAAGCATGAGATCAGCTATTAAAAAAACGAAGCTCGTTATTGAATCGGGGATTCTTGATGAAGCTAACTCAAGCTTTCAAGCAACTCAATCTGAGATAGATAAAATGGTGACTAAGGGAATTATCACGAAAAATAGAGCAGCAAGCTACAAAAGAAAACTCAATAACAAGATCAAGCAATTAATCGCTTAGCGATTGACTTAAATATAAGGAAGCATCATCGACTAGGACTTTAAGTCCCTGCTTGTTTATTGCGCTTATTACATACCATGGTTGCGTCCAATCAATTTCATCGATCACCGATTGCGCTAAACGTTTAGCCTCATCTTCTCCTAAAAGATCAGATTTAGTAAAGACAATCCATCTCGGTTTTGATGCAACTTCCTTAGAATACGCTTCGAGCTCCTGATTGATGCTTTGGTATGCCTTAAGGGGCTCGTGACTACTATCAACCGGCATTAAATCAATAAGATGAAGTAATAGCTCGGTCCTCTCTACGTGTCTTAGAAACTTTATTCCAAGCCCTATGCCGTCCGACGCCCCTTCAATTAAACCTGGGATATCAGCAACTATGTAGCTATGATCATCAATACCTTTTACCACTCCAAGCACCGGATTTAATGTCGTAAAGGGATAATCTGCAACTTTGGGCTTAGCTTCCGAAATAGCAGTTATCAAGGTCGATTTACCGGCATTTGGGTAACCCACTAAACCAACATCAGCAATACACTTTAACTCTAATTTTAACTCACGTGTTTCGCCTTGGTCACCAGGAGTAAAAAATCTAGGTGCCTGATTAATGCTACTTTTAAACCTTGCGTTTCCCTGTCCGCCTTTGCCACCTATAGCAACCAGTACCTTTTCAAATGGCTTGCTGAGATCATATATTATCTCGCCGGTTGACTGATTAATCACTATTGTGCCAATAGGGACTGAAATAACTAGATCTTCACCTTGGGCGCCTGTCCTGTCCTTGCCTGCACCGTCGGTACCCTTTTTAGCGCTAAATTTTTTCTTAAATCGAAAATCAACCAGGGTATTAATGGCAGTAGTTGACTCTAAGTAAACGGAGCCACCCTCGCCTCCATCACCGCCATCGGGCCCTCCTCTTGGGACGTACTTCTCTCTTCTAAAGCTGAGACAGCCATTACCACCCTTGCCTGCAGATGCAACAATTAAGACTTCATCAACAAAGTTCATCAAATAAACCGTAGATGATTTCTGCTAAGAAAGCTAGAAAAGAGGAGAATATATGCTATTAGACTAGTGTTGTGGCAGGACGCTAACAAATGTTCTATTTTTGGGTCCTTTCACTGCAAAATTGACCTTTCCTTCTGAAAGGGCAAATAACGTATGGTCTTTACCTAGACCAACATTTAACCCTGGATGAAATTTAGTTCCGCGCTGCCTAATAAGAATATTTCCAGGCACCACGCTTTCACCACCATATTTTTTGACACCAAGCCGTTTACTTTCCGAATCACGGCCGTTCTTAGAACTTCCACCTGCTTTTTTATGTGCCATGCGTTCTCTCCCTCTAATTAACCGGCGGCATTAATACTTTTAATCTGAACTTCGGAGTACTCCTGACGATGCCCTTTAGTTCTTCTATAATTTTGTCGTCGCTTAAATTTAATTATCATTACTTTCTTGGCTCTACCGTTACTAATCACTTCTGCAGTAACGCTTGTCCCTGCGATATAGGGCTTGCCTACAGAGAGGTTTTCCCCATCAGAAGTCAACAGTACTTGATCAAAGGTTATACTATCGCCAACCTCGACTCCAAGATTTTCAATCTTAAGGTATTGACCTTCAATTACCTTATACTGCTTTCCACCTGTTTTAATTACCGCAAACATTTTAATAAACCATACTTACTTATAAAGATCACACATTTTATGCGCGAATAACGGTCAGGTCAACGATCCTCTTAAAGAATAAAAAATTATGCTACATTAATGGATCGAGTATCATGAAGAAAACAAAAAAATCTGAGACCCCCTATGATTTAATTGAGCTGTTGCTTGAAGAGGATTTATCTGATTTTAATAGGCTGATGATTCAACGTCTTGGGAGTGACATAAGGCTTATTAACCAAATTAGTGAACATATTATTAGCAGCGGAGGGAAAAAGTTGCGCCCCATAGTGACCATGTTAACTTCTCGAGCCGTTAATCCTGATTCATCCAAGCATATTCTAGCGGCGCTAATAATTGAGTTAATTCATACGGCTACTTTATTGCACGATGATGTGGTCGATAATTCCATGCTAAGAAGAGGGCAATCCACAGCAAATACTAAGTTTGGGCCAGATGCAAGCGTATTGGTTGGTGACTTTTTGTATTCTCGCTCTTTTCAATTAATGACAGAACTTAATGACGAACGATTTATAAAGCTGATGTCAGATGCAACTAATACGATCGCAGAGGGTGAGGTTATGCAGTTAATGCATTCTCATAACCCTGATCTTAATGAAGCTTCTTACATGCAAGTAATATTCAGAAAAACTGGTGCACTTTTTAGTGCAGCCGCAAAAGGTAGCGCACTTATTAACAACCAAGATACAAAAATATGTGATGCCTTAGGAGATTACGGCAGATATCTAGGAAATGCATTTCAATTAATTGATGACTGCCTTGATTATTCAGCCCAATCAGATGTCTTAGGAAAAAATATTGGAGATGACTTAGCAGAAGGAAAGAATACACTCCCCCTAATTGTTGCCCAAAAAAGAGGTAGCGCAGGTGAAAAAAACTTAATCAAAGAAGCTTTGACTAATGGCAATATAGATAATTTAAAGTCAATATGCTTAATTGTTGAATCAACCGCTGCGCTAGATTACTGCTATAAAAAAGCTGAGAAACAGATACACCAATCATTGGCATCTTTATCTGTTTTAAAGCCATCTAATTACAAAGATGCACTTGAAAATCTCGCGATCAGTTCGCTTGAACGAATTTATTAGCTATCGCTACTTTTGATAATGATCTTTCCATTCATGATATGGCATGCCATATATTTTCTCTCTGATCGTCTCATAGTCACAATCAATGCCTTCATCTTTAGCCGCCGCTACATACCACTTACTAAGACAATTCCTACAAAACCCTGCTAAATTCATTAAATCAATATTCTGAAGATCTTTATTATCTTGCAAATGCTTTACCAGGCGGTCAAATACAGCAGCCTTTAAATGTATATTATTATCAAAATCTTTCATATCAACCTCAAGATATCGCTATAATTTAGATATGATATCTGCTTTACAACAACGTTTACACCCTGAAGCGATCTCGATGATGCTAGGGTGAGCCTAGCCAGATACATTGGCAGAAAAAAATGAAAACTAAATCACTCTATAAGTTAATCCTTTTTATATTCTCTCCTATTATTTGGGCCCAAGAATCTTATGACTTTGAAATTCTCATAAATGGCAAACCCGTAGGTCACTACATGACAGAAGTTAACACCATCGATAATGAGATTCATGTTACGACAGATATATTAATTAGAATACGTTTCTTGTTTATACCTTTGTTTAGACTGACTAACCATAGTACTGAAAGATGGGTTGATAACTGTCTAGATAATATTAGATCTCTCACGTCATATGGCCCACGAGATTATGTAGTTGAAGGTAACGTAGTAGAAGATAATTTTATTGTTCGCAGCACCCGAAGAGGAGAAACAACAGAGACTATACTTGAGTCATGCCCGCACGCATTGGCCTTTTGGAGTCCCGACCTCTTACAAATTAATGAAATCATCAATCCATTTAATGGTCGCAACGAAGAAGCTTCATTCCAAGACAATGAAGTCATAATAGAAAGTACTGATGTTATTGAAAAAAAACTTATACTTGATGATGATGAGTTTCTTTTATACTACGATTCAGACGGTCACTGGGTCGGACTTAAGACAACTGCTAGAAATAGGCTAATTGAATTTGTCCCATCAATCCAAACTTTAAATAAGGCCAACTAATGCAAGTAGCGATAATTGGGAGTGGCACCTCAGGGTGCTCTGCTACTTGGCCCCTAAAAGACCGAATTAGCTATACATTATTTGAGAAAAACAATTATTTAGACAGCCACACCAATACGATTGATCCTGAGTGGCAAGGAAAAACTAATGACTGCCAAAATCTTTTAAGGAAAATATGAAAAACTATCTATGTATTATTTTTTTATCAGTTATCAGTCCAATTAAGGCACACCATGCCGTTGATGCTGCCTACGATCGAAACCAACTAACCTCAATTACTGGCAATGTAGAGTCAATTTTTTGGAGGAACCCGCATGTCGTATTTGAGATTATCGATGAAGAAGGCATTAACTGGGTAATAGAGTCGGGGTCAATTAACAGCTTAATGCGCGCAGGCTTTGATAGGACCATCATACAAACTGGCGATAAGGCAACCTTCTTAGGAGCTCCTTCAAGGCGCGGCCTAAATGCCTTGGCTGCCTTCACGGTAAACATTAATGACACAGTAATCCCTATATGGCCACAGCGTGCCATCGAAATCGGTATCGAAGTGCGAGATGTTGCTAGAGAAACAGAAGTGCCCTCCTCCGAACAGTCTTCTAATCTATTTAAAGTGTGGTCCAGATCGCTGAGACTACAAAAATTAATAGCCACAAACGCGTTTGCTGAATCATTTCGTACTCAATGGGATCCGCTCGCTGACGATCCAGCACTTCTGTGTCAGCCTCCTGGCATGCCCTCAATGATGGATAACCCATACCCGATTGCCTTTGAAGAGTATGACGATCATATTATCCTTCGCCTTGAGGAGTGGGACAGCCATCGAGTCATCTGGATGAAGAATAATAATGCCATTAATGATCCAAAAATGGGTCTATCGTTAGGTGAATGGGATGGTAATAAGCTTATCATTAAAACGAACATGATTGACTACCCCTATTTTGATGATCTAGGTACCCCTCTTAGTGAAGAGGCAAATGTAATCGAGCGATTTGAGCCAAACGAACAATACACGGTGCTCAAGTACAGTGCCACAATATATAACCCAGAATATTTTGATGTGCCAGCGACCTTTGAAGGTCAATGGGAATGGGTGCCACTAGAAAAAATTAATCGTTTTGATTGCGCTCTGAGGCAATAAGCGGAACAAAATCACCGAGCTCTTTGTCATGCATTTCTACAATACCTGGTCCAATATCTAACCAGAGACCGTGAATCTCTATTGCTGAGCGATTTTTTGCTTCCCGGATAATCGGGTATTTCTCAAGATTGCTGATCGAGTTAAGAATACTTTTCTTCTCAAGCGCTTCGCATGAATGCCCCTCTTTGCTTAACGAAACCAAGCACTCATCCTGTGAAAGCCATGATGCTAAATATTGGTTTTCATCACCCAGGTGATCAATATTTTGCAATGCAGCTATACCTGCACATGCTGAATGACCCAAAATAATTATGTCTCGAATCTTTAAATTATTTACGGAAAACTCAATCGCAGAGGCGGTCGCTAAATGCCTATCCAACTCATCAAAGGGAGGAACAAGATTAGCAATCGTCCTATGAATAAAGAGTTCCCCAATCCTAGCATTAAAAATATGATTAGCTAATATCCTACCATCACAACAAGATATTATAAGCGCTTCAGGCTGTATGGGGTTACTTGCAAGCTCCTCATAATAGTTAGCATTATGGGTATATTCGCTTTGATGCCAATCTATATAATTTTTAATAAACTTTTGCAACAGTTAGTCCCTCTAGTGCATCTTATAAATATTAATTTATTTTACTAGATGAATACCTAAATGAGGTAATTCATTTATACTAATGGAGTTTTATACCGTCTAACTATACTGAGGGCTTATGATTTCAAAGGAATATACAGTGAAGTTGCTTTTTATCGTCTTCGTTTTGCCGGTCTGTCTTTTAGCCCAGCAAAACACAGATGATAAAACCGCTAACGTTCAGCGAACAAACCAACCACCAACTATTGATGGTATTCTCGATGATGCTACCTGGAGTTCAATCATACCAATAGATGACTTTCATACCATCAGACCCACCGACGGAGCCACTCCCTCAGAACGCACCGCGGTGTATATCACATATGACAGTGAAAACCTTTATGTAGCAGCGCAGATGTATGACAGTGAGCCCGAGCTAACTGTCAGCAACATCCTGCTTCAAAATTCTAGACTCGGTCAGGATGATCGCATTGCAGTTATTATCGATCCGTTTAATACCGGTCGAGGTGGTTATCGTTTTGAAACAAACTCAAATGGTGTAAGGCACGATATGCTTTATCAAAATGTCTCTCAAATGAATCCAGACTGGCAAGTTATCTGGGAAACTGATGCCACAATCAATGACGAAGGTTGGTCAATGGAAATGCGGATTCCATTTAAAACACTCCCATTTGATAGCAATGTTTCAACTTGGGGATTTAACTTTGCTAGATCCATTAGACGTAAAGGTGAGGAAATGGTTTGGGTCTCTCGCAACAGAAGCTACAACCCCGGAATCGTTGGAAAGGTATCAGGCTTTGAGGGAATGGACCAAGGGGTTGGACTTGATGTAGTACCTTCCTTATTAGCCAATACAAGAGAAGACTATACCGCAGCAACAAATGAATCCTCCATGGAACCTTCATTAGACATTTTCTACCGCGTAACGCCCTCGCTTAACGCATCAATAACCATTAATACGGACTTTTCTGCAACCGAAGTCGACGATCGCCAGGTTGATTTATCTCGCTTTGGTTTGTTCTTCCCCGAAAAGAGGGACTTCTTCCTTAATGACTCAGACCTCTTTGAATTTGGTGGTCTTGGTGGTGCTGGGCGGAATCAAAATGCGGCCTCCAGCCGTGCTGCAAGAGAAAATGGTCGACCCTTCTTCTCTCGTCGTATTGGTTTAGACGCAAATAGCCAACCCGTTGATATTGAGGCGGGCGCCAAGCTCAGCGGTCGTGTGGGTAACCTATCAATTGGTACCGTCGCGATCAGCCAAGCTGCTTCTGGTGATGTAAATACCAGTGACTTATTTGTATCAAACTTATCAATGAACGTTCTAGGTGAATCCTCTATTGGCATGATATTAACCGATGGTGACCCTCGTTCAAATCTTGATAATTCACTTGTCGGCTTTGATTTTAACTACCTCAACACAAGAATTGGTGGCGGTCGAATTTTCCAAAGCGATGTATGGTACCAGTCAAGCGAGCGTGAAGGTTATGATGCCGATCAATCTGCCTATGGTGTAGCGATTAAAATGCCAAACAATACCGGCTGGCGTGGTGATTTTTCAATTAAAAAAATAGACGAAAATTTTTACCCTGCCTTGGGTTACGTAAACAGAAGGGACATAAAAGACACTACATTTGGTCTTGGCTATACACACTATCTCAGCAATTCAATTTTTAATCGGGTGTTTACTGGTGCGGATGTGCACAACGTGGAGTCTCTAAGCACAGGAAATCTTGAAACACGAGTAGAGCTCTATCGTCTGGCCGAACTAGAGACCAGAACTAGAGACGTGTTGCGATTTAGAGTTAGACGAACCACCGAGGTCTTAGATGAGCCTTTTGACATTTACGAAGATCAAACCCGAGAGGTCGTCATTCCAGTTGGCGAGTACACGTTCAGCGAGCTTCATGCGAATGTTAATTTCTCTGGCTTTAGAAGGGTATTTGGTAGCTACGAAACTCGCATAGGAGACTTCTATACAGGTGACAGGCAACGACACAAAGCTGTTATCGGATTAAATTATTCGAGACACTTTACCGCCAATACCAGCTATACCTGGACGAAGATTAATCTACCTGAGGGACAATTTATTACCCGGCTAAGCAGCCTTAGGCTATCTGCCCTCTTTTCAACTGAACTCGCCTGGATTAACTTGATCCAGTACGACAATGTTTCAGAGGTATTTGGCATTAATAGTCGGCTTCAGTGGATACCAGAGGCAGGTCAGGAGGTGTTCTTCGTTATCAATCACAATATCCAGGATCCAGACAAAGATAATCGCTTCGAAAAAACCCTAAGCGACCTCAGCCTAAAGCTTAACTATACCTACCGCTTCTAGAGGTTAATAAATAAAAACACCGACTGCAGTTTTAATACCACAGTCGGTGCATTTATTTAACACTTAAACTATAAGTCTACAATAGCAGCCGCATCCCCAGTCAAGCTGAGTATATGAACACCTGATCCAGATCGATCTAAAGCGTAAATATAACCTCTATGATCTAGGTTCACATTATTTGTTTGGATTTGGGTAGCACATAACTCTTGTCCAGAAGCGTCACTGCACATCTCAAAAGTAGTCTCATTAACCGCAGGTACAAAGTATCCAACCTCCTCCGGATTATAAGGATCTCTAATATCCACTATACGAACGCCTCCATTAAAATAGGCAAGCACAACTATTTGCTTATCGTAATTAGGATGGACATAATCTTGAGGTGAATGTGGACCAAAGCGGACGCCGCGATGACAATAGTCACCTGGCTCCTCTGGAACCTGGAATGATGAAATTGGAAAAAGCTTGTCCTGCTCCGTGAAATCGACCAAGAACATTGCATCACGATTCGCAGCACAATCTTCAGTTGTCTCTTCAGATACGACAAGCAACAAATCAATCATACTATTTTCAAGATTATCCTCATAATCAGGCACCTCTATACCAAGAATTGGTTTCACTGTATGAGCACCGTAGCGAGTCGGCATATCTAATCGTGAGATTTGCGGATAATTTAAATTTTCGGTTGTCGGTACAAATGGGTCTGAAGCATTGGGATCACCATTTAATAGTCGATCTTTGTCTAGCACTTGTATCACGCCATCATTACTCGCACCATAGCCCATATAAACTCTATCACCGGCAACGTAGGGTTGATGAAGTGGGGTACCAATATAGTCACCCTCAGCACCTGGCTGGCTTCCATCAAGTGCAAAATCTCTGATATGCATAGGAGTTTCAGGATTCGACATATCAAATATTTGAAGTACTCGAGGAACACGCCAACCTTCAGGCGTTCCATTTAAGTATGCAATACCAGATTCGCAATCCCATTGAATTTTATGTGTCTGTCTTTGTCCTCTATCTGTATAGCCTGTCTCGTAAATATCCATGAGATACACAGGATCCTCTGGATTAGTTGCATCCATTAGCTCGACACCTATGCCATCAGAAGTCCTAATTAGGTAGACTTTCTCTGGGTCAGCATTAGGTAACGCTGAACCATCACAAAGCTGAATATGCTGGGTAAATCGACTCTCAGGACTATGTGGAGGCTCGTGATGAATCAGCACCGGATTGCTTGCGTCTGTTACATCAAGGATTGACATGCCATTAGTTTCGGTCTCGCCAGTTAGTGGGTTAAGGGCCTCTCCTGCATGATGCCCAACATAAAAAATCACTCGATCACCGTAGCGGTGTGGTATTGGATGATAGGAAGCTCGACCCGAGAGATCGTGATGACCTACTAGCTCGGTATTTTGAAACTCATTACCCGCATCATCAAAAATACTTGTACCCTCGTCTGCTGAAGACCCCCCGACGTTAACTACCTCGCCTACCTGGATATTATTTCCGCAGGCTGCAAGCATAAGACTTAAAAGAAAATATAAACAAATTCGAATGATCATGGTTACCCTCTTGTATATCAAGTAATTCATTATAGGCAGATATTTTAAATGATTGCACAAAAAAAACACCCCTCAAATGAGGGGTGTTCTTCAAACATTAAATACTTAGCGCTTATTCACCAAAATTCATGGTAAAGTCAGCTCCCCACATTGCAGGTGCTTCGTACATTTGACGCATACCACCTGAGCGAGTGCCCGTACATTCAAACAGTATCTCCTCATCAGTAATATTGTTACCGTAGAGTGAAGCTCTCCAATCGCCTTGGCCAGGAATATAAGTCACTCGCGTGCGCCACTTGGCAAAGCTCTCTTGAT
>Ga0115002_10009006_pt1 | contig 10965 bp, 12 predicted proteins | sample ArcticOcean_MG_C_8_FD_89576 | JGI IMG/M metagenome (GOLD analysis project Ga0115002, IMG submission 89576) | Marine microbial communities from western Arctic Ocean - ArcticOcean_MG_CB11_86 | ecosystem: Environmental > Aquatic > Marine > Oceanic | place: Arctic Ocean: Canada Basin | collected... | reverse complement strand
TTGAACTGAATGTTCTGGCGCGTGGTGACATGTCCGTAGCCGCGATCGTAGGTGCGCGCGATATGGGCCAGCATACGCAGCTGCCGTGACGACAGCATCCCATAGGGCACCGCCACCCGCAGCATGTAGGCATGAAGCTGCAGGTAGAGCCCGTTCAACAGGCGCAGCGGCTTGAACTCGTCCTCGTTGAGTTCTCCGCTCAACCGGCGACTGACCTGGCCGCGAAACTGCGCGACGCGCTCGCGTACGAACTGATGATCGAATTCGTCGTAACGATACATAACCTAAGCCGCGCGCTGAGCGGGGCGGCTGCCGACCGTCTCAACGGTCGGCCCTTCGGCGCGAATTCTCTCGCGCATTCGGATCGGCAGGAAGGCGTCCGCGTCCGCCACCACGTCCATCAGATATGAGCCAACCACAATCCGGGCGCGCTCGCCGCGGCGTCCAATATCTTCGAACGCACCGGCGTCGACTTCGGTGTCAACGACCCAGGCTTCGTCAAATCGGGTCGACCAGGTACCGTCACGATCGAGATAGACGACCGCGCCATCGTTAAGGCGATTGGCTGTAAGTAGTTGGTAGCTCATGCTGCAACCTCCCGTAGGTCGGCGTCGTGGATGATGGTTTGACGAGCCGCGGCGGAAGCTGCCACCTCGCCAATAATGATGAGGACGGGCCCGACCAGTCCTTGCTGGCCAGCGATCATCGGAAACGTAGCCGCGGTACCGGACAGGATTTTCTCAGCCGGCAATGTCGCGTTTTCGATGATCGCAACCGGTGTCGCCGGCGCCATGCCGTTGTTGATCAGCTGGTCCGAGATTCGTTGTGCGTTCGCCAATCCCATATAGACGACGATCGTGTGATCCAGCCGCGCCAGGGCCGCCCACTCGATATCGGACGCGCTATCGCGCCCGTGCCCGGTGACGAAGGTGACGGCCTGAGTGGTATCGCGGTGGGTGAGCGGCACCGATGCCGCTGCCGCGGCCGCCGTCGCCGCCGTGATCCCCGGCACCACGGTAACGTCGATGCCACGCGCGGCCAGATAATCGCGTTCCTCGCCACCGCGCCCGAAAATAAAGGGGTCACCGCCCTTGAGGCGGACGACCCGCGAGCCCGCCAGCGCCTTTTGCGCGAGCAACGCATTGATGTCGTTCTGGCTCAGCGTGTGATTGTCTTTGGCCTTGCCAACAAAAATACGTTCGGCGTCTCGCCGTGCGAAGTCGAGAATCCGTTTCCCCACCAAACGGTCGTAGACGATCACGTCGGCGCTCTGCAGCGCCCGCAACGCCTTCAGGGTGAGCAGATCGGGATCGCCCGGACCGGCGCCGACGATCGCGACGGACCCGGATAGGTCGTCGGCATGACCGCCATTGACCAAAGCCAGCATCGCCTCCCGGCTCGATCGGTCGCGGCCGCTTAGAACCATTTGCGCAAGGGGACCGCCAAAGAAGCGGTCCCAGAAACGGCGCCGCAAGCGCGCGTCGGCAATGACTGCTTTGACCGCCCCACGAAACTGCCCGGCAAAGCGGGCGAGATCACCAAGACGAGCCGGAAGCATTGCTTCGATCTGTGCGCGCACACGGCGTGCCAACAAGGGCGCCGCACCACCGCTCGTGATGCCAATGACGATCGGGCCGCGATCGACGATGGCGGGAACGACAAACGTCGATTGCTTAGGATTGTCGACGACGTTCACGGGAACGCCGGCATCTCGCGCAACTTGCGACACCTTACGATCGATTGTGGCATCGCCAGCCGCGGAGATAACCACCGCACACCCTTCAACGTCACTTGCCCGGAACTCGCGGGGCAAAATGACCAGCCCCAGCGCGTTCAGTTGCTCAACGTCATCCGCGTTCGCCGCACCGACAACCCTCACCCGGGCTTGGGCTGTCAGCAGCAGACGCGCTTTCGCGATCGCCAGTGACCCACCACCAACCACCAGGCACGGCTTATCGCGCAAATCGAGGAATGCCGGAAAAAACTCCATAGTCCATGACTTAGACGAACCGGGAACTGCCGGCAAGGAAGTATTTAGATTTATTTTCTTTTCTAAATCACAATAACTCATTTTTATAGTATATTATTCTATAATATATCAAATTATAACAAATATATTCTATTCTTGGATGAGAGACCATGGACGACATCGACCGCAACATCCTTGCCAACCTGCAAGATGACGCGACCCTCTCGCTCAACGAAATCGCTGCCCGCGTCGGCCTCTCGCCAACGCCGTGCTGGCGCCGCATTCAAAAACTGGAAGAGTCCGGCGTCATCCGCGCCCGGGTTGCGCTGCTCGATGGCGCCAAACTCAATGTCGGCGTCACCGTGTTCGTCTCGATCCGGACCAATCAGCACAATGGTGAATGGCTAGAGAAATTCGCCGATTCAGTAGCCGCGATCCCCGAAGTCGTTGAGTTCTACCGCATGAGCGGCGAGATCGATTATCTCCTGCGCGTGGTCGTACCCAACATCGAGGCCTACGACGCCTTCTACAAGCGCCTGATCGCTGTCATCGATCTCAGCGACGTCAGCTCCAGCTTCGCCATGGAACAAATCAAATACACCACGGCCTTGCCCCTCACCTATGCCAATTGAGGATTCAGAGCCGCGCCAAACTTCCATCCAGATAAGCGGTTTTCGCCGCCGCTCGGCTGATCTTTCCCGATGAAGTTCTGGGCAACGCGCGGCGTCCAACAAAGTGCACGTCACACTCAATCGCGACCTCCGCGGTCACCGAACCGGCGACGGCGGCGCACAGCGTATCGCCCGCGTTGGCCGCATTCGCCCGCTCGATAACCAGCGTGGAGGCCTGGCGTCCGCCGCGCCCAATCGTCCCGAACGCGGCACATACCAAACCGGCCTCGCCGATCGCCTCCCGCGCACACGCCTCAATATCGTCGGTATCGAGCCACCCGTCGTCGGAGAACGCCGCGATATCACCTGCCTTGAGATATCCCGACGCGACCCCACCGCCGTTTACGAAAATACGCCCGATTTTCTCGTCACCGCACACCGCACCCGTTTCGCTGCGAACTTCGATCGCGGTGTTTCCAACTGGCAACCCGCACGCGATCGCTGCGTCTCGCGCCAGAACAGCGCGCCCGCCACCCGGCTGCGTCATCGTGACCGCGAGAGTTGCTTCGGCAAGTCCATAACTCGCGACAAAGGAAGCCGGCTAAAAACCGGATCCCGCGAATCGATCGGCAAATGTCGCGAGGAGATCGCGGCGGATCGGCTCGGCCCCCACACCGGCGATGCGCCAAGACACGAGATCAAAAGCAACCTCGCGCGAACGTGCGACACGCGTACAGAGGTCGAAGGCAAAGCCGGTCCCGAACGAGATCGTTCCCCGCCGCGCAGCATCAGTTCCAGCCATACCAACGGCCGTCGTATGAAGTCCTCGGGACTCAGGAAAGCGACCTGCGATTGGCTACAGATCGGCGCGAGTAAGCCGCCAACCAGGCCCATGTCGTGGAACCACGGCAGCCAGAACACGCCGCGATCCGACGGTGTCACGTCGAGCCGCTCGAGAATATCGGTGCAATTCTGCGCCACCTGCCGATGCGTCAAAACCACCCCGCGCGGTGCCCGCGTGCTCCCCGATGAGTATTGCACGTAGGCGACATCGTCGGCTGCCACCGCTTGGAACGTTGCCCGCGGATCGGGATCGATCTCACCATCCGCGACCACTATTCCAACGCCAGCCGCGGCTCCCGCGGCGCGCAGATCGTCCGGCGATCGCGTCGATCCGATCAGGGCGATTGGCGCGCAGTCGACGAGTTGACGCTCAAGCCGCGCACGGTACGAATCCGCACTGCCGATCGCGCGTGCCGTGGGGATCGGCACGGCAATGGCGCCGGCGTAAAAACACGCAAACAACGATGTGGCAAAGCCAGGCCCGGTCTCGGCTACCAGCGCCACGCGATCGCCCCGGCCAACGCCAAGCTTCGCTAGCCCGCCCGCAATGCCCAGCGCGCGCCGACGCAATTCAGCGTGGCCAAGCGATTCCTTCAATCTACCCTTTTGGTCGAAGAACTGGAGCGCGCCGCTGCCTCGCGCCGCGTAGTCCAAAGCCGCAGTGAGAGTTGCAAAGCCGCCACGGCGAAACCCGCCATGTTTCGCGGTCGTGTTCGTGGCAGTCGTTCCGTTCACCCGATTTTGGCCAATTCGTCGTCGAGGTGTTCGCGCAGCTCGCCCACCGTGCTCACATGATCGAAATTGGTGAGTGGCAAATCGATGCCGAATTTTTCCTCGATCGCACCGAGAAAAATCACAGCATCCACAGAATCGAGTCCGAGATCCTCCGCGAATTGCGTGCTGTCTTGCAATTCGACCGGCCGATCGAGCTGCGCTTCTAGCAGCGACCTAAACGCCGCTGCGATCGTCTTCGCTGTGGGTCGCGTTGGCATTGTCATACGATCTGCTTAGCAAACACCGAACATCGATATATCATCCGCGCGCCGCGCAAGTTGTTCAAATGCGTAGTTCAAAGGCTTCGTTGATTGACGTACAGGAAGTTTAAGTGATGACAGCCGTTTTCGACCGCTACATCGACCACCCGGGCGCTTGGGGAGCGAGCGATTTCAAGAGTAAAGACGATTATGCCTTCGACTTTACGAAACGCCATGTCGACGCTATCGGGAACGCGCTCTCTCAGGTCAAAAGTCGTGGATTGACGATCGAGACGATTGACCGCGGTGACTTCCCGCTAGGTGCCATCGAGGACGACCTCGCCGCGATACAGGACGAAGTCCGCAACAAGCGCGGAATCGTGCTGATACGGGGCTTCCCCAATGATCGCTTCGACCCCACCGATCTCGAACTCGCCTATTGGGGTTTTGGCGCCCACTTTGGCACCGGCGTTTCGCAAAGCGTGCTCGGTGACCTCATTGGCCGCGTCACCGATATGTCGGGGGACGAGCCCAGCGAACGCTCCTACCGCAACGCCAACGAGCTGACACCGCATACCGACTGCAACGAGATGATCGCGATGTTGAGCGTGCGCACTGCAAAATCCGGCGGTGAGAGCAAGTATGCCAGCGCGCTAACTGTGCACAACGAGATCCTTGCGACCCATCCGGAGTACCTACCGGCCCTATATGAAGGTTTCTATTATCACCGCCGAGGCGAGGAGCCACCCGGGGCCGACCCCTGTACCACCCACAAGGTACCCGTATTCTCCTGCGTCGATGGTTACGTCAGTGCCCGCTACGTACCCGGCTATCTCGAAGCTGCCGCACCCGAACTCGGGATCGAATTCCCCCAGGCGTTGATCACGGCCATGGCCTATTTCAACGAGGTCGCCAGCCGCGACGACATCATGCTGACCGTGCTACTCGAGCCCGGTGAGTTATCGTTGCAGAACAACTTCACGGTGCTGCATGGGCGCACCCATTTCGAAGACCACGACGACGACGCCCGGCGGCGCCTGCTCCTGCGGCTATGGATCGACGTCAAGAACGGCCGTCCGCACGACCCCCACGTTGCGATCTACGAGACCGACAGCGTCGTGAAGCGGGAAGGCGCGCGGCCGAACTTTGCCGGTGACGCGTTCAACGAACACGGCATGCTACAAAGTTGGCCTGTCAATCGACAGAAAGAGCCCGCTGAGCATTAACCACGATTGTCTCCGTGCGGCCGGCCTTGCGCACCAACTGGTATTGCCCGCGATAGGTGCCGCGCGGCCAGCGCCCGCCCTTCAACCGTTTGCCGATAAACCGGAGCCACTGCGCCTTGTTACCCGGCACACTGGAGGTATTTTCGAGAAGGATCGCGCCGTTCGGATCAAACAGTTTGAGAGTAACCGTATCGCCCTTCTTGGCCCCATAGACCAAGCCCCAGAAGATCAATGCCGGTGCGTCGCGCTTCAATTTCACCAGGTCGTGTTTGCGTTCTTCGATCGCCGCCATGTCCGGTTTGCGGTCAGTAAAACCCGCCTGGATCAACCCGGTTCCCACAAAGGCCAGCTTCTTGCCCACCGGCATTGCCCACAGCCATCTTTGGAGATCAATTGAGTTTGTTGTTGAGTCGCAAACCGCACGCATATGCCCGGCTGTGAACGGATCGATCACGCTCCTGTTGAAGCGGACTTCGAAATGAAGGTGAGGGAATTCGGTCAAACCCGACAATCCCACCGAGCCCAGGCGCTGCCCCCGTTTGATGCGAGTGCCCTTCTTCACGACGACGCTTCCCTTGCGAAGGTGGGCGTAGATCGTTTCGTAACCATCGCCGTGCGTCAGAACGACAGCATTTCCGTCTTTGCGATCTCGCACCGACTCTGCGCCCGCCACGCGAACGTTGACGTCGTCGATGCCGTCCCGCGCTGCTTTGACCACGCCATCCGCAGCCGCCAAAACCGTGACCCCGCGGCGCATCGCCACGAGATCACGGATCCGAATGTCCGTGCCCTTATGTTTGTCGTAGCTGAGATGCCCGCAGCGATAGTCGGTATGGCCCGCGGTAGGATCGCGGTCGACGTAGTTCTGGATAAAGCAGGACACGCCGATCTCACAATCGATCGGCAAGCTGAAGCGCGGATTCGGAATCGATTGCGCCCCAGCGTCGGTCGCCAAGGTTGTTAGCGAGAGCAGCGTCGCCAAGAGCACGACGATGGGCACGACGATGGGTAAAGCCCTCGCCCAGCTTCGCCACCAGCCGTTGCAACCGATAAACATCAACGTCACTCTAACCAATATCGCTTACATCGAAGCGATCATCCCAGACGGGCGCTTGGTGATCCATGAAAACGATTGCACTTATCGGCTATGGCGCGATCGCGCATATGGTCGTCGACGAACTGGGCAAGGATGCCAGCGAGATCCGAATCGATGCCATTCTCGTGCGTGAAAACCGCGTCGACGCTGCACGCACCGAACTGCCGACCACGATCAACGTTGTCACCGAGGTTCGCGAACTGCTCGCCGGCCACCCCGATCTGGTTGTCGAGTGCGCCGGACAAAGCGCAGTGCGCGAATATGCCGAAGCGGTACTGCGCGAGGGCTTCGATCTCATGGTGATCGCCACCGGCGCCTTCGCCGACACAACCCTGCTCGACGATTTGACCGCACGCGCCAAACAAACGGGCGCTCGCCTCTTGTTGCCAGCCGGCGCGATTGCCGGCATCGACGGGCTCACAGCGCTGCGTGTCGGCGGGCTCGACCTCGTGCGCTACACTTCGATCAAGCCACCGGAGGCTTGGCGTGGCACGCCCGCCGAGAATAATTTCGACCTCGCCGCGCTCACCGAACCGACCGTAATCTTTGCCGGTTCGCCAATCGACGCGGCCCGCGATTACCCCAAAAATGCCAACCTGGCGATGACCGTAGCGCTAGCTGGGATCGGCGTTGTTAAGACTGAGATCCAGCTTGTGGCCGATCCCAACACCACCAACAACACCGGGCGAATCCACGCCCAAGGCCGCTTTGGCCGACTCGACGTGGAGATGGAAGGCCAGCCCGCGCCCGACAATCCGAAGACCTCGGCCTCGACGGCGCTCAGCATCGTCCACGCCATCCGCAACCTCACCGCCACCGTAGTGATGCCGTAATACGATCACCCGGGGTTCGCGGGGAAGACCGTAGCGTCACTGGCGCGGCGAAACTTGCCTAAGTTGCTTTACATCTCCGCCATCCGACAGCACCCAATCCAAGCAGTCCAGTTAGGAGCAGCGGTAGCGCTGCCGGGATCGGAACGACAGTTGATTCATTGAGAACCAGTTCGTAAGAAACTGGGCCTGCGCCGAATACATCCACGAGTAAAATCCCCTAAAACGCAGGGGGGAGCGACCCACCGACGACCGTCGGGATCAGGTTGACTGGGCCGGGCGCAGGGGAAAACGCTAAAAAAAACGCGAACTCGACCAATTCGCCTGGTGCACCCTCCCCGTAAATCCCCCAGGAAATGCCCGACCCGCCCAGAGTCGCAAACGTGAGCGTGTCGACCGCTAAACCCACCGGGACTGTAAAGGACATGGAATCGAAGGTATCGCCCGCCAATAAATTGACCTATCCCGAAACTATGTTAGTTCCCGGCGCCAACGTGCCCAAGGACGTGGGCGTGTATGGGAAGATAAAATCGGACGATAGATCGGACGACACGCTTTCGTCGCACGAGAATGCACTCGCAGTTCCGGTAGCGCCGATGATGGCGATCGCAAGGATACTGGCACCAAGGGTACCGCGGACTACCGCTATGAAATCGAACTGTTTGTATGACATCGTCACTACCCCCAGTATTAAAGCGTTTGCACCGCGCCGAAATTAGACTAGCGGTGAGTATGTCCATCGGACACGACTATTAGGGGGTACCCCCTCCCGGCCAAGGAAGTACCCCTTCCCGCCAAAACTAGCGCATTACAGGGAACCTGCGCTCGCTGCTGTCGTTGCTAAGTCCAAGATGAGAATGACGCTGACCACGATCGTTGTCAGCGTTTAGGGTCATGGGCGACTTAGCCAAACAAGGGCCCGGTGCTAGTCCGGCGCCAAGCCCACTTGCTTCAGGCGGTCGCGCGCCAGTTCGACCGCTTCGACGATTCCCATATACCCCGTGCAGCGGCAGATATTGCCACTGAGCTCGCGCCGGATCTCTGGTTGGTCGGCGGCCTTGCCACGTTTCAGGATGTCGCGCACGGTCACCAGCATCCCCGGCGTGCAATAGCCGCATTGCAGACCGTGCGCTTCATGAAATGCCTGGCGAATGATGGTCATCGCCGCATCGTCGTCGAACCCCTCGACGGTGCGGACCGCCGAGCCAGAGGCTTGTCCGGCAAGCGTAATGCACGACCGCACCGGCCGTCCATCGAGTAGGATAGTGCAGGCGCCGCAGACACCGTGTTCGCAGGCCAATGCGTGCCTGTGCATCCCGGCTGCTCGCGGATGAGATCGGCCAGCGACAACCGCCCCTCGACCTCCGCGTCGACTTGACGGCCATTAAGCGCAATTGTTACCGCGGTCATGCCAACGCGTCCCGGCCCGCCCGCTGCACCAGTGTGCGGTGAACCTGCAGTTCATAATCGTCAAACGGAAACTCGCTGGCGCCGAGATCTTGCTCGATCGCCGCGCCGAGATCGCCACCGCCGCCATCAACAAGAACGCCACTGGTGTGGACAAGAACCATCGGCGGCGTCGTCGCGCAGCCCAGCACTGCGCGGGCGTAGCCGCGGTCACGATCGATCACGACCGCCGCTAGTGAATGTCCGAACTCGCCGACCTTGCGGCATAACTTGTGGTAGCCCCACGTCGCCGCCTTCGACAGCTTAGGCACGCGAACCTGTTCGACGATCTCATCGTCGGTTAGGCAGGTCATCAGCGGACCATCGATCAGGTCAACCGCCGCGATCGTCCGTTTGCCGCCGATGCCGCGAACATCTATTTCCGCGCCCAGCGCCATCATCGTGACCGGCCAATCCGCGGCTGGATCGGCGTGCGCCAGGCTCCCGCCCAGCGTGCCGCGGTTGCGTACCGCGCGGTAGGAGATTCCGGCAGCAACGTATTGCAACATGCCGTTGGCGACATCTGGAACGATGCCGTCCTCCACGTCCGCATGCAATGTGCCGCCGCCCAACACCAGCGCCTCGCCGCCGGCATCAACCGCGGTCAATGCGTCAACGTGAGAAATATCAACCAGCAGGTCGGGTTGGGTGATCCGTAGATTGAGCATCGGCCCCAGCGACTGGCCGCCGGCAATGAATTTGGCAAAGCCGCTATGGCCATCGACCAGCCCAATCGCCGCTTCGACGCTTTCGGCCCGAACATAATCAAAGGGTGCCGGTTTCATTCAGCCGCACTCGGCATCTCTACGGCGGTGATCGCGGCGCGCACGCGTCGCGGCGTCATCGGTGTTTCATTTACCTCCGCACCGATCGTGGCCAGCGCATCGCGGACCGCGTTGGCGATCGCCGCCGGTGGCGCAATCGCGCCGCCCTCGCCCATCCCCTTCATGCCGTATTCGGTGTGCGGAGTCGGCGTCTCAAAGTGGGCAAATTTGATTTGCGGAATCTCCGGCGCGCCCGGCATCAGATAATCGGCAAATGTCGTCGCCAGGGGCTGCCCGTTCTCGTCGTAGGGGATCTCTTCGTAAAGGGCGGTGCCAATGCCCTGCGCGACCCCGCCGGCGATCTGTCCTTTTACGATCATCGGGTTGACCATCGTGCCGCAATCTTCAACCACGCCGTAGTCGAGCACCTCGATAACGCCGGTCGCCGTATCGACGGCAACCACCGCGGCGTGCGCGGAGAACGTAAAGACCCCGGTATCGATGCCCGGCTCATAGGTCGTAGTCACGTCGACCATTGGCTCGACCCCGGGCGGCAGCCGCTCCTGGCGCAGATAAGCGGTGTGACCGATTTCTTCGAAGGTGACCGAACCGCGCGGGCCAAACACCTGACCGTCACGGAACTCCACCTCATCGGCCGAACATTGCAGCAGATGGGCCGCAATCTTGGCCATCTTTTCGCGCATCAGTCGCGAGGCCCGCGCTACCGCGCCGCCGGACATCACCATCGTGCGCGAAGCAAACGTGCCCATCCCGAACGGGCATGATTCGGTGTCGCCATGGCGAATCGAAACGTTTGCCGGATCAATGCCGAGTTCCTGATGGACGACTTGCGCCAGCGTCGTTTCCAAGCCCTGGCCGTGCGACTGGATGCCGACAAAAACCAGAATCGTTCCGTCCGACAGCAACCGCGCCGTCGCCGATTCGTAGCCCGGGATAACCGGCGTGCCGCGGGTCACCCATTCGCCGCAGCCATGCGCGGTTTGCTCGGTATAGGCGGCAATACCGACGCCGATCAAACGTCCATCGCTCTCGCCCTTGGTTTGGCGCCGGCGGATCGAGGGCAGATCGATGAGATCGACCACCATCGCAACGCCGCGCGGGTAGTCACCTACGTCATAGAGCAGATTGGTCGCCGAGCGATAGGGCATCATCTCCGGCTTGACCATGTTGTCGATCCGCACTTCG
>Ga0115002_10009005_pt1 | contig 10965 bp, 8 predicted proteins | sample ArcticOcean_MG_C_8_FD_89576 | JGI IMG/M metagenome (GOLD analysis project Ga0115002, IMG submission 89576) | Marine microbial communities from western Arctic Ocean - ArcticOcean_MG_CB11_86 | ecosystem: Environmental > Aquatic > Marine > Oceanic | place: Arctic Ocean: Canada Basin | collected... | reverse complement strand
ATCGTTTTCATCGTTTTCATGGATCGATCTCGTACCAAAAGAAACTAGTGCGACCTAACCGCTCATCAACGAGCGAGAACGCATGCGGGAAAGCCACTGCCAGCATGTTACCACGCACACGTCGAGTGGGAACAGTGCATGTGACTTGCAGGCGACCGAATTGCACGGCCCCTCGGTGCTCCGCAACCGCCGGTTGTCTTCAGACGAGCATTGCCGGCGATCCGGTCTTTTCAACACGCCCTTCGTTTGAGCTTTCTGTCCGGAAGTCGACGAGTTGCGCGAACAGAATTCGATTGATCGTCGAGTGTCCGCAGCAGACGAGCTTGTCGGCATTCACCTCGTGGCGGTATTTCTTATGCCACGTGGTCGCTTTCTGTGGGGCCGTCTCGCCCGAGTCAGCTCGTCTTCACGTCGGCCGACACATCCGGGTCAATTCCGAGCTGAAATCACCCGGTGGTGGAAGTGTCGTTGACTTCGCCATGAGCACGGTCTTGATAAGCCATAGCGAGTGACTAAATCGGAAACTTAGTCGGCGAAAGCGTTATATATCCTAATCGAATTCGCCTGTGAAGACGTTGATCCCAATGTGTCCGAACGCGTCGCATTCGATCTTTGACATTCCCGCTCTTACCGTGCGGCGACGTCCTTGGGAATATATCGCGTTTACAACATGCGTGGCGAGGAAACAATAAATGTCCGGCACCAGCAACCGTTCCGATTTATCGCCGCGGGGAGCGTTCGTTTCAATTGTTGCAGACGTTTCGTTGATTTGTGGTGCCTGGCTGACCGCCGCGTCCATTTTCGGTTTCGGTGTCAGAGATTCTTGGATCATCAATCCAGAACGCGATTTTTCTGTCGTTTTTATTGTTGCATTTTGCTCTGGTTGTCCTGCCGCTCATGCGTTTTTTTTACCGAATTGCACATCAGAAAAAACTCACACCCGTTCAAGTCCTTGAGGTCTTCGTCGTCCTTACGGTCATTGTCGCCGCAATTAGTCCGCTGTATTCACGGCATCGCGAACGGGAACGACACTATGAGCGTCTCGATTGTTCCTCTCATCAACGCGAAAACCCTCAACCCTTCTCCCACGCAGGCGAAAGCCGTAGCGCATCTTCACTGCTAACAGTCGACAGCTCTGCCTCGCTTGCTTGCGGGATGCAAAAGATGCGGCCGTTCGAGACGACCGAGCGGAGACAATCTCGTTCGTCGCTTATCCGACGACGGGCAGCGAGACCCATTTTTCGAGCTTGCTCTTGAGTTGGGCCGGGGTGAAGGGCTTCATGAGGTAATCGGAGACGCCGGCTTCGATGGCTTTGACCACTCGTCTCTTTTCGGCTTCCGTCGTGATCATGATGACGGGCACGGTCGTGTTTTGCTGGCGAAGTTCCTTCAAAAACGTCAGTCCGTTCATCACCGGGATGTTCCAATCGGTCAAGACCACGTCGAAGTGGCCCTCACCGAACAGATCAATCGCCATCCTGCCGTTTGCGGCCTCGGTAATGTCTTCGACTCCTAACGTGTTCAGGCAACGCCGCTGAATCGTGCGCATCGTGCTGGAATCGTCAACGAGGAGTACTTTCATCGCTCCTGCCTTGCTGGGACGGTCTCGCAGCCGGGATTGTAATCGGGGCAATCCGAAGGCTTGGTCGCGGCGACAGTCTCATGGCAGCGCCCTGCGCGGGGTGGCCAACTGACTGCTGAAAAAGCATAGCCCAAAAACCGAAGGCGTGCGGGGAGGGAGACGCCTCACAAGCGAGTCGATCAGGCTACGGCTTTCAGAAATCGTTCAAGGAATCGCAGCCCGCCGAGCGATCCACGCCGTTGCCCTTAGCGTTTTTCCCACGCGGGTGACAACCGTTTAGCGTCTTCACCGCTGACGGCCGACAGTTCCAAACCGCTGGCTTGCGAGATGTAGAAGATGCGGCCGTTCGAGACGGCCGAGCCGAGGCATTCTCGGGAATCGACGGCCGGCCCTGTGGCGACCAGCTTGTGGCCGTTGGAGAGGTCGAGCATGTCCATGTTGGGGCCCATCAAGTACGAACCGGATAGGGTAAACCGTGTGCAATTGTAGTCGAGACCGAAGCGGTATGTGATCTTGCCGGTCTGTTTGTCGAAGATATGGCATTGGGCGCGAATGGCGTTGGAGAAAATGAACTTCTCTCCGACCGTCACCACATTCACGGCTGACTTCACTGGGTCTGATTTCCAGATTTGCGATCCGTCTTTCGCATCCAGGCACCAGATGAACCGGTCGCTGATCCCGTCGCGTGCCGGGTTGTAGCCGCCCAGGTACAGGCGGCCTTCTTTGGCCGTCACGGTGCAACCAGCCGTCACGTAATGTTTGGTTGTCAGCCAATTCGTTTCGCCGGTTTTCGGGTCGAGCGATGCCGTCAGTCCGTTGATGCCGTCCGGCAGTCCGCGCCGTCGTCGCTTGCCGGCTTGGTATCCGAAGAATGTCGAGTAGTAAAGTTTCCCGTCCATCATGGCGATGCCGCAGTCGTTGCCTCCAGAGCCGAACTTGGAGAAATCTTTCTTCCACGCCAGCTTGCCGGTATTAATATCCCAGGCCCAGATGAGCGGGCGATTGTCTTGGGGGTAGAACGGGTTGTTGTGGCTGTAGATGAAGCTCATCACCTCTTTGCCGTCGGCGTCTTTGACGTTCCGCCAGGCGAACGCTTTTTCGGAACCGCCGGGAGCAAAACTTCCCGAACCCGACGCGTAAATCGCCAGGTTGCCGTGCATGACGGGCGGGAATTGGCGGCTCCAACTGGCCGAACCGCTAAACGGTGCTTCCCATAACAGTTCACCGGTGGCCGCGTCGAGACATCGCAATCGCGACTGCTTCAACCCCGCCTGAGGCACGAGCAGCTTCCCTTTGTAGTAGAGAGGCGACGTGAACGAGAGATAGACGTCGGGGAAATATCGCCGCCAAAGTAACCGGCCCGACTCCTGTTCGACGGCGATAATTTGCCCTTCCGCGGTGTGCGTATACATTCTCCCGCCACCACAAACGGGGATATGTTTGACCGTGCCTTCAACGCGTCGCACCCAACGCATCTTCAACTGCGGTTTCAGCCCTTGATCATTCGAGTTCGAGCTACCCATGTTGCCGTAGTTGGTGTACCAGTCGTACTTCGGGTCGGTAAAGCGACCGGTCAGCGGGCTGCGAATGGTGTGCAGATCGCCTTTCTTCGTCGGCATGTCTGCTTTGCCATTCGGACCGAGCACGTAGAGAAAACCGTCTTCACAACCGAAATAAACGCGGCCATCACAGACGGCTGCCGGTGCGGTGATCGGGCTGCCGAAGGCCGTTTTGTACGCCCGAACTTCTCCGCTGCCTGAAAGTGGAGCCACATACAGGCTGCCATCGAGTCCGCCGTAGACGGCCTGCGTCTTCAGTAAAATTGGTGAGCAGATGGAAGGATAACCGCCCAGAAGTTGGGGGGTCTCGTTACCCGCCGTGTAACGCGCCAAACCGAATCCGCGTTCGGGTCGCACCCGATACACGTCCTTGCCGCGCAGGCTGACCGACGCAAAGCTCAACAACCCCGGCGTATCGATCGACGTCAACGTTCCTTCCACAGAAGACGCCGCCACCTTGTCGCCGTCAAGTTTCAGGATCTCGACGCGCCCCACGTTATCCCGACGATGCCATTGCACGTAAACGCTGCCGTCTTCACCGATACTCTGCCCGAACGCGGCCGGGTACTCGCCGCCGTTCTGACGTGGAATCTCACCGACAACATTAAGTTTGGCAGCCTTGCCGGTGTCTTCGAGGAACACAGTTCGTCCACCGGCGGGAATAACAATCGTCTTCCCGAAGGCCGAGAGATTCCGCGAACAGCAGAAATGGTCACGCCAGGTCACGCGACCGTTCTTGTGTCGATGCCATTCCTCGCCGCTCCAACGGTTGCCGTCGAATTTGATGATCTCTTTGACGAAGTCCCATGTCCACGCGACTTCCCCATTCGGCTCGACCGCGTAGACTTGCGATCCCAGCGTGACGAAATAAACACGACCTTCGCTGACGACGGGGGTGCTGAAGATCGGATCACGACAATCGATCTCCGCCACAACGTCGCCGTTCTTGCGATCAAGCACATAATAGAAGCCCGCCATCGTGCCGAAGTGCAGGTAGTCGCCCGCGATGGCCGCCGAGCTAACGTTATTACAGTTGTCCTTGCCGCCTTTCGTGGAAACCTTCCAAACAACATCCAGCGATTTCGCATCAATGCAGAACGCCACTCCGGACCCATCGACAACGTAGATGCGTCCGTCGGCGATCACAGGCGACGTGTAAACGCCGTCGGTCAGCGGAACGGTGCCAACCAATCCTAATTGCGAAGCGATGCTGCGATCAGGCACATTACCCGAATGCCGCGCGTCGTACTTGAACTGCAACCAGTCTTCCGCAAACGAAACGGACCCACAGGCAAGGGCGAGCCAAGCGGCGAGAATCAGACGCACGGTTTTCTGTTGTATCATTAGGACATCCTGCGATTGTATGTGTCGGAGTTCGCTAACGGCATGCTGCCAGTGTACGACGGACTGGGCGGCGGGGGAATGAACCGGCATGCTCAGCGATGTCAGTCGGACATTATGTTCTAGAAAAGATATCGGCCACCGGTTTGAACTCGACGTTGTCATCGAGCGGAAACATTGGCCGGGCGCATTTGGTATGCCCCAGGCTGAGCAGGTTCGCACTCGTTGATCCTGGGGCATCGACGTTGATGAGTTTCGCACACCACTCGGCGAACATGTGCGGTTCGCAATGCGGTGACTTCACCACAACTACATCGAACTGGCGCGGATCCTGTCCGTTCGCATAGAACCACGAGCGATCGAACAGGCTGACTGGTCGGGTGCCGACGACTAAAGTAAAATTGCCCGCTTGCAGCACGGCCGTGTTGCCCGAGTCCCATTCCCAACCGAACGACTCGCTACGAAACCGGCCGTCGGAAAGCGAACGGACGCGGGCTTCGAACGGTAACGGTTGATAACGTGCCGCATCCAACGCCCCGCCGACCGTGGTTGTAATTGTCGCACCCACACCCGCCTCGAACGCCTGCCGCACCGCCGCCGGGTCGACAACGGGAGCCAGCACGCTGCCGCGATAATCCTGTTGCACGAGTTCGCGAAGAATCGCATTGCTGTCGCCCGATGCACCGGAACTGGTCGCATCGGCCGCGTCCATCATCACGACGGTTCCGGAAGTCACCGCCGCCGCCTGTCGTACGCTTTCTTTCAAGCTGGTCAGCGGCACCTGCATGTTTTCGTGATGCGACCAGTACCGGTTCGCGATTTCGATCGCCTGCTCGCGGGCCGCCGCTTCGTCGTCGTCCATCATAACGAACGCGTTCGTTCGCAACTCGGGGACATCGGTAAACGCGTTACCCCACATCACACCGGCGGAAAGGCCTGTCTCGCTGGCTTCGATCTGTTGTGCAAGCTGAATGCACTCGCTGATGGCACCGGTCGAGGTGATCATTTCGTCACCACGGGCGAGCACCGGAATTTTCACACGCGCGGTCACCGGTTTCACGCCGTCTTGCAGAATCTTCAAGAGCAACTTAGCCGCGCGAACTCCGGTCTCGAAAAAGTCGACGTGTGGGTAGGTGTGATAGCAGACGATGGCGTCGCTCTGCTCAAACATCCGGTCGGTCACGATGCCGTGAATGTCGAGGGAGACCACGAACGGAATCTCATCACCCAGAATCCGCCGGGCTTCCTGCAACAAGTAGCCTTCTGGGTCGTCCTCATTCTCGGCCTGCATGGCTCCATGCAACGAGAAGTAGGCCGCGTCCGCCGTGCCGGCTTCGGTGAGGCTTTCCAGGAACTCTCGACTGAGCCGATTGAAATCGTCCGCCGCCAGAATTCCGCCGGAGGTGTTTGCACCGGCTCCGTAGGTGGGAACAAGTTCGATGCCCTCGGCCGATTCAAAAACGCTCAACGCCCCGCCGACTTCCTTACCGCCACAACGCTCGACATCAAACAACGCGGAACCTCGCGCAATGTGAAAGTCGTCGTAACCGCTGGGGACCGGATTGAACGAAGAGACTTCCTGCTTGCAATCCGCCACAATGATGCGCGGCATGTTGATCTCCGTATCGAAAGACAAAGGCTACCGACAAGCTGACCTACTTGGCAGTCTTGAGGTCGCGGACGTAGATGTTGGCAAACTCAACTGGGCCGTTCGTCAGGATGCGAAGCGGGTTCTTCCTGCCGTTCGTCGTGAACGATGCTGAGTCGAGTTGCGTGCCGTTGAGGCTAAGGGAAAGTTCTCCGTCCCGCATCGTCCCTTCAAAACGATTCCAGCCACCTGTCGGTTTCAGCTGCTTTGCCAACTGATCACCGTCAGGATCGATTTCAATTGCGGCATCACTGATAGAAATATGCGTGATTGTCGATATTTTCTTGAATCGTACGTCAAGAATAAACCCCACATCGCCGAAAGTCGCTTCCGTTACAAGCGACTTGTTTTTCGATGTCGACTTCCCATCAAACGAAAGCACCCAGTCATTCGCTTTCCAATGCCCCGCGTTGCCCTTGGCGGTCTTCCAGCCGGACAAATCGACACCCGAGTACAAACTGCGATATCCACGATTCGCAATCGCGATATCTTTCGCTTCGATAGGCGTCGCGGGTAACTCTTTGATTTTCAAGTTCCGGTAATGGACGATGCCGCCTTCGGATTCCAGGCAGATGTAACCCTTTCGCGGGCTGCAATCTTTGCCGCGCGTGACGACCTTCCCGTTCACCGCCAGTGAAATGTTGCCGTCCTGACAGACGATGCGGTAGTGATTCCACTCGGGGCTGGGTTTGGAACGGTTCTCGGTCGGAAACGCCCGGCTGCCGCCGCGACCGTTGATGGGCGTCATCTTCGCCCCGTGAATGGGAAAGATGTCGCCGTGCGTGGTGTGGCCTTTGGTGTTTCCATACGCGTTCTCAAGCACCTGCACTTCGATGCCGCGATGAAACGGCACGCCCGGAGCGGTGATGTCGTCGGCCCAGACAAACACGCCCGCGTTCCCCTTGGGCTTCAGATGCCGCCATTCCAGTTCAAGAATGTAATTCTGATACATCCGCTCGGTCCGCATCTCACCGATCGGCTTCCCTAAACAGACAATCATCCCGTCCTTAACCGTCCACGTCGACTTGGCCGTATTGACCGCCACCCAACCGTCAAGATTCTCCCCGTTGAAAAGCGGCTTAAACCCCGCTTCAGGTTCTTCAGCCAACGCAGGCGTCAGCAACCCGAGGGTTAGAAGGCAGGCGAACGGAAGCAGTCGAGCAAGTGTCATGCTGCACCTCGAATGGTGATGCGACGGATCGAGTCAGAAACGCGAACACGCATTGTCGATACATCGAGGCAAATCAGCAACTCACTTCTTCTCTTCAAGCCCACCGAGGACGTCTTTTGCCCGTTTTGCTGCGGGAGAATTCGGGTACGTCTTGACCAGATGCTGCAACCAGTGGCGTGCCTGATCGGGATTCTTATCCTTCAGGAAATCGATCGCCAAGGTATAGAGTCTGTCAGCACGTTTCTCATTCTCAACGCGGTCTTTGTCCGGCTTGGCTGGCACGTCAAGGGGCGTCAGTGGGACGAGGGTCTCTACGAAACGCCCAATCGAAAGGTGCGTCTTGTGGGTTTGGCGGATCACTAATTGTTCGCCAACTTCCAGAATTACCTTCTCGTCGTCCCAAGTCTCTGGTGCCACAATCGTCTTGATGGCGGTCGCCAGTTCGTCGCTTCGTTTGGCCACATCGCTCCAAACATAGATTTTGGTCCTTATTTCATCCGGATCAATCGGCGGGGCCGGCTTGCGTTTCACAAGGCCAGCTCGAAGCTCGGTCAGCATGGCAAGTATTTCGGCCTGTATTTTCTGTGACTGTCGAACCACCAAAGCCGACCGCAACGGAATTTTAATCTCTCCGCCTTCTTGATCAATGTCGAACCAGGGGCCAGAAGTCTGGGTCATCAGCAAGTCGATCAGAGTGTCGCCATCCATACCGCCCGCATCGAGAATGTCATCAACTGCGTAGACCGTGATGACCGGGTAGTCTCCGGCGGCCACTTCAGTCGTCACCATCACCACGCCATGTCGAAACATGGTTGTCAGACCTAAGGGTTTGAGGACCAATTGGATCGCAGACTGCAACGTCACATCCTTCATGACGAGCGTGACCGGCTCGTCCGTTGCGATGCCTTCCTCGCTCAGTGCGCCCTCATCAATGACGAACTCGACCTTTGTCAATTCAGAGAGATAGGAGATCGCTTGACCAAGTGGAAAATCTACAAATTCAAGCTCTCCCTTCCCTGCGAGAACAGCCTTTGCTCTTCGTTCCGCGCTGCCGTCATCTGTCTTCGCGCGAACCGGAATGGCTGTCGAGCGCGCTCGCTTCATGGCGACGGACGTGAGCGCTTCGAGGAGAGCTTCGATTTCCTCATGAACCGCCACCGTCTGCCGTACGACCAGCAAGTCGGAGACCAGTGTGATCGTGCCACCTTCTGCATCCCGGTCGAACCACGGTCTTCGGGTACAGTGCATGATTGTGTCGAGCAATGAATCGACTTCAGGAGATGACTCCGAATTGTTTAATGCTGACCCGTTCCCGGGATACATATGAGGGAGGAAACAAAAGTTCCCGCCCCCAAGCTGAACGAACTGCAATTCGTCTGCGGTCGGAAGTGCGGACACCTCTTCGGCCGGGCGCGATCTCATCACATCCAGCAACCTCTTTACGCGATACGTCCGTGTAAACAAACGGGAGTTGTCAGCGGCGGCGATTTCGGTCGTTATCTTGACGACTTCGTCTTCGATGAGCCAAGTCATCCCCGACGGTTCGAGGATTCGATTCAGGACACGTTCGATCGTCACATCTTTAGCCACCATTGTGATCGGTTCATCCAAGGCGATGCCTTCTTTGGTGAACGCGTGCTTGTCGATGAGCATTTTAGTCTTGGATACATTGGCCAAGTACTTGATGGTCTGGTCCAATGGGAACCCACTGAATTCAACGTCCTCTTTCTTCTGCAGCGCCTTCCGGATGGCGGCCGTCTTGTCGACGCCGACGAAGATCGGTAAGTCGTCACCCTGCGCTTCCGTTGCCGGAAGATTTTTCGCAGTCTTTGCGGGTGCCTTCTCTGGCGTTTTCTTCGATGCCTTGGCTGGTTTCGATTTGGCATCCTGTGCTAGCGTCGGCCCATATCCGAACAACAGAGGCAAGCACAGCAGCCCGCAAGCAGCGGCGAGAAGGGTTCTGGGCATCATTGGCTCCTGATCGGATAGGACGCGGTCTCACTGACTATCTATTCAGGATAACCACAGAAGCGAGCGGGGAAAGGGGTTTCCTGAGCCGGGCCACCCGATTTGTCCTGTTTTGCGGCTAGAGACAGAAACTTTGGCCCACCTACAACCGGCTCGGCAGCAGTTGTAATTCCGGCACCACGGCACGTGGGTCGAGCTGGGCGACGAACAGGACGGATTCGGCGTCGTCATCGGGTTGCAGCGCTTGATCGAGAACTTCGCGCGGTGTGGGGACGGGGCGTTTGTGGATGATCTCCGTTTCGCACAATCCCGGAAAGATGATCGACGTGCGAATGCCGGACGCTTTTTCTTCCACGCGCGTGCCGTGCGCCAACCCCGTCAGCCCATGCTTGCTCGATTGGTACGCCACCCCCGAGACATCGGGCGATTGCACGGCTCCCGTCGAAAGATAAATGATCAACCCGGCCTGCGCGGACCGCATCGTCGGCAGCACGGCTTGCGTGCAATGAAACGCCCCGGTGAGGTTCGTCGCCAGCATCATCTCCCAGGTTTCCGACGTGAGTTCTTTCAAAGAGCGATCGGGAATGTTTGTGCCGGTCGCGTACACGAGTAGATCGATGCGACCCAGCGTTTCGACCGTCGTCGCGATCAAACGCTCGACCTCTTCGCGTGAAGTGACATCGGTCGGGCAGACATCAATCATCAGCCCTTCCGCAGCCGCCTCGGTTTGCAATTCGTTCAGCCGATCTTCACGGCGGGCAGCCGCCATCACCCGCGCCCCTTGTTGAGCTAGGGCCTTCGCAATGGCTCGCCCCATACCGCTCGACGCCCCCACGACCACCGCCACCTGATCCTGCAACGACACCGACATGCTTCTCACTCCCGTCTGCTGACAACGTGGAAATTTTCGCGTCTCATCCTACGGGGCGACCGCCGATCAACGCAAAGCGACATCGAAATTCGTGACCGAACTCCGATCATGGCAACGGTCTCCTCTCGATTGATCAAGGATGCCACAAAAAGGCACAAAAGGCGCAAAAGCAACGACGATGTGACCATCAATTCGTGGGCTTTGGTGGAAAACTCAAGTTAACCAGACCCATAACAGGAAATTGCATGACTAGTGGTAACCTGAAGCGTAAGCGAGGGACGCAGGACAATCGAACCTACTCCCTGCGTCCCTCGCTTACGCGTCGGGTTATGATTCAGACTTTGACAGCGTTTTTCGACAAAGGCTAATTGACTCACAACGAAAAGAGATCTTTTGTGAGTCTTGTGCCTTGTTGTGGCCAACTCATACGCCGTGCGGCGTCGCGTGTTGGCGGGGTTGCCGATCCATCCTGACCGCATCTCGGAAAGTGTAATCTTCGTCGTTGACATCCGCTTCCGCATCGTTAACATCGCCCCTACGACATGGGTGTCTGCCGAGGCTTGTGGCTTTGGTAGAAGAATAGGGAATACGGTGCAAATCCGTTGCGGTCCCGCCGCTGTAACCGGGGACGAACGCTGCAAAAAGCCACTGCGAAAAACGGCGACAATGAGTGTCGTCTCGCGGGAAGGTGTAGCTGGTAGAATGATCCGGAAGCCAGAAGACCTGCCCAAAACGTCGGTTTTGCCAACGGTTCTTTCGAGAGAAGAGACGTGTTTGGTCGGCTCGCGCCTGTGGCGCGCACGCCGTTCTTGCTACGTGATTCCT
>Ga0115002_10009003_pt1 | contig 10966 bp, 7 predicted proteins | sample ArcticOcean_MG_C_8_FD_89576 | JGI IMG/M metagenome (GOLD analysis project Ga0115002, IMG submission 89576) | Marine microbial communities from western Arctic Ocean - ArcticOcean_MG_CB11_86 | ecosystem: Environmental > Aquatic > Marine > Oceanic | place: Arctic Ocean: Canada Basin | collected... | reverse complement strand
TAATCTTAATCTTAATCTCCAAGCGATTACCCATTTCCGATACCGCGCCGCGCTAGCGCGGAAGAACTTTGGGAGCTGAGAGGATCTTTTTCATGTCGACGCCGAACTGCGCTTGCGCGCAACGGGCAGCGCGGCTTGACGATCGCTTGGAGATTAAGATTAAGAATGAGGAAGAATTATTATTAGGTTAGCTTTAGTAGCTTGGCTAACATTCCTCTTAATTGGCGGACTTTTAGAGGCATACTCATTAGTACCCGGTGCTCGGCTAAGTCTGCATCTTTAAAGACATATTGTTGCCGCTTATCGGCGATGAGAATTGCGGGGATATGCTGCGTCTCTTTATTGCCCGCGAATTGATTGAAAGCGTCGAGGGCCGTGCTACCTAACTCGGTGGCGCAAAAGATGACGGCGTCAGCGACTTCCTCGTCGTCGAACCTGGCCAACGCCCGCTCGGGGCTGCTAATAACTAGCACTCGGTAACCACGGCTTTTTAGCTTCTCCCGCAAGATGTTTTGCATGTCCATATTGGACTCGATCACCATCACGGTGCGATTGGTACCTTCGAGCGCATCTTTCAGCGATTTGGTTTGCTTTTCAGTTGTTCCGTCTTCGGCATGTGATTCGACTACGCCGGTATCTCCGTCCTTCAGTCGTTGAGCAGCCAGCTTCAATTCCCCTAACATTTCAAGAGGTGATTGGTAGCGACTTTCGGGATCCATTTCCATCGCTTTGGCAACGATCGAAACAACATAGTGCGGCAAATTCGGCTCGACGTCAGAAATCGGTTTGACGTCGTGGAAGCGGGAGATGCTTAGCCGCTTGAGGCGATCGCGAGTTTCAAAGAGCGGTGGGTCTCCCGTGAGCATGTTGTAGAAAATACAACCGACAAAATAGATGTCACTACGGGGATCGTCTTTGCGAACATTCGTTCCGCGTTCCAACGCAGCGTAATCGATCGCGCGAGCGCTTGGACTATCGGCAAGTTCCTCGTCCGATTCTCCGCGAGCAGCTGCGAGTCCGAAGTCCACCAACCGCGCTTTTCCATCGCTGGTAATTAACACGTTGGTCATCTTGAGATCGCGGTGAGTAATCCCTTTCTCGGAAGCGTGCGCCAAACCAGCGACAATGTCGATAACCAAAGGCAGTGAAGTCGCGGTGTCGAGTTTCTTTCGGATGCGAACAAACTCGCGCAGAGTTCGTCCTTCGACGAAGTCCATTACCATATATGGGCCCCAGCGATCCTGGGCAACTTCGTAAATGGAAACGATATTTGGGTGCCGCAACTCCGCACCCATTTGACCTTCGCGAAGAAACTGCTCCACTTGCTCTGGCTCGTCGCGAAATCGTTTGCGAAGAACTTTGATTGCGATGACGCGTCCGGTTTCATTGTGAACCGCGCGATAGACTCGAGCAAAAGTTCCCGATCCAATGAAGTAGAGAACTTTGTATTTGCCATAGAAGTATCCCACTCGTTCGCCACGCACCAGTCGATCGACCTGATAATTGGTCAGCATCTCTTTGCGAACTAAGTGATTGAGGAAATCTTCTGCCGAAACCTCGCGAGTTCCCAGCTCTGTCCACGCCATCTCCATCTCGGTAGGTTCTAAAACCCCCAAATCAAGGATGCGTTGGCCGAGTCTCTCTGCGGACAGTTCTGACATAAATCGTGAATTCCTCAGTGCCTCACCGCAAAAACATCGAACATGCCGAGGTAGAAGGAGGCGCGGATCGTCACCGTACCCCTATTGCGGCCGTCCCTATGACTCCTTTGAGCTCTTGCGGTAGATCTCTCCATACTAAGCAAGATCCCATAAAACCGCAACGATGGCGAAGGAAGACACCCCCAATCCGGGGTTGCCATCTGCAAGACGCGAAATACCGAAAAAACCGCGATATTTGGGCCTGAATCTGGCGACATTCGCCAGCGGCAAAAGCGAAATGCCAACGAAAAAACGCTTCACCCCCGTGGGCACAATGGGGGTGAAGCGTGGTACAAGGAATCGAATTCGGGAACTATCTCTAGTCCTCCCGATTTCCATCCTCTTCAACTCTAGCACGGTAATCGTCTCTTTCACGGCGAGTTGCCTCGAGATCGAAAACTAAATACTTCATGTCCAATCGCAATTGGCTCAGTGCTTCTTGTACGAGATTAAGGATTCGACGTCGACGACGTGTGTTTTCAACTACACGCTGGTAGAGACGTTGGAGCTTTCCGCGATGCTCTTCCGGTAGGTCGCCGATAATCGAGCCCATCCCGACTAGGTCCTGGGGAAGTTCTTCGGAATTGTCTTTGGAATTGTCTTTGGAAAATCTTGGTGCCTGCGTCATGTGTTGTTCTCCTGTTGTTTTGGTACTGGCTATTAATGCACACCTCGTGCCAAACGCACCAAGATTCATGTAACTTCAATGCTCACAATCCCTTACGAAATTCGGCGTTTTTTCCCCTCCGATAACACTGTGGTAAAACGGCAACCAAGTTGCCCTGGCCCTCGCACTTAAATCCTGTTACAAGCCGTTCTTACGTCGAATTCCACAACATTCGCTGTCTGTTGCAAACCATCAACACCTCCCGAAGCCTAATCACCACACGTTGCTTTTTTTCAAACGCCAATGCATTTCCCTTCACCAGTCTCTCGAACGGCCGCCATTTTCATCACGGGATTACTCGCGATGCTCTGCAATTGCGTCGCTCAACTCCACGCTCAACTCACGGATTCATTTGAATCGAGCGGCAACGCTTGGCAACTAGTTCAAAGTGATTGCGAGACGACCGTACTGCTACATCAGAGAACCTTAGAGGTTGCTCGACAGGGCAAGACGTCTGAGTATCTCAAATTGCACTCCAAACCTGGCACCCTCGCATACCTCGGCTATCAACTCACACCTACCCGCGTTATCTCGGAGCTTCGCTTATCGATGTGGCTGCGATCCGACCGCGCCAATCTACAATTCCTAGCCCGAGTTGTATTGCCTCGATCAAAAGCCCCCAATTCCGACGAGCCGATTAAATTTCTGCTGACCGGTACAACCTATCGAGACCAAGGGGCGTGGCAGCAGCTAACGCTCAACGACCCCGCCAAGCAACTGTCAAAAAAGATGCGACTGCTTCGGTCCCAGTTTGGCTCGCACGTCGATTCCCGCGAAGCGTATATCGACCTGATCGTCGTCAACGCTTTCACGGGAGCTGGAGTAACGAACGTTTGGCTCGATGACTTGAATGTTGTTGGGTTCATTCCCGCCAGCGATCACAATCCCGCGGCGAAAAACACGACCAATACGACCAATCGCAGTGACCCCGGCGGAGCTCCATTGCCAACCGCTCCCGTTGTCACCGAACCAATTCGAGTTGAACTGGATGGCTCAATTCTCATTGCGAATGACCAACCCGTTTTTGTCCGAGCGATCGAGTATCGCGGCGAAGACATCCAATGGTTACGCGAACGAGGATTCAATACACTCGTTCTTCAACAATTCCCAACGGAGCAACTGTGGACCGCAGTCGCTCACAACAATCTTTGGGTGGTCTGTCCACCGCCACCAGTTGGTTTCGATCCCGCACAGATTCCTTTGTACCGCCGAGCACTTTGCTGGTCATTGGGAAGTGAATTAACTGGACCAGACCTTCAACAAGCAGAACAGATCGCTCGCCAATCTCGCAAAGTTCCCGCTGAATTGCAGCGGCCTCTCGTCGCCAATTGCCGTAGTGACTTCTGGAATCTCAGCCGCACAACTGACATTGTCTCGATTCGCTGCCCATCGCTATCGGGGAATCTCGACCTGGAACAAATCGATCAGTGGATGCGGATACGACGACGGGAGACTCAACCCGGCACGCCTTTTTGGGCAGAGATTTCATCCGAACCCGACGAGCTCCTCGCACAGCAAATATCCCTTCTCGGACATCCCTCAGCAGTTCAATTCGATCCCGAGCAACTGCGACTGCTCACGCACCGTCTACTTTCAACTGGAGTTCGCGGTGTCGTTGTCCGTTCCAATTCGCGACTCGATGGAAGTGCGCCGCAGCAAAGAATTCGCGCGAAGACGTTCGAGCTTTTGAACCACGAGATGACGCTGATTCAACCTTGGTTGGCAGGTGGTCAATTCGAAGCAAACCTGGAGCCTCCAAACGAAGACACACGTGTTTCTGTTTTGCAAACCGAACGCTCTCGACTACTGTTCATTTCTCATCGCGAACGGGAGCAGCAATTCGCACTGGCTCCCGGCATCCAAGAGCAATTGTTGCTGACTATCCCCAATACATTCAGCTCGCCGTACGCCTATCATGTCTCGTCGACTGGAGTGCGTCCGCTAGACCGCAAGCGAGTTGCTGGCGGTTTGCGAGTCATCGTGTCAGCACCTGCGAATGTTGAACTCGTTGCACTAACGCACGATCCCAAAGTAGTACGACACTTGACGCAACACGGTGAAGAATTGGCGAGTCGAGTCAACGAGCTTCGCTACGACTTGGCCGTGGCACGACTGGAACAACTCGAACTACTCGTTAGCGAGTGCCCCGAAAATGGACTCGACAAACGCTACATCGCACAACAATTGGCCGATGCACGGCAAGCACTAGGCCATGCAGTACGTTTTGGAAATCAGCGAGATCAACACACCGCCGCAACGTATTTGCAGCAGGCGAATCGTATCGTTACCGCCACGAATCATCGTGTTTGGCGGGGCGCCGTCCGCGGCATGGGCAGTCCAATGATCAGCCCCCTCTGCCTGAATTCGCAAACGCTGCCAACCCACTGGCACTTGGCCAAGCATTTAAGTCAGACCCGGTTCACGACCAAATATTCAGCCGACATGCGGAGCGTCGAGCAATTGGTTCAAGCTGGGTGGAAGAACTATCGTAGCGCGGACCAACGTATTGAAACTCAAATTCAACTCTCGCCTACGGGCGGAGTTCCTAACGCCGACGGAGTCGCAAGCGAAGCGTTACAAATAACGTCGACTGCGACGAAGCGGTCACCGACCTACCTAAATGCCCCTGCCGCCGAAATCGTCAGCCCGCTGATCCCAGTTGAAAAAGGTAAAATCGTTCGCATCAGCGGTATGATTAAGACCATCGGTCGACTCGAAAAGTCACCGGAAGGGCTGCTCATCTACGACTCCATCTCCGGTCGAAATCTTGGTTTCCGTATCTACGAAGCAAACCAATGGACACCATTCGTTCTTTACCGAGCAGTGGCCAATGATGCTCAACTGCAAGTCGTTTTTGAAATAAATGGAATCGGCACGGTGTGGGTCGACAACTTTCAAGTCGAATTGGCTGACAACGCCCCACCCTCACTCGCTCGTCAACCTCGCCGCGGCTTCTGGCAAGAGTAACCTCCGCATCCCGAACAGGTATTCAGCAACAACGTTGTGATTGGCTATTCACTCTGGGGAATAATGCAGCCCACCTCTTGCGATTGTTAGATGGCGACACCATCAATTACAATGACTATCCCGATACCTCTTAATCCAATAACTGGCATTCCGAACCATGGACAACTTCATGCTCCTACCTATCGTTGCAGTGATAGCCGTCGTACTCATGGTAGGCCTCGTCGTATTGCTTGCGATGGTCGTCTTCAGAGGCAAACGCGGCAACTCGAACGACGGGTTGGAGAACTTGACGATTGACATTAGTCAGTTGCCATCGCACGGACCCGATGGAGCCGCGCCACAGCTCGAATTATTTGGCACAACAGTTCGCATTGCCGTGATCGTGATTGCTCCTGCGGGGCGGGGCAGTGAACTGCCATCAAAATTCAATCTGCCCGGCGTCTTCGACGGCGTTGTCCCAGGACTGATGGAGCTAGTGAATCGGCACGAGCCAGTCTTCCGACGCTGGCCGCAACAACTTAGCGTGCAAGGGTTCATCCACTCGTTCTCCAGTAACATGGAACTGCCCGGCGAACGCGGCCACGACACTCCCTGGGCCAGCATCGCGGGGCGAGTTAATGTAGGTGGCCATTCGCTATTATTGGGGATGATACTGTGCAGCGACGACAACAATAACATGGGATATTTCTCGGTAGAACACGCGGGACAGTGGCTCGACATGCTGCGAATTCGCAAGTGAAACAACACAAACGTCATTGAAAACCGATCGTGAAACGCTCCCCCGAACAACTCAAACAAGACGCCCTCGCCATCTGGCAAGCTGGTGTGGACGCCGTCAAAAGCGAACGGCTCGTCTCGGACAACCTACAGGTCGAAGGCGACTTGCTGGTCGTTGACGACCAGGTCTTTCCGCTGGATGACATCGACCGCATCGTCGTTGTCGGCGGCGGCAAAGCAGGCGTCGGGATGGCCATTGGAGCCGAACAAGCAATTGGTGATTCGCTCGCCCGGGCCAAACAACTCGCGGGCTGGATGAACGTCCCAGCCGATTGTTTGTCAGACGACAAAACCACGAAATACATCCACCTTCACGCCGCTCGACCCGCTGGCGTTAACGAACCAACGACGGCCGGAGTTCTTGGCGCGGAGAAAATCCTCGAGCTCGTTCGCGGTCTCGGTCCGCGCGATCTGTGCATTGTCCTCCTCTCCGGAGGCGGTTCAGCCCTTTTGCCAGCGCCCGCAGAAGGCATTACGCTCGAAGACAAACAACGAGTGACTAAGTTCTTGAGCGGTGCCGGCGCAAACATCGAAGAACTCAACACCGTCCGCAAACAGCTCAGCCGCATTAAAGGTGGCGGTTTGATCGAACAATGTTCGGCCGGTCGAGTCATCACGTTAGTTATTTCGGATGTCATCGGCGATCCACTCGATATCATCGCTTCGGGACCGACGGTTGCCAATTCGACTTCAGCTGCCGACGCGTTGCGAATCTTAAACAGCTTCGATGGCGGCGGACGCGAAATCCCCGCTCGCGTTTTTGAATACCTCGGCCAGCAAAGCCAATCCCCGCAATCGTCGCCAACCCGCGCTGCCACTAATTTGATCATTGGCAACAACGCCGTCGCAGTCGACGCGGCGGGAATTGAAGCCGAGCGGCGCGGCTATTCGCATGCCATGTCAGCGGCGACGAAACTGGAAGATGAAGCGGAAGGAATTGGAGTCAACCTCGCCAAAATGGCGCTGCGAATGAGAGATCAAGATGGCCCTGATTGCTTGATCACCGGAGGCGAACCCATCGTACATCTCGCCGCCGCCAGCATCCGGGGAAAGGGAGGCCGCAACCAACAACTCGTCCTCGCCGCGCTCCAACATCTAGTACAACACGATGCAACGAGTACGATCTGCCAAGGCATTGCACTGTTGAGCGGCGGTACCGACGGCGAAGACGGACCCACCGACGCTGCCGGAGCAATCATCGACGGCAACATCTGCCAAAAGGCTGTCGAGCAACAGCTCGATATCCGACACGCCTTAGAAACAAACGACGCCTATACCTTCTTCCAACAACTCGACGCCATCATCCGTACAGGACCAACCCACACGAACGTTTGCGACTTACGAGTCTGCGTCGTCGACAGAGTCGAAACGAGAAGAAGCTGAGAGGCGAAAAGAAAACGGAGCGCGATGGCTAACCAAAGCACTCCGTTTTAGTTATTTGCTTTCGACGCTAGTCCCACCACCATTGGTTTGGCTTGAGGTCGTTGAGGTAGACTTGCTTGCGAAGCGACTGGAGTTTACCATCTTCGTCTTTTAGCTGATTCGACGAATGCAGAGCACGATGAGGCTCGATCAGGACTCCACCCCCAATGGGTGTCATCAATACATTGCCTTTCCAGAGAACATTCACAGCGGGATCGGCTTTAGTTATTGGCTGATGGTTTTCGGTTTTGAATGCTCGTTCATCGCCGAAGTGAGACATGTCCCAACCTGCTTTTTCAAAGTATCCTTGCTGGCGAATGAACGCCGAAGCTACTAGCAAGTCGATCATGTCGCGAAGTTGTCCGTAGACTGGTGACTTCTGAGCCAATTCGGGATAGACCTTCGTGAACTCTTCGACAAACTGTTGACTGTATTTGTTCGATCTCGGATTGGCTTGCACTTTCCCGGTGGCCGCTTCGACTTTTTCGTCTTCACCGATTAGCCTCACGCCATTTCCAACTAGCTGCATTGCCATACGATCTTGGCTAACTCTGACACATTCATAATTCGGCATGAAGTACCATCGCTGCAAAGCGTTTTTGGAAAGCGTTCGAGGGTTGACTCGCTCGACGTACGATTGCAAGCGAACGGGCGGACGCTCCAAGGCGATCCCAATCAGCTTCATTCGATAGTCTGCTTCGACCAATACCTGAGCCATGTGAGTCTTCGGCGAGACACCGTTGATCGAGACAACTTGTGGACCGAGTGACTGGAACAGGCCTTGTGCGATTCGGTTTGCATCGTTGGGTCTAACATTTCGCAGTCCGTTGAGGAACTGCTGCATGTTCTTGAGTCCCTCGGGCGTCGAGTCGATCGAAACGCTGACAATTCGGTTACCTCGACTGCGAGGCCCAAATGTTCTTAACGCCACGACTAGGTCTTCCAACTGCAAAACAGCTTGGCCTGATTTTATGCCGATTGCTCGACCTGAAATATCTCGCCAAAACCCTTCGGCGGGACCGGCGATGACGATGTCGTTTGTTTCAGGATAGAAGAAGACGTGTGAGATACGCGTCAAGCCCGCCAAGTTGCTCATCGGCTCGGTCGGGCCTTTGCCTTGTTTCTTTTGCGCGATAACCGCAGCCTCGAGCCGATTTAATGAAACTTTTCGGAGCGGGCTTACTTGAGCCAACTCGCGGGTCAAAAACCCGTTGGCTGCGTTCATGCGTTGGCGAGTCAATTGTCCCGAGGGATCGACGAACAACTTCGCCTTCAAAACGCCGTCGGCATTCACTTCGACTCCAGCTATTTGGCCGCCACCATTGTTTTGCGCAAAAGCCAGCTGATTCGAAATACCCAACAACGCAATGGTTGTAACAACGCAAAAACAGATTCGCCAGATCTTCATGGCTAGTTCCTCAAAGTGTGATACCGCTACGGACGAACCGCGAATACGAACCGCGCCAATTGTTCAGTGTACATACGACGATTTGCAGACCCCGCTCGTAGCACTGTCGTCGAGCTAAAATCAGGCCGCTTTTGAAAAAAGATGCGACCTTGAGACAGAGACTCGACCTTCTTGGATTTTAACCGTCGAATCAGATTCGAGCAAACAACGGAGCCTGGCACTTGCGGCGGAAACGCGGAAACACATACGTCAGCTTAACTTGCTGCAATCTCTAGCGCTGGCTAACCACGACCACGTCGAGGAGGTCCTCCAGTCGATAATTTCGGTTTCGAGGTCATCATCTGATAGTTCCCCGGTCCCAGTAGATCGTCAATGCGATTCCGCATCTCCTGGGAAACCTCCACTTTCATGCGATCGGAACGCATTGTCACTCGAGTCTCGTCTTCCAGCAGAAGCAACAATCGCAGTTCACAATTTCCTGGATAACCGCGAACGATCTCGCGAACTTTACGCAGCGCATCCTCTTGGTGCTTTGATTGATCGACGCGGATCACGAGCCCATTTGTATAGCGTGAGTCGAGTTCATCGAGCGGAATGAGTTCGTTAATAATCAGGTTGGCTTCGTCGCCGCCACGTCGATCGATTGCTCCTCTGGCAACAATAATTGCCTCCGATTCAACTAAGTGCCCCATCGTCTCAAAACCATCGGGCCAGAGAATACAACGAATCGTCCCGTCCACGTCTTCCAAATCGAAATTGGCATATTTCGATGGAGCGCCAGGTTTGGGGTTCTTGGTATGCGCCATTTTGATTGACGCCAACATGCCGCCGAGAATCACTTCCGATCGCTCCGGAACGTCGACAATTCTCGAGGTCGTGTGAGAACAGAACTTGTTCAACTGTTCTTGATACTGTGCCAACGGATGACTGGTGAGATAGTATCCGAGCACTTCCCTCTCGAAGGTCAGCAATTCGCGCTCTTCGAGTTCTGGCATTTCTGGCAAGCCCGGCTGTGCGCCTTGTTCTTCCTCTTCTTCGTCAAATCCTCCGAACAAACTCTTCTGACCACTCTTGCGATCAGCTTGTGCCGAGGCGCCCGCTTGCAATGCTCGATCGACGACGGCGAGTAACTGCGCCCTTTTGGCTCCAAAGATGTCCATTCCGCCAGCTTTGATCAGCGTCTCGATTGCGGCGCGATTACAAGAGGACGCTTCGACGCGTTCACAGAAATCGAAGATGTCTTTGAAATCACCGTCTTTTACCCGAGCCGCAACAATCGCTTCGGCAGCGCCACCACCGCACCCCTTGATGGCCGACATTCCGAAGTAGATTTTTTCATCGCCAACCTCGAAATCCACACACGACGTGTTCACGCTGGGCGGCACGACGTCGATTTCCATTCGCTCGCAATCTTCCAAGTGCTCGACCAAAGCGTCTTTGCTCTTGAAGTTTCGTCCGGGAATATCGCCCGACAACAACGCCGCCATAAACTCGACGGGATAGTGAGCCTTCAGATACGCAGTTTGATAAGCGATCAATGCGTACGCGGTCGAGTGGCTTTTGTTAAAACCGTACCCCGCAAACTTGCAGATCATCTCCCAAATATCGCGGGCGTCTTTCTCCTTCATACCGTTCTCGACAGAACCCTTGAGAAACTGCTCACGGTTCGCGTCGATGATCTTAACTTTTTTCTTACTGATCGCCTTAATACAAGTATAGGCACTCGCCAACTCGATCCCACCGAGTCGATTGAGGATCCGCATCACCTGTTCCTGGTAGACCATCACGCCGTGGGTCTCTTCGCAAATATCCTTCAGGACTGGATGCTTGTATTCCGCTTCCTGCCGGCCGTGTTTCACCTCGACGTAATCGCGAACCATACCACCTTCGAGCGGACCGGGACGGTAAAGTGCATTGGTCGCAATGATGTCCAAGAAATGGTCGGGCTTCATCTTCTGTAAAAGATCGCGAATACCGCCACTCTCCAGCTGGAAAATACCCTTCGTCTCTCCTCGACAGAGCAGG
>Ga0115002_10009000_pt1 | contig 10968 bp, 7 predicted proteins | sample ArcticOcean_MG_C_8_FD_89576 | JGI IMG/M metagenome (GOLD analysis project Ga0115002, IMG submission 89576) | Marine microbial communities from western Arctic Ocean - ArcticOcean_MG_CB11_86 | ecosystem: Environmental > Aquatic > Marine > Oceanic | place: Arctic Ocean: Canada Basin | collected... | reverse complement strand
TCGTAAATCGCGCGAACGCGACTAAAGGGAATTGCGAGGCAGGTGAGGGCCAGAACCCGGACGTAGTTCGGATCGGTCTCCGATCCAAGGAATCCGACGATCAGCGGTGCCCCCGCAAGAAGGCCTAACGTTACGACTGTCGCTGTGATCAACTCTAGCGTCACGCCGGTGGAGAACACGGTCTCGCTGCCTTCGCTCTCGACAATAATGAATTTGTCGGCGTGCAGATTCGTGAGGTTGTGGAAGAACTGGACGATCATCCACGCGAAAGCGAAAAGGCCGAAGTCCGCAACGCTGAGCCGTCGGGCAAGAACAACCTGCACGAAGAAGCCAACGACGAAGGCAACGCCCGTAAACGCGGACACGATCCCGGCACCCGCGATTAGCCGCCGAATGAGAGGCGCGCCAGGAGTCATGGGGCGTCCGCTGGGAAAAGGGATCTAGAAGCGACACCCAACGTTGGTCCAATGGTTATACGGCTTCCCTTTCCGAACGGGTCGGTTTCAAGGCAACAATGATGTCTTGATAGTCTCGAATGGCATTCAATTTCCTGCTTGTCGACCAGCGACCGCGAAAAATGGCCTGTCGTATATGCAGATCGTTCTTTTCGTAGAGCGACAGGATATAGGATTCCTCCAATGCAACCGCTTCTTCGGGGCATTTGAGGTTGTCGGTAAAGCAAGCTGGGGCTACTTCATGAGCGAATTCGCGAGAGCTTGTTCCGGCCCGAACGGAAACTGAAAGGTCGAGGCCTGTTCTTGGTTGGGATCACGGCTGTAGAAGGCGTTTTCCACATCCAGAAATTCAAATTTGAAGTTGGAACGCTTTGAAGAATCGTGGGATTGAAGCCAGATGATTTCGTCTCGCCGAATGTCGGCACCCGTATAGCTTCCCTCGTCGGACAAGTAGTCCATGAGGGCCAACGCAACCCGACCCCCTCCACACCCAATGTCCAGGACATTTTCGTGGGGCTGAAGTCCCCCAACCTGTCGAAGCTTCGAAAGCCACTCTTGCCCAGCCTCACGAAACGTTTGGTAGGGAGAAACCCGAACGAACTTCATCGGGGGAACGTCCCTGTCCCGAAAACCGATTCCCCGTAGGACATCGTCGATGGGATACTTGATCAGTCTGCGTACAAGCTCTTTGGCCATCATCCAAGACCTCACCTTCACTGAGAATGCCCTTTGGGACCTCTGAGACCGGGCCGCAGACGTGGAAGGGTGGAAAAGATCGCCGCGCTACGCGGTGGGTAAAATCCCCTAGGCGTCCTTTCTCCTCGCCACGTCCTGGTGGAAATACTCCCACAGATTTTCCTTCAGGACATCGATGCGATAAAGATTTTCATAGCGCTCGCGATTATTCCTGCCCCAGGCGACCCACTGCTCCCGATGCTCAAATGCCCCGTCGACAGCGCTCGCGAGAGAAGCCGAAAGGTCTCCCTCAATGGGAAAGCAGATGCCACCTGTCTGCGGCTCGGCCGAGCCGGCCACTTCGGCGTTGGCTCTCCAGTCCGTAGTCACCACCGGTAGTCCCCACATCATTGCTTCGATCAAGACTAGCCCAAAGGACTCGCCCGGCGCCACGGTGCTCCAGATGAAGAGGTCCGCGGTTCGATAGGCTTCGGCGAGCTCCGGGCCATGCAGAAGGCCGGGGCATTCTACGGTCTCACTCAAGCCGAGGCGGCTTATGGTCTCGCGTAGCTCTTTTTCGGAGTACGGATAAAGACACTCGCCTACCAATCGCAGACGAAAGCGTCGACCGCTAGCTTGAAGTTGAGCGCATGCTTCGAGAAGTGCAGGCGTACCTTTATCTGGGCAGAGATGGCCCACACTCAAGAGAACCGGATCCATTGCAGCGGCGGATACGCCATCAGTTCTGCGCTCGGTGAACCCGGATGCTTGGTCTCCGACTGCATTGGGAATGACAGAGATTCTCTCGAGGCCGAGCGCTTCCGCATCGCACCGGCCGAACTCGGTCAGAACGATCGCTCCGAAACACCGCCGATGGGCCGCCTTCAGCAACCATCGCAGTGGCGCGGGAAAATTGGGAAGCGCGGCCGCTTGCCCCGCCGCTTGAAAGTGCACACAAACCCGGTCCGCCACGAGACATGCGGCCGGTAACAAAAGGGCATCGCGCACGTTGGGAACCAGCCGCGGCCCCCCGCTGGGATAGAGGACGTAGTCGATCCGCCCCCGCAGACGCAGACGTGCGAGCCGAGCAAATACCCGTGCGAGCTCCACCATTTTGGCGAAGCTCCCTCTACGAGTGGTCGCCCACGATCGCGTGAAGTCGAACTTCCAGTGCTCGGCCCTACGCCCCTCAGTCGCTCTGAGCAGCCGGAGGAAGCGCTCGATATTCAGGTTTTGCCCGCCGTAGGGTGGGGGGAGTTGTCCCGCAACCAGGATACGCAGGGGAGGCGCATTCGCCGTCTCCATCGGCTCCAACTGGCTCGCGTCCCGATAGATCTCGATCAACTGTGGATAGAAGCGCTCGAATTCGAAGCACTCCTCGAACCGTCGCCGGCCTGCCTCGCCCATCCGTCGTCGCATGACCGGATCCTCGAGGAGGCGCATGATCGCCGCGGATAGATCGTCGGGATCGCTCGGTTCTGCAAGAAAGCCTGTGTCGCCGTCGATCACCTGTTCGGGAGTACCACCGGTTCTCGTCGCAACCACCGCGCAGCCCATCGCCATGGACTCGATGGTGACCCCCCCAAAAGGCTCCGGCAGTGCCGAGGGAACGACCGACACATCAAGAATCGAGTACATGCCCTTGATGTCCTCGACATCCCCGGTGATGGTGATCCGATCATCGATTCCGAGCTCCCGGGCCAGCTCTCGGAGGATCACTTCCTGATCCTCATTGCCCGGGAAAACGCTGCCGATCAGAACGAAATGTGCCTGCGGCCACCGTGCCGCAATACGGGGAACGGCCCGCAAGAAGATGTCTTGGCCTTTTCGGCCGGGCTTCAGTCGGCCGACGACTCCCACGATCGGCGCACCGGTCAAGCCAAAACGCCTACGCAGACCGTCCTTGCGCGCATCTTCCACGGGCGGGAACTCGGAGGCGGGGAATCCGTTGTGGAGGACCCTCACCCGTTCCCGCCGGATTCTTGGGTGGAATTGCTCCGAAACGGCTCGTGAGACGGCGATGATCCGGTCCGAAAACACGAACATGTACCACTGATATATCTTCCACATTCTGGGAAATTCAGTAAAGAACTCCCGTATGTGCCATACATGTGGGACCCTTTGACACCTAGCCACGAATCCCGACACGAACGCCAAGGCGGTGTTCGTGTGGATCAGGTGGGGCTTGAACTCCCGAACGAGCTTGGACAAGAACAGCACCGATCGTCCTACACGTACGATCAGCCGTGCCAGCCATCTCACGCGCCCGGTCTTGCGCCGCATGACAGTGGCCATGCGACGATTGATCACCACCGCGATCTCTTGCTCGCGTAGCGCCCCAGCGAGGGGACCCTCCATCAGCAGAACCGTGAGCACCTCGTGGCCGTCCACCTTGAGACGCGTGGCCAGTCGGAGGAAGGACCTGCTGGCCCCGTAGAGATCGAAGCCATCGTGGACGAGAAGTAGACGCACGTTGAGGGACTGCTCCAGTTGGGCCTGCCCAAGCAGGTTAGGCGATCAAACGGATCCGGGCGCGGCAGTCTCCATATACCACTCGACAAAGCGACCGACACCGTCGACGAAGTCAGTACAAGGCTCGTACCCGAAGAGTCGTCCAGCCTTGGAGACGTCCGCATGGGTTCGGAGAACATCACCGGGGACGAGAGGCCTGCGATCGATCACCGGTTCGACTCCTAGGGTATTCGCGACAACGCTTATCATGTCGGAAAGGGACACCATCCGGCTCTCCCCGAGGTTGACGATCTCGAACGTAGCGGGGTGTTCTCGCGCCCACCCCAAGGCCCCGATAATGCCCTCGATCAGGTCATCAATATAGGTATAGTCGCGTACGGTGGATCCGTCCCCGAATACGGGTATCGACTCACCGTCGGCGAGAAGGCTGGTGAATCTATGAATCGCCAGATCCGGTCGCTGGCGGGGGCCGTATGCTGTGAACAGCCGGAGGCACACGCAAGCCGTATCGTCGAGGTGGGTGGCGGTGTGACAGAGGAGCTCCCCGGCTCGCTTCGTGGCCGCATAGGGTGAGACCGGTTGGGTTACGGGATCGTCCTCGGAGAAGGGAATCTTGCTGTTGTTCCCATAGACCGAAGACGAAGACGCAAACACAAATGGTTTGATCTGTCTTCGGCGAGCGAACTCGAGAAGGGACACGGTCCCAACAACATTTACATCGGCGTAACCGACTGGATCGCTGATGGACGGTCGCACACCGGCACGCGCCGCGAGGTGGACCACAGAATCGATATCGTCGCCCATCGAGTCGAGCACTCCGGAATCTCGAATATCACCGCGAATTTCGGTAAACCCCGCGTGGCTTCGGGCCACGGCCAGATTGCGCTCTTTGATTCCCGGATCATAGAAATCGTTGAAATTGTCGAGCCCCACGACCTCCTCACCCTCCCGAAGTAGTCGTTCGGTAAGGTGCGACCCAATGAACCCGGCGGCGCCGGTCACCAGTACGGACATTGACAAATTCCTTCTCGAATCGAGTAAGGCACCAGAACTTCGCAGCGGAAGATAGCCCAAACCCGATGGGCTGACAGACCGCGGCTAGACCAACCGACTCCCACGCCGTCGCGTTGTAGGAGGCCCATCGACCCAACACCCTCAACACGCCAGAGAGGCATCCTGAGATGCCACCTCGAGGGTTGCACACGTTCAGATCGACCCTGGGTTCTCAAGCTCTGGGTCAGGAGTCGATACGGTTTCGCCTCAACCACTCCACCAAGATGAAAACCAGCCACATTGCGCGCGGGTTCGCGACCGATCCCGTGGCACGCATCCTCGTTGACATCTGGTGTACGACTTCGGCATCGAAGATCCCAGATCGACTGAGTGACTCCAAGGAAAACGCATTTTCGGTCCACCTGGACAGGTCGGCGTTGAGCCACCGGGCGAGAGGCACCTCGAACCCGTGCTTCTTCCGATGGACGATGTCCTGGGGAAGGTACTTCAGGGCGATCTCCTTGAGCACCGCCTTCGTCTGGCGTCCTCGGAATTTTGCGGCTGGAGAGAGACGTTGTGTGACTTCAACCAACTGGTGATCGAGAAACGGTGCTCGAGCCTCCAGCGCGATGGCCATCGTCATCTTATCGACCTTCATCAGGAGATCCTCCGGCAGCCACGAACGAAGATCTGCTTCCATTCCACGCCCAACGACGGATGTCTGATCACTCGATCGGTAGAGATCGACGATCGGTTGGAACACGGTCGCTGGATTCATCACCTCGCGAAAATCGGGACTCAGCATCCGGGAGATCTCGGGTTTACCGAAGACCGTCACCCAACGCGTCGGTCCTACCTCAGCGGAACTCCTTAGGACCTCCCCCAGACGCCGCGCGACCTTTGACCCGCGGGTACGTCCGGCCGCGATGGGCCCCAACATCGCCCCAACCAGGTGCCGGAAACTTCCCGGGAGCCTCCAGAGCCACTGCGTACCGTATTCCCGAACGTAGTGGGGGTATCCCAGAAAGATCTCGTCCGCACCCTCACCGGACAACACGACCTTGACATGCTTCCGCGCCTGCTGGGCGATCAGGTACGTGGGCAGACACGCAGGGTCGCCGAGCGGCTCGTCGAGGTGGTCCAGAAACGTCTCGACTGAGTCATCATTCCCGCTGTCTGCGTCTAACTCGTGATGTTCGGTACCCAGATAGTCCGCCACCGACCGCGCGAAACGCGACTCATCCAGCGCGGTCTCCTCGAACCTGACCGAGAAGGTCTTCAGTTGGGTCTCCGAAGACCGGGTAGCCAGGGCCGCGATCAAGCTCGAATCCAGTCCGCCGCTCAGGAGTACCCCGACCTCGACATCGCTGACGAGGCGGAGATTCACGGAATCTATAAGGGTAGCCTCCACGTCGTCGACCAGAGGCACGTCACCGGCCGGTCGATCCCTCCCGGGAGCCTGTGGGCGCCAATACTCCCTTGTGGACACCGTCCCGGAATCCGCATCGACCGTCAAGTAGTGTCCGGCTGGGAGCTTGGCGCAAGACTGCAAACCCGTTCGCGGTGCCGGCACGTACTGGTAGGCCAGAAATTGCGCTATGGCTTCTCGGTCCATCTGCCGGGACACCCAGGGAAGCCCCAAGAGCGCCCTGAGCTCAGACGCGAACGCGAATCGTCCACCATCCGAGGAGTAATAAACAGGCTTCATTCCGAGCCGATCCCTGACCAGGAACAGTCGACGGCGATCGCGATCCCAGACAGCGAAGGCGAACTGGCCTCGAAGGTGCTCGAGGCAGGCTTCACCATCGAGGGCGAAGTATTGAAGGATGACCTCGGTGTCGGAGTCCGAGTAAAATCGACAGCCCCTGCCCTCCAGGTCCTTACGCAGCTCCCTGAAGTTGTAGACTTCCCCATTGTGCACCAGAGTGAAGCGACCATCCTCGGTGGTCATGGGCTGATGCCCCCTCTGGCTCAGATCGAGGATGGACAGCCGGCGGTGCACGAGGCCGGCGGGCGGGCCCAGGTAGATGCCATGGTCATCGGGTCCTCTATGAGCCAGTCGCTCAGCGAGGCCCTCCAAGGGACCGGTCAAGCGCGATACGTCCTCCGCGATCACGCCGCCTATGCCACACACGTAAGCTCACCCCGTGGATTAGAGTTGATGACCATCCTAGCAATACCAGTCGGTCCGGTGGTCGACCGTACTCATCGCACCCAAAGGTGCACGAGCCGACTTCGCGGAGTAGTCGAGTCGATCCGAGTCACGCCGCTTGGCGCAGACGCTCCCAGGGCCGGTAGCACCCGGTGAAAAGCTTCCTGAGTCGGCGCTTCGCCGAGAAGAACGGCCCGCGGAGCCATGCGGCACCTGCCTCCGGCGAATAGAGTGCGGCCACTTCTTTCCCTTCTCTGATCTGAGAGTCATTGTGAGCCGTGCTCTTGCTCTCCGAGTGAAACCGATACGCCCCCCAAAACTCTCGTACGTGATCCACCCGAAGTCCGTGACTCGCAATTCGTAGATAGAACTCGTAGTCCATCGAATAATGGAGGTCTTCACGAATGCCGCCCACCTCCTCGAAGACCCGGCGCCTGAACATGCCGGCGCAGTTGGCGTGGTAGCAGTCTCGGGTCCACAGGTAGGTGGCGAAGTCGAACGGGATTTCACGGCGGCGCCCCAGCAACTCACCTGCCTCGTCGATGAAAATGTAGTCTGAGAAGACCACGTCGCACTCGGGGTGCTCCATCAGATACGACGCAGCTCGAAAGAGCGACTTCGGCAGATAGAGGTCGTCCGAATTGAGCCAACCGATGAGACTACCCGTGGCGACGGCAAAGCCCTTGTTGATCGCATGCGACTGGCCCCTGTCGGGTTCGCTGACCCAATGCGAGAGGTGCGGGCTGTACTCCTCGAGAATATCGACGGTCTCGTCGTCGGAGCCCCCGTCCATGACGATCAGTTCCAGGTTGGGATACCCCTGTTCCAGGATGCTGTCGAGTGTCTGCCGAACGAACATCCCTTGATTGTAGGACGGGACGATTACAGAAACTCCGGGCCAATTCTGGGCGTTGATAGCAGTCTCTATTCTCAATGATCGACCTCAATTTCAATGTAGTGGAAGATGCCCTTCTTGTGTTGGGCATCATTACGTGTTGAGGAACAGGCTGTCCTCTTGTAGGACTTCCCCAGTAGTACGACTTCGAATCTGGCCCACCGATCCCGCATACACGAATCCCCACCCCGTAAGCTGACGACGAATGTCGCTGAAGAGCGGCTGTCCCTCATACAATGGCACAAACGATGTTTCGGTAATGATTGCCTTCGCCTCCCTGATCGTGCGCTCTCCACCCCTCAACACCCGATCCTCGAACCCCTGCACGTCTATCTTCACCAGCATCGGGAGGGGCAACTCAAAACCTTCGGCGACCTCGTCCAGGCGATTCAACTTGATCACGACGGCCTGGCTTTCGGCGCTGTCAGGGAAGGCCCTCTCGTGTAAGCTGGTCATCTTCAGCAGAGAGGAAGAGGGGGCGAAGCTGTGGTGTTGGATCGAATGTTCGCCAGCCTCGTCGCCAAGCCCATAGTTGAGCGCAGTAAGCAGCGGAATACGATCCGCGCGCTGCTCTAGCTGTCTGAAGCAGTCACCGAGGGGCTCAAACGAGTAGATCCTCGCACGAGGCAACAACGCATGAATCGTCTCAGCGTATCTGCCTATGTAGGCCCCGATATCTAGAACCGTAGCCAACCCGAGGGAGTGAAACCACGGGCAGTCGAGCCGCTCGAACAACTCAGGAAGCACCCCACGGGCACGCAACCTGAAAAGACGGGGGTTCTCGACGTATCGGGCGGCGGACCGCAGGGCCCACGCGAATCGCCTTCTCACTGGCTTTCTCCCAAGGCGGCAACTTCGACAACCACGTCTCGCCACCGATTTCCGAAGTGGTCGAGCGAGAGTTTCTCCATTCGCTTCGTTCCCCTTCGGACTAGTGTCTCGCCAAGCGCTTCATCGTTCCAGATTCGTCGAATCTGCGTCGCAATGTCCTGTACGTCGAACGGATCGAATAGGAGCCCCGCGTCACCAACTTGTTCCGGCATCGCAAAAGCGTTGGAGCAAAGCACCGGCGTTTCAAGAACCATCGCCTCGAGCACTGGCATATTCGTGTACTCCGCGAAACTCGCATAGACCAGAGCCGATGAGAGCTTATAAATAGCCGCGAGGTCCGCGTCCGGGACGTAGCCCACGTGAAGGACCTGCCCCTCGAGGCCCAACTCCGGAACGGCGCTGAGCACCGCTTCTGCGTGGTCGCCTCCGGACCCCGCAAGGACACAAGGGACTCTCAGACCGTCCCAATCCCGCAAGTGCGCCAGAGCCTCGAACAGACGGCGGTGGTTCTTGTGCCCCCACAATTGGGCAGGGTAAAAAATGAATCGCTCCGGAAGGTCATAGCGCAGCGCCACCTCCCGCAGCGTCGACTCCGACAGGCTGCGATGTTGGTAGACATGGGGTGGGGGGCTGAGCGGTATCGGGCGAGTCTTGCCTGGATCGGCCCCGAAAAGACGAACCAGGTCGGACTTGCCCACCTCCGAATCGGTAACGGTGAGAGCCGCGTGCCTGACGAGTCGGCTATTAACGAGATCCCGCGTAACCCGTTCTTTCAGCGGGAAATCCGCGAGATCCGGGAAGTAGCGGTAGATGAAGTCGAATACGATGCCGACGAACGGGATGCCCAGGTGGAACCCAACCGGAGACGCACAACTGATCAGGCAGTCGAGATCGTGGCTCTCCAGCGCCTTGAATCGACCGATGGATGACGTGCGAGTGTTCAGTATCGTAGACGCTGTTCGGATGGCGCCGGTCACCCGGCTCTCCCCGGTCGGAAGCGCGACCCACGCCACCGGCGATGTTGCCGACCCGCTTGGGACGGAGCGGGAATCTTCGTAGAAGACCGACACCTGCAGATCGTCGTGGCGACTCAACCCGTCCGCCAAGGCCAGCAAGTATTGCATATAGCCTCCGTGGCCCACTGCGCTCGCGGGATTGAGAATCCCGACCCGCAGCCTCTCGCTCTTCGACATCGGCTCAGTGGCCCTGTGCGGGCGACGAGATCGTCTTTGATAGTACCTCACCGAGGGCGGCGGCGACTTGCCTCACTTCACTCTCGGTCAAAGTAGGGCCGCTGGGCAAATAGAAGCCCGTTGCCCCTGCAACGTTAGCCTTGGGGCAGTCGTCGGGCGTCGTCCACCCCTGCCCCTGGAAAATTTCCTGCTGGTTCGCCGGGACGAAGCCTTCCCTCGTCTCGACTCCTTGTGCGGCCAGAGAGCGCATGACCTCGGCACGCCGGGCAGCCGCCCCACCGAGCAGGGCCACGTGATACATCCAGTAGACATTGCGGGCATACGATTTTTCGACGGGCAACTGGAGCAGTTCCTGGTCGCGCAACAGTCCGGTGTACATGGCAGCCGTCGCCCTCTTGCGATCGATGATGTCCTCGACGCGCTCCAACTGGGCGCAGCCAATGGCTGCCTGGAGGTTCGTGAGCCGATAGTTGAAGCCGAGGTCGGCGTGCATGAATTTGTTGTCCTGGCCGAAGGCCAGGCTCTTCAGGGACCGTGCCCTCTCGGCCAGCTTGGGGTCTTTGAGGGTCAACATGCCACCCTCACCGGTGGTGAGGATCTTATTTGCGTAGAAGCTGAAACACCCGATGTCACCGATGCCGCCCACCTTCCGGCCCTTGTAGAGCGCCCCGTGCGCTTCGGCGGCGTCCTCGATCACAGCGAGCCCGTGACGCCCCGCGACGTCCATCACCGGATCCATATCCACGGGGTGGCCAAAGAGGTGAACAACGATGATCGCCTTCGTACGGCTCGTCACCCTGGCCTCGAGCAACGTCGGATCGAGATTCCAGGTGTCCGTCTCGATGTCGATTGGGACTGGGACCCCGCCCTGGTAGAGTACCGCGAAGAACGTGGCCATGTTGGTCAGCGTCGACACGAGCACCTCATCGCCGGGTCCGATCCCAAGCGTCGCCAGAGCGAGATGAAGTGCCGTCGTGCCACTGTTCACAGCGACCCCGTGCGGACACTCGCAGAACTCGGCGAATCCCTCCTCGAAAGCCGGAAGGTAGTCGCCAAAGAAGCCTGAAATCGCGCCTTGGGCCATGGCGTCGTTCACATTGCGCGCCTCCGCCTCGCCGAGCAGCGGAATGCAAACCGGGATACGGTGCTCTGTCACGGGCTCAGGCCGGCCTCGGCCAGAGAGGCTCGTCGAGGCGATAGGTATCCTCTTCGTACTGCTTTCCCCGTCGAGGTCCGTGGGCGCAGGCGATGAAGGTCGAGTCCTCGATCGCCACGAATGTGTGCCGGATCGTAGGCGGCGTC
>Ga0115002_10008999_pt1 | contig 10968 bp, 10 predicted proteins | sample ArcticOcean_MG_C_8_FD_89576 | JGI IMG/M metagenome (GOLD analysis project Ga0115002, IMG submission 89576) | Marine microbial communities from western Arctic Ocean - ArcticOcean_MG_CB11_86 | ecosystem: Environmental > Aquatic > Marine > Oceanic | place: Arctic Ocean: Canada Basin | collected... | reverse complement strand
TGGTAGGTCGTGACCCATCTCGTCAACTTCATCACCGAGGATGAGAGAATTTCCAATCCCTAATTGGCCGCTTGAACCGTTGCCCCAGCACTTGACATCACGAGCACTGGCGAAAGCGCATGAGTGTTTTCCGCCCACTTCAAGTTCAATCGCAGTCCCAGTTGATTCGCTAGGATTGATTTGCTCAGACAGCTCCTTGGGCGGCTCATCGCTTGGTGTACCCAGAATGTAGGTGGTCTGGACCATCAAAAGCATGAGGGTTGCAAGGAAGATGGCCTTTGCCCCCGTGTGCGCGCGCATGAGTCCTGCGCAATTTGTTCATCCATATAGGATATTGGACAGATACATTGTAACTAACATATCCGAAGAGTACATTGAGATTGCAACAAACGAGTTAGTTAAATTATTGATGGAGACTAGGGTCCCCTCGATTAGATTAGTAATTAGGAACCCATTGCTTGTATTTGATCATGCATTCGGAGAATTCTTCAGATTCTAGATTTGCTGCTAACCATTGATGCACATTAGGCCAATTCTGCCCATCAAACCACTCACGATTATGATTAGCGAACTGTCTAATGAAGGGGAAAATAGCATCACTGAGATTACCGTCAGGAATCTCTCCCTCAAGTGATTCTATGAATTTACATGCTGCTGCTCTTTGTTCCAATTCATCTATGTCATCGTAGCGATTTGGATATTTATAGCGATCTAGATGGAATTTGAATTCGACATCGTTGCGTCTTACCAACTCTCTCTCATTTTTCGTTAAATCCCACGAGAGCACATGCACCATTATCTCTAAGCTCTCTTCGATGACCGTTCCATCGGGTAAGAGTAAAACGGGAACTGTTCCTTTTGGTGAGATTTTCATCATATGGGTAGGTCGATCTCGCAAGAGGACCTCTCTGTGCTCTACTTGGAATCCAGAACGAACTATGGACATGCGAGCGCGCATGGCGTATGGACATCGCCTAAAGGAATACAGAATAGGTAGGACCATGCCCCATCCTCTAAGTCATTATCTAATAAAGGTAAATCACTAGAATTGATGCACCTCATAGGGTACCCTATCCTCCAAAATGAATGAATGGGGGCCCCTAGTGTTCAAGTTAGTTTAATTGGGATGGTATGCATCGGTCAAATGTGCGAAAGAGCCTGATTCTAGTATCAATTCTGCTGACCTCCATCTTTTTCAGTATTGATTTATTTCCTCCAGTAGACGCTCAAGTATCATCCAATCCTACAATCGAGTTAGATTGTGATGAGATAGGTGGATTTGATCTCTTCACATATGATGGAGTTGGAAGCCGCATTGCGTTTCAGTGTAGCCTTGAAAACCCTACCCAATATGTCGAAGATGTATATGTGTCTCTAAATGGTGATTTTTCACTTCATTACAATCTAAGCACATATACACAACAATCGTTCTACTTCATTCAAAATAATACAGTTATAGGGCCAATGATTGGAACTAATAATGTGAATATCACCGTAGATGCTTATGACTCAACCATAATTCATGTTGCTTTTTGGGAGGATTATGGAGATATTTACTGGGATGGTAGTGATTCAGTAGATGGCACATTATCCTCTCCTCTTCCGCCAAGTTGGGTTAAAGTAAATGCTAGAGTAACGTCTGCTTCGGGTACGCCGTGCCCGACTTGCCCAGCACAAGAAAATAATGTGACTATGGTTTACAATGAAGCAATTTATGTAGAAGCAGATTATGGAATAGCGAATGGAACAATGTCCGGTGCTACACCTCCTTTACAGGGGTCTTTTATTCTTGAACTGCTTCCAAAATACGCCCCGAAAACGGTTGCATCTTTTAGAACACACGTAAATAATGGCATGTATAATGGCACTGTATTTCACCGAGTGATTGATAATTTTGGAATCCAAGGTGGTGATATTTCATATGGGCTTTCGCCTCTAAATTCTTCAAGTTTGGCTGGTACAGGAGGATACTCTGCAATATGGTATGGGCAAGGTGATCCAAACGACCCCACCACTTGGACAATGCCAGATGAGTTTCATGATGATTTAACACATATTCCTTATTCACTTGCCATGGCTAATTCTGGGGCTAATACTGGCGGCAGTCAATTCTACATTGTAGACAAGGATAGTACCCCTTCCTGGCTCAACGATAAGCATTCGGTATTTGGAAATGTGGTTGTAGGGTACGAAGATATTGACTACATTAGTCAAGTTCAAACAGGTGCTGGAGGCCTCCCGTTAGATGAAGTAGTAATTATTGGAATGGAAATTATTGAATGGCCTCCAACTGATACTGATAGGGATGGGATTCCTGATTCAGAAGACCCATTCCCTTACGATGCAAATGAGACACACGATGACGATGGTGATGGGGTGGGGAACAATTCCGATGCCTTCCCCCAAGATGCAAATGAGACACACGATGATGATAATGATGGAGTCGGAAATAATTCTGATGCATTCCCTCAAGATGCAAATGAGACACACGATGACGATAATGACGGAGTCGGAAACAATTCTGATGCCTTCCCTCAAGACCCAGAAGAAAATACTGATACTGATGGTGATGGCGTAGGAGATAATTCTGATGCTGACCCCGATGACCCAACAGTAAGTATTCCTGCAGACCTTGAAATCAATGTGACTGACACTGCTCTCTATGTATTAGCTGCCGCCTTTTTGTTAATGGCCGTAGTGTTGGTTGTTAATCGTAAGAAGAAACCACCTGAAGTAATGGGTGCTTCTGAAGTATATGATTCAGACACTATTTGGAATGAAAGTTGATTCAATCTGTTTAACGGTGAAACAAAGGGCTAGTGTGTAAGACCCTTTGATTCAAAATCGGTGAATGAATGGGCTTGCAGTGGGCCGCCTCAGACGCTACCCACTCATTCATCGCGCTCGTGCACGAAGATGATGTGGTAGCCGAACCCGGACTTGATGAACGACCCAACCGTCTTGATTTCTTGAGTCCAGACTGCATCGGAGAACTCCTTCACCATCTGCTTGTCGTGGAACCACCCCAAATCCCCTCCCTTCTGGCTTGAGGGGCAGGTCGAGTGCTTGCGCGCCATCTTCTGAAATTCCTTGAGAGGCTTGCGAGAGTTTTGGATCTTCTCGGTCAATTGGGAGGCCTGAGACTTGGAGGGAATTAGGATGTGGCTAGCGTGTGCTCGCTTGGTGTTCATCGAATTTGCCGGAAACGGGAACCATTATCACTCCTTCTATTGCGATTCAGCCCCAAATGGTGGCTGTGGGTCACTTTTCGCCCCACGCGAGATATCTCGCATAGGTGCCGTAGATGATGGCCGAGACTGCCAGACTCTCCTCATTGAACCGGTCCATGTTGTCCATGTAGGTGTGATATTCCCAACTCCCTGAGCCGTAGCAAACCAACACGCGGCCGGGGCTGTCGTTCTCGTCTTCGGGAAGGTCGTAAACGAACGGACCGTGGTCACTGTTGTACGGCATACCCGTCTCACTGTTCTTCGGGCCATCCAAAGTTCGGATTGTGATTGAGTACTTGCTTGCAAGATCGGACCTCTCCGCCTTGAATTTCTCAGTGATGCGCTCGATGTGGTCGACATCGCTCTGATAGTTGCCAAAGAGGGTCAGCCCATTGCCTCGCTCGGGGTCGGCGTCCACATGATTCATGTCGAGATTGATGTAGATGATGAGATTCTCTCGCAACTCCTCAGCGTGCTTTGCGACCCAAGCCTTCGAGCCGTGAAGCCCCTCTTCCTCGCCACCCCAAGTGCAGAATTTCATGGTGTGGTCGGGCTGCCCCAAAACCTGTGCCAAAAGTGCAAATTGCCTCGCAAGTTCGAGTACGGTCGCGGTTCCTGTGGTGTCGTCGATTGCACCCGGGCCGTTGTAGACTGTGTCGTGGTGGCCACCGAACATGATGACCTTGTCATCCTTGCCTTCGAGGATTCCACACGGCACCCGCACGGGGCGAGTGCCCTGATTGTCTACATCTATGTCCAATCCCAATCTAGCATTGTTGCTGTCCTGTTGGTCGAAGACCTCTTGCAACTCCTCACCGGTGTTCTTTGAGAGTTGAATGAAGGGAATCGTGTCGGGTAGATTCCCTCCTGTTTGGTCCATCAGCCCTTCGATGTCAACCGTCTTGAAGATTGGAACGCAATCGTCTGCCTCCACCTTTCCGCAGTTGCTCTTTACGTTGACGAGGAACAGCGCTCGCAGGTCGTTGCCGATCGCTTTGGCGTAGATGTCTGTGTTGCTGCCAACTCCGGCGGAAGACCAGACCACCCCCACTTCTCCGGAGGCCTCGGCCCAGAGTGCGTCATCAGTGCCGTTGGAGAGGTTGACCAGTTGGAGCCCGTCACCAAAACCGTAGGAGGCGGTTCCACTGTACCCCTGAATCACGAAGTCGATTCTGTGGTCGAATTCCTTGTCGACTCGGTTGAAGTCTTGCGGTCCACACGGAACGATGTTGACCGGGACTCCAGCGGGATAGGTGCCCGGAATGCAATAGTAGAGACGCGGTTCTGCTTGTATCTCAAACATCGGAACTTCGAACTCTTCGAGAGTCGATGAGAGTCCGTATTCGGTGAAATTCGCTTTGTTGGATTCTGCCGTCATCAGCTCTTCGTAAGAGCCTGACATTCGGCCCTTCCATTCCGGGTGTCCCAAACTGACGAGGTGTTCTGCCCTGTCACGCGCCTCAGAGGGGTCGAAATCGATGAGGTGGTATTCCGGCTCGCCGCGGATTAAATCCATGACGAGAGGGCCGGCGATGAGCACGACAGTCGTCGCACTCAACATGACAATTGCAACAATGATTGCGCCAAAGAAGGGGATGCTTCGGCCGGCGACTTCACGTGAGTTGAGAAGGCGTGCCGCGAAGCCTGCCGAATCCTCTGACTCTGCAGAGACAAGGTCCGCATCAATGACAGCAGCCTCGGTCTGTTGGTCGTTGAGTGAATCAGGCGTTACTCCTGCGGCGACCAATCGAGCAGATTTCGTCGCCTTGTTTCCGCTGACTGGAAGACCTGCTGCTTTGAGCGCATCAGTCAACTCCGCTGCTGTGAACTCTTCAAAATTCATGCCACTCAACCCAGCCGTGGTTCTCGCCCCTTCATCAACCCAACCGCAGTAGGTGCACGGTGGCTATCAGCCAATCAAGGGGTGAAGTCGGGATTGACTGACTCAATATCAGTAATCTCTTTGCCGGTCCATCGGCTACCGAGTGAATGTTCGACATCCAACTGGTCGAGGATTCTTGCTACGACGAAATCGACAAGATCAGCGATGGTTTGCGGTTTGTGGTAATAGCCTGGATTTGCTGGCAAAACTACGACACCGAATTGTGAGAGTTTCGTCATATTTTCCAACTGGACAGTTGCGAATGGAGTCTCGCGTGGGACCACGATGAGTTTTCTGCGTTCTTTGAGGGCGACCATTCCGGAGCGAGTGACCAGATTGTCGGTGATTCCGTTTGCCAGTTTTCCAATAGTAGTTCCAGACGCTGGACAGATGATGTATGCGTCGAATTTTGCTGAACCGGATGCCGCCTTTGCAGCGAGGTTTTCGTTATTCTCAAGCAGTGCGCCATGGGTAGCCGCCAACTCTTCCGCCGAAACTTCACACTCGATTTGAAGGTTGATTCGCCCCTCTCGCGTGATTATCAAGTGGACTTCCCACCCGGCCTCGGAAAGGGCCTCAAGAAGACGAACCCCATAACGCGCTCCAGATGCGCCAGTAATCGCCAATACTGCCGAAGGCATATCCTAGTGGAGTGGCTGCTCTCACTTCAAATCTTGCAAATCGATTTTTGTTGTTGGGTGCAATGAATCGGTCGAGGTTGACCGGAATTCCACTCTAAATTGGTCAAGATTGAATCGGTTGATGGTGACCAAATTTCACTTCAATTTCGACAAGAATGAATCGAAGGCAATCATCGATTCAGCGAATGACGACGGTTCGTCGCCCCAAGCGATTCTGATGTAGCCGTCGAGTTGTGGTGCGAACATGGCGCAGGGAGTTACGAGCAGACCGAGCGGGTCGGCGAATTGTTCGATGGCGTCGAGAGCCGACCAGCCATTTGGAAGTTGTAGGCAACCGAAGATTCCAGTCGGGGGGGGAGTCCATGCGATGTCATGTGATTCGAGTACTTTGAGGAGCAGCGGTAGATTCGTCTCGCACCGTTCAACCATCAATCGAAGCGGCTCGTCGATGCGCGGCCAAATCATCTCTGCGAGCCGTAGCGAAGGGGTCGCCAACATACCCTGCATAGTGTGCATCGCCCGTCGGGCGGTGACGATTTTCTCCTCCGAGCCGATAACCCAGCCCAAACGAAGTGAGCCGAGCCCGTAGCATTTGGTGACCGAATTCACGCTGACACAATGGTCACCATAGCGGAACATGGGTCTGTGATGTTCAGTTCCGCGCGCAGAATCGATGTAGACTTCATCAGAGACGATTCCAACATTTTGCGATGCGCAGATGTCAGCCAACCATTGTTGGTCATCAGCATCTATCATCCGTCCGGACGGGTTCAACATCGGAGTAGTAATCAATGCGCCAACCTGTGGTAATATTTTCTCAATACCAGCTCGGTCCAACCTCCAAGGTGATTCCTCACGGCCATCGAAATTCGCCTCGTCACCATTTCCAGTCGCGCCCCCCGCTGGTCCACGCCAAAACGGCAAAACCTCACACCCGAGTGCGCGAGGAAACTGAGAAACCGGGGCATAGGATGGCATCTCTACCGCGACCCTCCGAGGCTTGTCCGGATTAAGAACGGCCAATAGAGCAAACAGAAGGCTCTGCGAAACACCATGGCCACCAGCAACTTGGTTGGGGGAAACACCCTCACGCTCTGCGATCATGGAGAAGGGGTCGAGAGGTGGGTCAGTGAACGGGTTGGAGAGGTTCTTCGGCGGGTTTTCCGAAAGCAGTTCATCCCAATTCCACGGGTATTGGAAGCCCGATTGAGTCAGGTCGTGTTTGATGCCGGCCTGTAGTCGCGGCTCGTACCATTCAAGATAGTCAATTGGCGGAAGTTCTGAGCCGGCAGTCTTGCCACCAAGGTTCGGCGAAAGTGGGTGCTCCCATTCATCCATTGGAAAAGTGGATAGGGTGAAGGGTCATCTTTGCATCGGTCTCTCATCTTGACCGAAGTTTTGAGAGTAGCCTCAAGATTTCGATATAAAGCCAAATCAATGTCACCATCAATCCGAATGCAGCGTACCATTCGAGATGTTTCGGAGCGCCTCTGTCGACTCCATTTTCAATGAAATCAAAGTCGAATACGAAGGTTAACGCGGCAACCCCAATTACCACAAGAGAAAATCCAATTCCAATTATGCCGTTCCCATGGATGTATGGAATCTGGAATGGGGAGAACATTGCGAGTAAGAATGATACCACATAAATCAGCATGATTGCTCCAATAGCTGCAGAAAGCCCGATTGCAAGATTTTTCGTTGGTTTAATGATTCTCAACCTGTAAATGACTAGCATGATGAGGAAGATTCCGAATGTAAGTGAAATCGCCTGAATGATTATTCCGGGGTAAATCAGTTCGAACATTCCTGACAGTGGGCCGAGAAATAGTCCCTCAAGTACTGCGTAGACAGGAGCGATGTAAACTGCGTATTTTTTGTCTAGAAACACCATCGCGATTACTGCCGCGAGACTACCGAGGAGGCCCACAAAGAAGAGGATGTATCCGAGGCCCGGATTTGTCAACATGGTCGTCCAAGAGAGGAACGATACGACCACACACAGGCCGAGCAACATCAGAGTCTTGTTGGCTACACCCTCAAGTGACATCTGGTCGCGGGAGTCGTGAAATCCTTCGGCTGCGAATGAATTCTCTTTCAAGAAGGGGTTGCCTGATCTCATCATGGAACCATCTCGGCGGTGGTTGTTCTCAAACCTTGTCATCGAAATTAATCCAAGGCGGCTCGCTCACAGAACTAATTTTCGAGAGAGTTCTCGACAAACTTGTAGGTGCAGTGCCCAACAGCAGTGCCTCCAACATTTCCCGAGTAAGCCCTTCCTCACCTAAGGCGGCGAGTGAAGTCGTTGTGCCCGGTTCTAGCCCACATCCATCTAATCCTTCCACTCTTCCGGGTGGTGTATTGTAATTGATTGTGAAGCCGTGCCGGCTGACCCATTTGAGGAATTGCAGGCCCACACTAGCCACCTTGTTCCCTCGCAGCCAAACACCCTGCATCCGTGAGTCTCGCTCACCGCTGATTCCGAGTGGTCGGAGCGCTTCGATTATCCACCCTTCCAGTAGGTTGGTAATCGATTTAACATTCTCTTCACCCTCAAGATTCCAGTGGAAGATAGGGTATACTGTCAACTGTCCCGGGCCGTGCCAAGTAATCCCACCACCCCGGTCTATAGGTGAGGTTGGGTATTCTGGCCCAACCTCTACACCGTCGCTGCGAGCCTTAGGTCCGACAGTCACAACCTCTGGGTGCTCAACTAGAATGAGTGTATCTGGTATGGAATTTGAAATCCTCAACTGCTGTAGTCGCCGCATCTCCTCAGCAACTACTGCGTGGTCGACTACACCGGCACGCAACACTGTGAACTGTCGCATTCCATTCCCTCTTGTGGTCGCACTGTGGCTTCGACTTCAAGACCTCTATGGGTGAGATTATGACTCATTTTGTGTGAATTGCATGTCCTAGCGTTTTGAGGACCGCCTCGTGGAATGATTCGGTCATTGTCGGATGAGCGTGGATTGTGCTCGCCACATCTTCGAGGACAGTTCCCATCTCAAGTGCTAAGACGAACTCTCCAGACAATTCTGCCACATGGCTGCCAACTGCTTGAATTCCGAGAATCACATGGTCCGACTCCCTCGCTACCACCCGCACGAATCCGCCGGTCTTCTCCGCCTCCAAAGTAAGTGCCCTGCCGTTTGCTGCGAGTGGGAATTTACCTGTGATGATGGTCTCTCCTTCAGCCTCAGCCTCATCTGGACTCAATCCGACACAGACTATCTCGGGCTCTGTGAATACGATTGCTGGTATTGCTACAGGGTCGAATTCTCGCTTCTTGCCCGCAATTATCTCTGCGACCATTTCACCTTGTGCACTCGCCTTGTGGGCGAGTAGTGGCTCGCCGACCAAATCACCGATTGCAAATATGCCTCGCATATTGGTTTGACATTGTGAATCGACTGCAACGAATCGGCCGGACTCATCCATCTTGACGCCGGTCTCCTCAAGCCCCCAACCGCTGATGTTTGCTTTGCGTCCAACGGTTACCAAAACACGGTCGAAGGATTCGCTGACAACCTCACCACTCGAATCCTTCCAAGAAAGTTCTACACCTGAGTCCGTGACCTCGGCACCTTGTGCCATCGCATTGAGGTGAATTTTTACCTTGTTTTTCTTGAGCCAGCGCTCCAATGGCCGTCGAAGTTCTTTGTCGAATATGGCCATCACGCTGTCAAGCCCTTCGATTACGGTCACTTCTGACCCCAACTTCCGCAGCGCGCAGCCCAACTCTAGGCCGATGTAGCCGCCACCGATGATTGCGACCCTTTCGGGCAGGGTGTCTAGGTCGAGGGCGCCAGTGGAGGAGAGAACATGGGTTTCGTCGTAAGGCATGAAGGGCAGTTCAATCGGCGCAGAGCCGGTTGCCAGAATGACATTTTCAGTCGAGATATAGGCTACTTTTTTCCCGTCAGAATCGGTGACATCGCAAGTTTTCCCGTCGACGAACGACGCCCACCCTTTGACCAGCCTGACGCCGGCACCTTTCAGCAGCGCCTCGACTCCTTTGTTCAACTTCCCGACGATGGCATCCTTCCAGCCGACTAGCGCGGGCATATCCACCCCGATATCTCCGGTGATGGAGAGTCCCATGTGGCCTTCCTGATGTACGCGAAGAGTCTCAAAACGCTCGGCTGCATGGATGATTGCTTTTGAGGGAATGCAGCCGCGAATCAAGCAGGTTCCACCCGCTTTGTCACCTTCGACGATTACTGTGTCAAGGCCGAGTTGGCCAGCCCGAATTGCCGCGACATAGCCGCCGGGGCCGGCCCCAACCACAAGCACCTGGCAGGTGATTCTCTCCATTTTTTTCACCTCAAAGGATGGAGATCGGATGCTCCAACATCTGCCTCAACCCGTTGACTAAGGCGGCACCATCTGCGCCGTCGACCACTCTGTGGTCCCATGAGGAAGAGAGATTCATCATCCTTCGGATTGTGATTCTGCCGTCGACTACCATCGGTCTGTCAATCGCCTTGTGAACTCCCAAAATTCCCACCTCGGGATGGTTGATGATGGGTGTAGCGCCAATCCCGCCATCTCGTCCAAGACTGGTGATTGTGAAGGTCGAGCCGGAAAGGTCGTCGAGTCCTGCAGTGCCGTCTCGAGCCGACCCTGCAACCCGATTCAGTTCAGCGCCAGTCTCCCAGATTGTCTTCGCTTCGACATGTTTCACAACTGGGACATAGAGACCGCGGTCGGTGGTGGTGGCGACGCCGATATTGACCCCGCCGTGCAGAGTGACGATTTCTGCTGAGTCGTCGTAGGTGGCGTTGCAGCCAGCATGTCCCGACTGGAACAGTTTCACCAGCGCTTGCATGATGAAAGGCAAGTAGGTCAACTTCGGCTGGTCTTCTGTCCGGTTCGAGTTCATCCATTGCCGGAGCGCCTCAAGGTCGGTCACATCGACCTCCTCAAAGAAAGAGAAGTGGGGTATTGTAGTGTATGATTTTGTCATCTGTTCTGCTATCTTGCGTCGAAGTCCGATGACCGGCACTTCGGTGGTGCCGGTCTGTTCGACTCCAGCGCGTGAAATCGGCACGCCGCCGACTGTGGCTGGCGCGGTCAGATGTGCTTCCAAATCATCGTGCGATATTCGACCTGCGGGGCCTGTTCCTTGAACATCGTTGAGTGAGACGCCCTCCTCCTTCGCTCGCCTGCGAACTGCTGGTGAAGCGAGCGGCCTACCTGTACGGGAGAC
>Ga0115002_10008997_pt1 | contig 10969 bp, 9 predicted proteins | sample ArcticOcean_MG_C_8_FD_89576 | JGI IMG/M metagenome (GOLD analysis project Ga0115002, IMG submission 89576) | Marine microbial communities from western Arctic Ocean - ArcticOcean_MG_CB11_86 | ecosystem: Environmental > Aquatic > Marine > Oceanic | place: Arctic Ocean: Canada Basin | collected... | reverse complement strand
TTATATAAACCAATATGTTTTTTTCTTCTTTTCTATTCATTTTTTCAGTTTCATCAATTAAAATTAAAAATAAAAAACGAAAAATTGGAAAAGTTCATTTTAGTTCGAGAAAGTGAAAATGTAAAAAAATGTTGCAACTTTTGGTCGTATTTTTTACAAAAAAAAAAGTTATTTTCTTTGTCCTACGGGCAAAAGTGAACAAAAATTAAAGTATTGTCAAAAAGGCATGTTTTGCCCATTTCCCCTTAAGGCTTGGGGGGGTTACTATGACGCACCTTGTACCTCTTGAAAGCTGGGGGGCAAAAAAATCGTAATTTGTTATCAAAAAAGGGAGTGCGAGCACGTCAACTAAAAATTAAATTATGCAGATTGGATCATTCACAACAAAACAATTATAATAATTGTTGCAAAAAATTATAATAATTGTTAAAAACAAATAGACTAATAAACCCCAAATATAAACATTCTCGATACCAAATCGTTGATAATAAATCTCAATTAATGGATTAATGTTACCCGTTACTATGATCCAACCTAATGTCACTATGAAACTTAGGATAATAAGTAGGCCTGAACTTAGTGAAATTAATCTCAACCCAAAGGCTTTGTGATTAAAGGATATAGAAGATTTAAAAGCTTTAATTTGGCGTGAGATGTCGAGCTGCATTGCTAGTAATGAAGGGACAACTATTAAAACAAGAATCATTCCAAATCCAAGGCCATATACGAGTGTTATTACAGTTGGTTTGAGAAATTGAGCACCCTGGGATTTTTCAAACAATAATGGAGCCATTCCCAAGACTGTTGTTAAAGTAGTTAAGACAACTGGCCTTAATCTATCGCATGCTCCATCAATTATACTTTGTACAAAGCCTCGATCTTTGGCGTATTCATCAACAGTTGAAACTAAAACAATACTATCATTTATAATTATGCCAGTCATGCCAATGAGGCCAATTACAGAGAACATCGATAAAGGTACTTCCCAGACATAATGACCATAGATAGCACCAACGAGGCCAAATGGAATAATAGCCATCACAACTGCAGGTCTGGCCCAACTCGAAAATATCCAGGCTAAGGTTAAATAAATGCCCAAAAGGCATATACCAAAACCAAATAATGCATCGTTGAGGAAGGTGTTTTCTTGCTCAGCTAGTCCAGATAATTTAGTTTTAATTTGGAAGTCTTGTTCTATTTGAGGCAAAATACTGGTTTTTAATTGTTCGGTAATGAAATTTGCACGGTCTGGATCATCCTCAGAAATATCACCAGTCACAGTTATCACCCGAAGACCATCCTCACGTTTTATCGTTGCAAAGCCAGTATTAGAAGTAACGGAAACAATGTCGGACATGGGAACATATTTTCCTTTGGGTGTCCGTAGCATTGTTCGCTCAATAAAATCTGCACTTAATTCCTCTTTAGGCATTTGAACAGTAATTTTTGCAGTCCGACTACCTAGTGGATATTTTGCTGCTGTTATGCCGTTCAAACGGTGTCGCAACTTAGTTCCAAGTTGATCAATCGTAAAACCAAGCGCTTGCCCCTGAGCGGTTAGATCTAAAATCAATTCTTCTTTGTCGTAAGCCAAATCATCTTCAACTGCGGAAACCTCAGGATAAATAGCAACTAAACTCTTTAGTTTTTCTGCAGCACTCTTCAAAACATTCGAGTCGGCGCCAAACAACTGCACGCTTAAAGAATCCCCACCTGGTCCAGATGTCCAGTTTCTAAAACTAAGTGTTTCTAACGCAGGATGATTTTTGACGTTATTTTGCAGTTCTCCAAGATATTCATAACTAGAATATGGTCTCAAATCAGCATCAACCAATTCAATCGATATTGCTCCAAGAAGATCTTTGTCTTTATATTCTGATCCAGCTAATGCTCTACCAGAGTTACCACCGATTTCTGCCATAACAAAATCTAATGGATTTATACCGTACTCTTCCTCAAATTTTTTCGCGGTATCATTAGCTGCACGCTGCAATTCAATCATCATTTCCAAGGTATCTTCTCGCGTTGCCTCAGGTAACATAGCGAAATTACCACTTATAGACCCTCTTTCTGGCGCATTAAAGAACCGCCATTGAACGCTACCATTGAGGAAAAGCATTGCTTGGCTTGCTAAAACTACGAAAGTAAGTGCTAAGACAGGGTATCTGAATTTAATTATTAATTTTATACTTTTTCTGAATATTTTCTTTCGAAACCACCCAAACCCTAAATTAAAAATATAACTGGGAGTATCATACCACTTTCTCTTATTAATGTTTTTAAGTGCATGGCTCATATGATTGGGTAAAATTAAAAAACATTCAACTAACGATGCAAATAATACAACAATAACAGTAAATGGAATATCTGCCATAAAATCGCCAAATGTCCCGGTTATTAATGCCAAACCAGAAAAGGCTATAATGGTAGTGAGAGTGGCTGAAAAAACAGGAGGTGCCATTCTAATTGCTGCATTTTCTGCAGCTACTATTGGATCTTCTCCTAAGCTGCGCGCTCTAAAATCGGCATGCTCCCCCACAACTATCGCGTCGTCTACCACTATTCCTAGTGTTATGATCAAGGCAAATAATGAAATCATATTTATAGTCAATCCAGCAATGTACATGATACCAATGGTTGCAATCAGTGCTGCTGGTATGCCCATTGCGACCCAAAACGCGGTCCGAGCATTTAAAAATAGGAATAAAAGCCCAATTACTAAAGCCAAACCTATTAAGCCGTTATCAACCAGTAAGTTAATACGTTTAGTGATATGTTCAGCACGTGTTCTTATAAGTTTTATCTTTGTTCCACTTGGAAGATATGCTTCCATTTCAGCAGCAATTTTTTCAACTGAACTTTGTATACTTATAGCATCCCCTTTATCTGAACGGTTTACTCGAACAGAAATTGCTGGATCTTTACCAACAAAGTAAGCCCGGTCTCGATCAATTTCTTGCACATTTATAGAGGCTATGTCGGAAACGCGAATTTTCGATCCGTCTGCATTTGACTTAACAACAACTTCTGCAATTTGAGAAAAACTTCTTTTTTCTACACCCGTCCTTACACGAGCAGCACCACTAGCCATACTGCCGGCAGGATCAGTTTCTGCCTCTTCACCTATAGCCTTTGCTATTTGGTACAAAGTTAAATCATTTTTAATTAAATCTACTTGCTTAATTTCTATGATTGTTTCAGGCGAAGCTACGCCCCTTATTATCGCTCCAGTTATACCTTCTTCAAAAAGCCTTGAAACTAATTCATCAGCAAAAAGTGCTAATTGATTTTTTGATACTGGACCTGTAATTACTACATCTGTTACTCTGTCACGCCACGCGCCGCGTCGTACTTTAGGTTCCTCTGCACCCTCTGGAAAGTCAGTTATTCCATCAATAATTCCTTTTACGTCTTCAGTGGCTCGAGCCATATCCCAACCAGGTTGAAAATTTACTCTAATACGAGCGTACCCTTGTGAAGATGTTGATAAAGTATTTTCGATGCCTTCGAGGGTCAGTAAGGCGGGCTCGATTAGCTGTACAATGGCATTATCCACTTCTTCTGGACCAGCACCAGTCCAAACGACATGTACACTTACCATTTCAATAACTACGTCAGGAAAAAACTGTGATCGCATTTTTGGTGCGGCTGAAAGGCCACCTAAGATCATTATAACTAGCAATAGATTTGCCGCTGTGCGGTGTCGGGTGAAATATGATAAAATTCCCATGAAACCATGTGTGATTTTTTTATTCAATTCCATTGATTAATTACCCATCCGGCTTTCAATTCTCTTTATTAATTTAACTGGTACTTCTGCCTCACTTAAAGCCTTTATTATCTTCTTTTTAGCAGTTTTAGGAATGTATCCATTTCCCTCAATGAATGAGATCATTTTCTGTCTTCGTTCTTCATCTAAAGCAATTTTTTCTGGTTCGGGAGCGGCATCACTGCTTGCCTTCGAGCCTCCTAGCCGGATTGGTTTAATTTTAATACCTGCCCCTAACAAAGGTGTTCTATTGGTAACAATTTCTTTTCCAATGACGTTTGTTGCGTCAATAATGACATTATTTTTATTCCGCCTTAAAATTGATACTTCTATTTCTTGTAATCGGTCCTCGTCTGTTAAAGTTAGTATGCGATTACCACCACTTAAAGCGTTTGAAGGTAATTCAAGAACATTATTTAGGGTTGGTTCCTTTAGAGTAACAGTAACAAAATCGCCTGATCTAAAACTTGAAACGTTTCCATTGGATAAGCTCGAAAATAAAAGTCTTCCTGTTAATCCTGTGCCCACTGTTGCACTTGACCTTTCAACAGAGCCTGATGCAGAAATTTCTGTCCCAAAGACATCTAATTTAACAAATGTAGGTATAGCCTGTAAATTTCCAGAAGCATCTATCAATCGATTGAATTGTGTAGCTGATATTCGAAATTTAACTTCTAGGGAAGAGGGATCGACTAATAAACCAACCCTTTCGTTGTTGTTTACAATTCCACCTGAAACAAGGGAGACGTTACTTAGAGTTCCATCAAACTCAGCTTTCACTTTAGTATTTTGCAACTTTCTTTCTGCATTAGCGAAAGCTAACTCTCTTCTAACAACTGTTCCCTTAGTCTGGCTAAGTCGTGATTGCGCCTGCAATATAGATTTTCTTTTTGATAAAACTGCCTGTTCTGCTGAAGCGGCTGACAATGCAGCACTTTCTAAAGATGCCTCTGTTACTACGCCCCTATTTGTTAAGCCTTCTTTTCTTTTCAGGGCCTGATTTCTTAAATCAGATTGTTTTACTGCAGCTGCCAAATCATCGAATGCTAAACTTAAGGCATTCTTTGCTTCAATCTCACTATCTTTTGCTTCATCTAGATCTGCTTTTGCTAAAGTCACTTTGTCTTCAGAATCTGTTGCATCGGTTACCACTAGAATTTCGTCTTTTGTTACTTTTCCCCCTTCAACAAAATTTGGTGAGAGGTATACTATTGTGCCTCCAACAGGAATACGAATATCTAAAGCACGCTTGCTCTGAATTTCTCCAAATGCTTCAATTTCTGGCTGTATTTTGGAGGCTTTTGCTTCCATCACATGTGCTGAAAAAACGCGTTCTTTTTGAGGTCTTTTATTACCTTGTTTTGCAGCTCGTTCTTGAAAAGATGAGTATATTAATCCTGCAGCAGTAGCTAATAGCCCACAGGTTAGTGCTATTAAAAATAATCCAAAAAGACTTCTTCCGATAAACCGCATAAAATCCTCTTTCACAAATTTCTTTATTTTAGATATGTAATCTTTTTATTTTGTAAAGAAAGCAATAAATTCATACATTAATCTCAATTTTGCAATGCTTTAGCTAGTAGTTCTCTTTTTTCTAGGTCCATTGTGGCAAGCATCTCTACAAAAGTATTACGAGAAACTGCCAATCGGCGTGATGTTTCTTCAAAAGAGGTTTCCATTATTTTTAATACTTCCTCAGTGTCAAAAGGTGTTTTGACCAATGCTTTGGCCAAGCTAACAGTCAAAGTCCGCTGTACATCAGGGTCAAACCCACCAGTTTTTGTTTGTGCCTCTTTTAACAAACGCCCTAGCTCTCGACGATCTTTCTTGTCCAGTGCGCGCAGTATAGACTTCAAGTTTGCCAAACTAGCTCGTATGGGCTTACCCGCCTCTGAAGTGGTGTGATTCAAACGAAGCTCTGTGTGACGACCTGAACTGAAAAATCCGCCTATAACTGCGACTACAAATAAATTTGTGGCCAATGAAAATACCAGTAGTATCTTTAGAGTTTTCTGTGACATATTTATCTCCTAAAAGTCTTCCCAATAAATTTGAGTTTCATTATTAATTCCTGCTAGTTCAATAAGGGTTTCAGTATCAAAATAAGTAGTTGTGAAATCTAAAACTAGATCTGGTGGGTTAAATCCAGTTATAACGCCAATCGCTGCAATCAACACCAAACTGATACTCACACGCAAGCCACCAAATTGTGGTATTACAGTTGATATCCATTTAAATATTTTAATATTTGAGTTTCCGGAATTTATGTGCCTAGTAATAGGCATGGCCTCAAATGCTTGAATTTGCAATTTGTCCAAAAAATCTGGATCCATGATGGGCAGTGTGTCTCGAGCCGCATCAAACAATTTATCTAAGTCGCTTTCACCCAGTTTTAGGTGGTTAAAATCTTTGTCAGTCATCGTTCAATCCCAATGCTTTTTTCTGTGGTACTAGTGTTAATACTAACGAGCGTTTTCCACGCGCGATAAGGCTTTCAACTGCCTCAATGGATATTTCCATAATTTCAGATATATCTGGATTAGAGAGTTCTTCTAGATGTCGCAAAACTATAGCCTGCCTTTGTCTATCAGGTAAGATTTTCAATCCAGCGTACAATGCTTTACTTCGGGCCATAAATTGCATTTTCTGATCAACATCTGGCGTCTTATCTATAACCTCAGGCATCTCTTCGCTGGAAACCCACTTCGATTTACGAAAGCGATCGATACAAAGGTTTGATGTAACGCGATAAAGCCAAGTTGTGATCTGTGCTCGATTTGGATCCCATTTAGGAGCTATTTTCCAAAGCTGTAAAAGCGCTTCTTGCGTGACGTCCTCTGCATCTGCCCGATTATTTAACATATGGAAAGCCTGAGAAAATATGATTGGAGCTAAACGTGAAGTTAAAGAAATTGTGGACAGGCGGTTACCTTTTGCAAACAGCGCAAGTAATTCAGCATTATCTTGATTTTGACTTACGTCAAAGGACATCGTTGTTCCCACCTCGTTGAATTCACACTATCCGTAATTTTACTGAGGAGATACAATTGTCAAATTATTTATAGCTTCTTTTTTCATTGTAACATCCTCTTTTACGGGTGGTCTTTGTATTGTTGGACCTTAAGCACTAAGCTTGATCATACTAATACGGACCAAAACAAGTTTTCTGTCGAAAGTTGTTTTTGGTAGCTATGGTAATATTTAAACTTAAACAGATACGGATTTGATAAGGGTGATATTTTTAGAGAGATATAAGCCCCATCCAATACTCCAGTTGCTGTAAGTCGAATGCCTACATACTAAAGTTTTTAATGAGCTTATTAAGATATTTATGACATAAAGAAGTTCTGATGCACTTAATTGTCTGTTTTTTTTGAATTTTACAAAGTATAAAACTTTACTTTCGACGATCATTTTCAAGTAACCTAGGAAGTAGCTCAACAAAATTACAAGGCATATGTCGATAATCAAATTGCTTGACCAAAATTTCGGTCCACCCATCTTTACAAGCGCTTGGTGATCCAGGAAGTGCAAACAGAAACGTGCCATTTGTTATTCCAGCACAAGCTCTAGATTGCACTGCGGATGTTCCTATCTTCTTCACAGATATTTCAGTAAAGAGGGTGCTAAATGCATCGATTTCTTTATCATAAATGTCGCGATGGCCTTCAACACTTACATCTCTACCAGTAAGGCCAGTACCACCAGTTGAAATGATTGCTTCTATTCCTTCTTCAAAACACCACTTAAATAAGGTTTTAGATATTAACTTTCGATCATCTGGAATAATCAAACGCTTCACAATTTTATGACCGTCAGTTTGTATTAACTTCTGTAATAAGTCGCCTGATTTGTCATCTGCCACTGTTCTAGTATCCGAAACTGTTAAAATTGCAAAATTTATTGGTATAAATTTACGAGTTTTATTTAATTTGTGCGGCATGAAGTTTTTCTTTCAATAAAAGCAAGTCTTTCCACGCATCTTTTTTTGCAATGGGGTTCTTTATTAAGTATTTTGGATGACGCATTGTTAGAGTTTCTATTCCCATAAAAGTCTCCCAAATTCCTGCTGATTTATTTCTATCTGAACGTCCTAGTAGCGCATTTGAAGAATCATCGCCCATTAAGATTAAAAATTTGGGGGCAATTAGTTGAATATGTTTTTTTATAAAAGGTAAAAGCATCTCTACTTCTGTTACAATTGAAGACTGAGTATGCAGAGGTTTCCAAGGTATGATTGTGGACACGTAAATACTTTCTTTGCCTTTAGAGTGTCTAGACAAACCTATTGCGGAAAACATTTTGTCCAGTAAGTCGCCCTCATCTCCTACGAATGGTTTCCCCAATCGGTCTTCTAAAGGATTGGGTGCATCTCCTATAATCATTATAGGTGCTTCGGGGTTTCCATCACCAAAAATTAAATTTCTTGCCCCTTTACGAAGATCACAAAATTCAAAAGTAGCAAGAGATGATTCAAGTTGAGCGATTGTTAAAGATTTATTTGCTAAGACAGTAGCCACATGCTGCGCACTTTGCGTTGGGAGAAGATCAGCTTTTGATAGATTTGTGTCCAATTTTTTTAAATTCGACTCTGTAATCTTTTCTTTTTTTTGCTCAAACCTATTGATAGGCGTTTCATCTAAAGTTTCAGTTACGCCTAATTCACTATACAGCGCCAAGATTTCTCTTGCCTCCATTGAATTTAGAGATTCGGATCTATCATTTTCCATGCGTTTAGTTTAAGCGTTGAACAATAAGTCGTAAATCCCTTGTTTGACAAGTCTGCTCACCATATGACAAAAAAAATAAAAGAGGTATGAATGGCATTTTGTGATAGACACCTTTTGGGTATCGAGAAACTTGATCCGGCGGCTATACTAGAGATCCTTAATTGTGCTGATGACTATGTGGATTTAAATCGACAAACTAAGAAAAATTCAACTATTCTGTCAGGCCTTACTCAAATTAATATGTTTTTTGAAAATTCAACAAGAACGCAAGCCTCTTTTGAACTTGCAGGAAAGCGTCTTGGTGCTGATGTGATGAATATGGCCATGCAGGCATCATCTATTAAAAAAGGGGAAACCCTTATAGATACTGCCTTGACCTTAAATGCTATGAACCCAGATTTAATTGTTGTCCGCCACCCACAGTCTGGCTCTGTAAAACTACTGGCTGAAAAGGTTAATTGTTCTGTCATAAATGCAGGTGATGGTTTGCACGAACATCCTACACAAGCTCTTTTGGATGCTTTGACGATACGTAGAGCCAAAGGACGGATACAAAGACTTTCGATCGCAATTTGTGGTGATATTGCGCATTCTCGGGTTGCACGCTCTAATTTAATATTACTAAGCAAGTTAGGAAATAGAGTTCGTTTGATTGGACCAAGAACCTTGATGCCACCAGGTATCTCAGAGTTTGGTGTTGAGGTTTTTGAAGATATGCGTTCAGGGCTAAATGATGTTGATGTAGTTATGATGCTTCGATTGCAAAAAGAAAGAATGGATGGCAGTTTCGTACCTTCAGCCAGAGAATATTACCATCGATGGGGCTTGGATAACAAGAAATTAGCGTCAGCAAAAAAAGATGTGATAGTTATGCATCCAGGCCCAATGAACCGTGGCGTAGAAATCGATGGAACATTAGCGGATGACATAAATCACTCTGTAATCCAAGACCAGGTTGAAGTTGGTGTTGCCGTTCGTATGGCAGTGATGGATTTGCTTTCTCGGAATGTTTCCAAGCAAATTGCAAATAAGGATGCGCCTTGAAGCTTTTATTAAAAAATGCTTATTTAATAGATCCTGTTCAGGATCATGTAAAACTTGGATATTTGAGTATTCAAGATGGAAAGATCTCTGACATTGTTTATGATAATGCGAACATTAATCACAAACTTTTTGATAATGTTATAGATTGTGCTGGAAAATACCTAGCCCCTGGAATTGTTGACGTTGGGGTCAAAATTTGTGAACCTGGCGAACGTCACAAAGAAAGTTTTAGAACGGCAAGTTTAGCAGCTGCGGCAGGTGGAGTTACTACAATGGTCACTCGCCCAGATACTATCCCTGCTATTGATACACCAGAAAAGTTAGAATTTGTTATAAACCGCGCTAATACAGTGTCTCCAGTTAATATTTACCCGATGGCTGCCTTAACCTGTGGAAGAGTTGGCTTGGAAATGACAGAGTTGGGTTTTTTGCATGATGCTGGGGCGGTAGGTTTCACTGATTGTGACCAAGTGATCACGAATAATAAGATTATGAGTCGTTGTCTAACATATGCTGCAAGCTTGGATTTATTGGTTCAGGGGCATCCTCAAGATAGCACATTAACAATGGGCGCTTCGGCGACTTCAGGTAAATTTTCATCACTGAAGGGGTTACCTGCTGTAAATCCAATTGCTGAAAAGATGGGTGTTGAGAGAGATCTTGCCCTTGTTGAATTGACTGGTGTTAAATATCATTTTGATCAATTATCTACGGCCCTCGCCTTGGAGCCTTTAAGGCGTGCAAAGTCAAATGGCTTGGATGTAACAGCAGGCGTGTCAATCCACCATTTGACTCTTAATGAGATGGATATTGGAGATTACCGAACGTTCTTTAAGATCAAACCACCGTTAAGATCTGAATCTGATAGAGTAGCAATGGTAGAGGCTATAGCTGATGGAACAATAGATATAATTTCCTCAATGCATACCCCTCAAGATGAAGAGAGTAAAAGATTGCCTTATGAGGAAGCTGCAAGTGGTGCGGTTGGACTTGAGACGATTTTATCAGCGTCTCTTCAATTGTTCCATAACGGCTCAATTTCTTTACCACAGTTATTTCGAGCGCTTTCCTTAAACCCTGCAAAAAGGTTTAACTTACCCGGAGGCACTTTGGAACTAGAAAGCCAGGCTGATTTAGTGTTATTTGATCCTGATGCACCATTCGTTTTAAATAGGTTTGCTCTCAATTCTAAGTCGAAAAATACGCCCTATGATGAAACATTAATGCAGGGAAAGGTAATTAAGACTTTCGTAAATGGGCATGAGGTTTTTGGAGATTCTTTAGGTGAGTAGTTTTTCTATGGAGGCATCAATTTTAACGTTTAGTGTTATCTCCTTTAGTTACTTATTGGGTTCAATTCCATTTGGGATATTAGTTTCTAAAGTGTTTGGTTTGGGAAATTTACGGGACATTGGCTCGGGCAATA
>Ga0115002_10008996_pt1 | contig 10970 bp, 5 predicted proteins | sample ArcticOcean_MG_C_8_FD_89576 | JGI IMG/M metagenome (GOLD analysis project Ga0115002, IMG submission 89576) | Marine microbial communities from western Arctic Ocean - ArcticOcean_MG_CB11_86 | ecosystem: Environmental > Aquatic > Marine > Oceanic | place: Arctic Ocean: Canada Basin | collected... | reverse complement strand
TCGAATCAATTTATAGTTCGTCACTTCAATATGTTAACGGTGTTATCTGAAATATTACGTCAAATTACTGCTGTAGCACAGAACGTTCAGCGAACTAAATTAGCAAATTTAACAATTTCAAAAATTGTGGTAGACGCTAAACTTTCGTCATACAAAATGCGAAGTATGACGCAACATAGTCCTACAACAATCTGAAAACAAACGATGTTTTACGCGCACACATGGGATAAGTAGCACTCCGGGCGACGGCATATTCGTTGCAGCTTAGTTCTGCCGCCGGTATTGCAGCTGTTCAACACGACATTAAATGCCGTAGTAGAACAAGATTTTGGTGCGAAAACATACTCACCTGGAGAGTTCAGCGATTGCCGTGCTTCGCCGCCAATAAAATATCTTCTGCGCGCAAAAAAGCCGGCGCGCCGACAGGCAGACCGCGCTTCGCTCTTTTGGCATGATAGTTCGCTTCCGCGAGCTCACCGCGCAGCAGCGACGCTTCAGCCAACGCGAGGGACGATTGTGCGAGTTGTTCGTCGCGCCCATAGGCGATTCCCAGAAAATGCCAGTGCGGTGCATAATTGGGTTCTGCTCGAGCAGCAATAATTAAGTGATCTATCGCTTTTTTGGTAAATCCCGGTTCACTGATCTCGATCAGGGCGCGCGCCAGACCCAATCTCAATAAGGGCTCATCAGGGCGCAAGGCGACCGCCTTTTCATAGGATGGAATGGAGAGCGCAATCTGGCCATTTTCGAACAATATTTGTCCCTTCAGCTCGTGAAACCAGGGATCGTCGGGAAATTCGCGCAACAGGCCGTCGAGTTCGCCAATCGCCCGTTCCACGTCGGGAATTCTGTAATAGGCGATCGCCCGAGCGTATCGCGCAGTGAGACTTTTGTCGTTCTCACGATACTCTCGCAACGTCCTGCCCGGCGAATTTAGAAAAGCATAGAGCTTGGCTACCATACGGCGATGCGCCAGTAACTCCGCTTCATCTGAGGTTATGATGGGATATGTGGAGGTTTCCACGAAATTGCGCACGAAACTGATGCGATCGCGGGTCAGAGGGTGGGAGCGCAAATAGGGGTCTTGGCGCTCGGCCACCAACAATTCCTGATCTTCCAGTTTATAGAAAATGTCGAGCATCCCATTGGCTGAGCGTCCGATGGCTCGGAGATACCCGACTCCAGCCTGATCTGCCGACTGTTCCTGCGATTGGCTGTAGCGAATGATCGACTGCTGGGCGATTGCCGTTCCAGTGCCCATAATCGCTCCAGCGGCTTGACCGCCGCCTGCCAGAATTGCGGCGGCGCCGAGGATGTAGGCAAGCATCGCCTCTGCCGTGGCGTTTTCTATCGCTTCGCGGGTGCGCGCCAGATGGCCGCCGGCTATATGGCCGGTCTCATGTGCAAACACACCGATAATGGCGTCTGGGGAGTAGCTCGACATGAGGAGGCCGGTATTAACGAACAGATTCATGCCGCCGGCGACAAACGCATTCAACCGTGAATCATCGACAATATGCACCTTAACAGATCCAGCATCGAGGCCGGCCACCGCGAATAGTGGCGCGGCATAGCCGCGAATGGTATTTTCAATCTCGGTATCACGAATGAGCAAAATGCCTTGCGCCTTGATCGTCGGGGCAAACACTGACAATAAAACAAGAAGTGCGAGAACGAAGCCGACCACGCGCCTAGGAAAAATGTTCAAATTTAGATCCTTAAAGCTGTTTCATTCGCGATATCACCGATTCTCCGGTTGGCGTCTGCGCGCGACCGCCACAGCAGCAGCGCTGGTCTTGTTGAGCGGATGTGAGGTTACCCAGACCTTACCAGATTTTTCGATGTTTGAACCCACCAGCTATTTCGGCGGCGCCACGTCGGACGAGCCGCGCGCCGCATTGGTGGCGCGTGACGTGCTGGCAGCCGGTGGTACTGCGGCGGATGCCGCCGTCGCGCTCTATTTTACTTTGGCGGTGACCTATCCCTCAACCGCGAGTCTCGGCAGCGGCGGCGTGTGCTTGGTATACAATCCGAACGGTAAGAGCGGCGACACCACTGAAGTTATTGAATTTTATGCCCTTGCGGCGGGAACAGGGAGCACCCCACCTCGCCGTCCCAACGCCATTCCCGGTACGGTGCGCGGCATGTACGCACTACAGGCGCGCTACGGCCGTCTGCCGTGGTCGCGCTTGCTGGCGCCGGCCGAAGCCTATGCGCGCCTCGGACATCAAGTTTCGCGGGCTCTGGCGCGTGACATCCGGTTGGCGGGCCTCTCTTTGTTTACAGACCGCGAAATGCGCAAATTATTTTTGCACAGCGATGGCTCACCGATCTCCGAAGGCCAACGGGTGTACCAGTTAGAACTCGGCTCAGTACTGTCTAAACTGCGAATTAAGGGTGCCGGCGATTTTTATGGCGGCAATGTCGCCAGAGCCCTGAGCGCCGGTGTCGCGAAGGCCGAAGGCGCACTGACGATTGAAGAACTGCGGGCTTTCGCGCCAGCTTGGCGGGAGAGCGTCACTTTGCCGTTTGGCAACCATGTCTTTCATACTGCGCCACCCCCGGCCGCCGGCGGCCTCACAGCGGCGGCCATGTTTCATCTGTTGGCCGAAGACGATCGTTATCTCGATGCCCCCGCGGACGAGCGCGCTCATCTATTCGCGGAAGTATCAAAACGCGCCTTTGCGGATCGGCAAACCTGGATTGACGTCGAAGATGCTGTAGCTCTCGATTCGAGCCGTCTGTTATCCGCGATGTCTTCCTATGATTCCAATCAAGCAACCGCGCCGGAAAATCTCAGCCAACCGCCGAAACGCCGGCTGGAGAACCCGGCTGCAACCAGCTTTGTCACCGTCGACAGGCGCGGCCTCACAGTATCTTGTGCTGTGACGATGAATAATTTATTCGGAACCGGGCGAGTCGTACCCGGCACGGGCATCCTATTGGCTGCCTCGCCGGCCGCATCAGGAAATGCTGCGACATCTCTCTCACCAATTGTTTTGGTAAATCACAATACCAGTCAGTTGTTCTTCGCCGCCGGCTCAGTAGGCGGGGCTGCGGCACCCTCAGCCTTGGCCAGTGTGATGCGTGGGGCGCTGCTAGATGAGTTGCCGTTGCGCGAGGCGGTGGATGCACCCCGACTCCATCACGGCGGCATACCTGACACGGTTCTTACCGAACCTGATTTTGATGCGGGGCTACGCGACAGTCTTGGGCGGCGCGGCCATAAGGTTGCCAAAGTGCCGGAAATTGGCCGAGTGAATGCCGTCCATTGTCCAGGCGGCGTGCCGCGCAGCCCTGAAACCTGTGTATTAGACACGGACCGGCGGGGCTTTGGCCTCGCCAGTGGCGGCGTACTCTAGCCGGGGCCGATCGAATGAAAGTTTCTAAGCGTGCTGATGTCGCACCCTTTTACGCCATGGAAATTCTCAAGACCGCTAATGAAATGGCGGATGGTGGCGCCGATATCATGCATATGGAAACAGGCGAGCCGGTCAGCGGCGCGCCATCCAAGGCCATTGAAGCCGCGCATGCCGCACTCGATCATGCCCATCTGGGTTATACCGAAGCGCAAGGCGATCCAATATTACGCGCCCGCATCGCTCAGCATTACGCCGAGTATTATGGCCAACAGGTGGCGCCCGAGCGGGTTGCCGTCACCATCGGCGCTTCGGGCGGGCTTTTGCTGGCATTTCTTGCAGCCTTCGATGTCGGCGACCGCGTCGCCATGGCCGACCCCAGCTACCCTGCCTATCGCAACACGCTCGCTGCGCTCGGGTTGGAAACGGTAGGTTTGCCCGCCAGCCCGGAAACCCGTTTTCAGCCGACCGTCAAGCTCTTGCGGGCATTGGAAAAACCGATCCAGGGGCTGATCATCTCCAGCCCATCCAACCCGACAGGCACGATGATTCCGCGTGCTGAGTTCGAGGCCGTAGCGAAATATTGCGACGGTGAAGGTATCCGAATCATTTCGGACGAGATCTATCATGGCATCACCTATGGCGAGCGCGCCGAGACGATCCTTGCCTATAGCGACAGCGCCATCGTCGCTAACGGATTTTCCAAATATTTCGCGATGACCGGATGGCGGCTTGGCTGGATGGTATTTCCATCGGATTTGGTGCGGCCAGTCGAGCGGCTGGCGCAGAACATTTTCATTTCACCGCCTGCGTTGTCTCAGCATGTCGCCCTCGCGGCGTTCGATTGCCGCGAAGAACTTGACGCCAACGTCGCGCGCTATGCAGAAAATCGAAAAATATTACAGCTCGCCCTGCCGCAGGCGGGCTTCGGTGACCTCGCGCCCTCAGACGGCGCTTTTTACGTTTATGCGGATGTCTCCCGCCTCACCAATGATTCGCAACAATTTTGCCAAGACATGCTGAAGGCAACAGGCGTGGCCGTCACCCCTGGTATCGATTTCGACACCGCGCGCGGCAACCGATATGTGCGAATTTCTTTTGCCAGCGACCGCGAAACTGTATCGCGCGCCGCCGACGCCCTCATTCACTGGTTAAAAAGCGAGTGAGATGACGCCGGGTTGGTCAGGCAAGACCGTCCGGGGTTAGGACAGAACGCGCTGCCACCATCCAGAGCGGAGTTGTGATGGCTCGGCGCCCTGTCCATCGGAATCCGCGTCATTTGATTTATCGTCTGCTTGGTCCGCCACGGATCCGGTCGCCAATTTGTCGTTGGCAGTATCATAGCCGTCATCGTCAGGTGTCGACGTAGATACAGCGACCGGAACGGGCGAGGGTGCCTTTTCGCGCGCTTCGCCGCCCTCACTGGTGGAGTTGTCATCGCTGTTGGATGCTGCCGGTTCATTGCCGCCTGCGTCTTCGCCCGCCGCGGCGTCACTATCCGGCTGCTTCTCCGTCGTGCGTTTCCATCGCGAGCGACTCGCCCGCTTCGGCTTTTTCTCGCTTTCGGTCGCCTTTGCGGTTGGCCCATCCGAAGCCTCTTCCGACGCGGCTTCTTCCCCTACCACAGGATCGTCCGCAGGCAAATTGTTCGACTCGTCCAACGCTTTTTCTGGTTCCGAATCCGTTGCCTCGACGCTGGTTGGTTGCGCCGTCTCGGCTTTAGCTTCCTGCGCCGTCTCGGCGCTGGTTTGTTGCGCCGTTTCGGCGGTGGTTTCTTCCGCCGCGTCGCGGCTGCGGGCATTGCGCCGGCGGCCACCACGCCGGCCGCGCCGCCGCCGCTTTTTCACAACGCCGTCTTCTTCGCTATCCGGCGTAGTTGCTTCGCCAGGTTCAGTGGATTTGGTAGCTTCCGTGGCTGCATTAGCTGCGGGTATTTCTTCCGTGTCGGCCGCAACCTCGCCGGCCTGGCCATCTTGTGGTTTTGCCGCACGGGGTTTACGCCGCCGCCTGCGACGGCGCGGCTGTTCTTCTTCTTTGGCCTCATCCACAACCGCCTGTGGCTCAGCGTCCGTCGCTTCCTCGACAATCACTGTATCCGCCGGGCCTTCGGAGGCTCCTCCCTCGCGCGCGCGCAGGGATTCGATAGTGTACATCGGTGGCACAAGGGTGGGATCGTCTTTAAAGGCGACCTCCATCTCATAGCGCGATCCGATTTCACTCAGCGCATCGCGCTTGTAGTTGAGAATGTAGAGCGCGATATCGCCTGGCACATGCACAAGAATCTGACCGCTGCGCTCACGTAAGCCTTCTTCTTCGATGGCTCTGAGAACATGCACGGCGGAAGAGGCCGTGTTTCGCACAACGCCCATGCCGGAGCAGGCCGTACATACTTCCGTGGCCGTTTCCAAAATACTCGGGCGCAAGCGCTGGCGAGATAACTCGAGCAAGCCGAAGGGGCTAATTCGACCGATCTGAATTCGCGCGCGGTCGTTACGCATCGCTTCCTTGAATCGGCGCTCGACATTTCTTTGGTTGCGATTTTCATCCATGTCGATGAAATCGATCACCACCAGTCCGGCCAAATCGCGCAGTCGCAGTTGCCGCGCAATCTCGTCGGCGGCTTCCTGATTTGTCGTCAGCGCCGTTTCCTCGACGGTACGCTGTTTTGTCGCCCGACCCGAATTCACATCGATCGACACCAGCGCTTCGGTCGGGTTGATGACAAGATAACCGCCCGAGCGCAATTGCACTTGCGGGCTGTACATCGCGTCTAGTTGGCTCTCGATCTGGTAGCGCGTGAACAGCGGGATACGCTCACGGTAGGGCTGCACCCGAGAACTATGGCTCGGAATTAACGTCCGCATGAAGTCCTTGGCGATTCGGTACCCGTCCTCGCCCTCAACCTGAATTTGTTCGATGTCGCGGGAATATAGGTCGCGTATCGAACGCCGGATGAGATTGGCTTCCTCGTTGATCAAAACCGGAGCGCTGGACTCTAAGGTTGCCTCGCGGATGCCTTCCCATTGGCGCAACAGATATTCGAAATCGCGTTTGATCTCGACGCGCGTCCGGGCGAGGCCGGCGGTGCGCACGATAACGGCCATGCGCGACGGGACTTTCAATTCAGCGGTGATGGCTTTGAGGCGCTTGCGGTCGTCGGCATTGACAATTTTACGAGATATACCGCCGCCGCGCACCGCATTGGGCATCAGGACACAATAACGGCCAGCCAAGGAAAGATAGGTCGTCAGCGCGGCGCCCTTATTACCGCGCTCTTCCTTCACCACCTGGATCAGCATGATCTGGCGTTTTTTGATGACTTCCTGGATCTTGTAGCGCCGCGACAGAAGCGACCGGCTGACATGGAGCCGGCGCTGTGCTTCATCGTCTATGTCGTCTCCGCCAAGCGTCTCCACCGATTCATCGGAGCTAGCGCTGCGGACTTCGCTTGGCGCATCGCTATCTTCACCCGCTTCACCGGCTTCACCGGCTTCTGCGGCTTCAGCGTCGGCTTCAGGTTCTTCAGCGGCGAGATCGGATTGTTCCGCATCTGCCGTCGCCGGCGCGGATTCGTCGTCTTTCGGGTCATCGACATTTTCATCGGTAGCGTTCTGTTGTTCTGCGAACAACGCTTCCCTGTCGGCAACCGGAATCTGGTAGTAGTCGGGATGGATTTCGCCAAACGGCAGAAATCCGTTACGATTTCCGCCATACTCGACAAACGCAGCCTCAACGAGGGTTCGACCTTCATTACCTTCGCGAGATAGAAATTTCCCTTAAGCTGCTTCTTCGCCGCTGTTTCGAAATCAAATTCTTCGAGTCGTGTTCCGTTCGCCACGACCACGCGGGTTTCTTCCGCATGGCTGGCGTCGATCAGCATTCTTTTGACCATTTGTCAGTTTTCTCCGCGACAGCACCACATCGGCCGCGAACTTGGCGCGGCGGCGCTGTCGAATTTGGGAAGCCGATAGCCCGGCGCTACGCTCCGTCGAACGCGGCGGGAGTTCCTCCCGCCATGACGGATAGTGCGGGGCCAATCTATGCCGGAACATGTCCGGCTGCAGCTTCGCTGGTGTCATCAATTTCATCATATGTCGTTTGAACCCAAATAGTGTGTGACGAGCATTCCAACACTCTTGTTGAAGACCATCATGTGCCTAGTCGGGTTGTGTCGCCGCCTCCAACTGTGGAGGGATGAATAATCAAAACTTCGTTCGCCCGCGCATGATACTCTGCACGGTGGGACGCGACAAATGTTTTAACACGTTTGGCGCGTGGCCAATGTTCAATACGCGCAATGTGCCAGTATAAATGTTAGACATGGGCGCCCATAAACCAACAGGTGATTCACCGCCGTGATACGCTTCTGGTGGGTATTTATCTGCGTATTAACACTGTTCATGGCGGTTTTCGGCCAAACTGTGCACGCCAAGCCGATCGTCAAGGGTGCGCGCGTCGGACAACATGAGAATGCCACGCGATTCGTGCTGGATCTTAGTGAAACCGTACCGTTTCGAATATTTACCCTGAAAGATCCGTACCGGCTCGTCGTCGATTTGATTGGCGCGGGATGGGCGCTTGACGATAGCCAACTTGCGCTAAATAGCGGCCTCATCAATGCCATACGATTTGGTCAGTTTCAAACTGAGACCGCTAGAATTGTCGTCGATTTGAGAGCGCCCGCCGAGGTCACCCAGGCCTTCATATTGCCGCCTGGAAAGTCCACAGACTACCGCCTTGTAATTGACCTCAGTCAGGTCACGGAGAATTCATTCGCGCCCTCCGTAACGAACTCAACCGCAACCACCCAATCTGCTGCGACGCCGCGCCAATCGGGCAATCAAAACGATCCAGCGGTGACCGCGACGGCATCAACGGCAGCACACGGAATACTCCTGCCGGCACCGCCGCGCCCTAATCTCAAGCCATTTTCAAGAAGGCCTTTTCTGATCATCGTCGATGCCGGCCATGGCGGCGCTGATCCGGGCGCGGTCGCAGAGAACGGAATATTTGAAAAGAATGTTACCTTGGCGGCGGCGCGTGCCTTGGAAGTTATGCTGATCGAGCGAGGCTATAACGTGGTTCTCTCGCGCCGCGGCGATGAATATTTATCTCTTTCTGCGCGGACGGAATTGGCCCAGAAAAAGAATGCCGATCTGTTCATTTCCCTTCATGCCGATCGACACAAAAACCGCGCTGTCCGCGGCGCCTCCGTGTACACCCTGTCGGAAAAGGCCTCGGACGCGGAAACCGAAGCCTTGGCGGCGCGCGAGAATGAGGTGGATTCCCTGTTCGATGTAAATAATTCAGAAGCGTATGAAGAAGATGTTCGCAAAATTTTAATATCGCTCGTTCAGCGTACGACCATGACCTGCTCCGCCATGTTCGCAGGCGAACTCATTCCTGAACTGAAGAAAACGACAAAATTGCTCGGCCGCACTCACCGATTCGCAGGCTTTCGAGTCCTCAAGGCCCCCAACGTGCCTTCCGTGCTTGTGGAAATGGGCTATATGTCGAACGTCAAGGACCGTAAGATATTGTTGTCAGAGGCAGGGCGGTACGCGTTCATGCGAAGCGTCGTCCGGGCGATCGAAGGTTACTTTTTACGCCATGAAAACTGTACGCAAGCGTCATAAACGCGCCACAATTTGGCCATAGAAATATATCCGCCCATATGCACCGCCCTTCTGTGACCGAAATTGGTGTGGCATAAGTAGATCAACCGACGGGTGAGCTGACGCCGAACATGAAATATTTATATTATTCGCTGGCAGGGCTGTTGCTCGCTGCGGTCATCGTCGTCGCCGGCGTGGTCTATCTGTTCTATCATTATGGTAGGGATTTACCGGACCATCGGCAATTGGCTGCTTATGAACCCGCCACTATGACTCGGGTGCATGCCGGAGATGGCAGGCTAGTAGCCGAATACGCCACCGAAAAACGGATTTTCGTCCCAATTGGTGCCATGCCCAAACGCGTGATCGACGCATTCCTGTCAGCGGAAGACAAAAACTTCTTTGACCATTTTGGCCTCGACCCGATTAGCGTCGCCGGGGCGCTGATTCAGAACGTCGGAAATTTTGGCTCCGACAAGCGTCTGGTCGGTGCATCGACCATCACCCAGCAGGTCGCCAAGAATTTTCTGCTGACCAATGAAACGTCGATGGAGCGAAAATTTAAGGAAGCCATTCTCGCCATTCGCATCGAAGATGCGTTCAGCAAGGACCGCATCCTCGAGCTATACCTCAACGAAATTTATCTCGGTTACCGCTCGTACGGCGTGGCTGCCGCGGCATTGAATTATTTCAACAAATCATTGGATGAATTAAACCTTGCAGAGGCGGCCTATCTGGCGGCCTTGCCCAAAGCACCGAATAATTACCACCCGACGAAAAAATATGACGCCGCCGTCGACCGTCGCGATTGGGTGCTGTCGCAAATGGTCGAGAACGACAAGATCAGCCGCGGGGAAGCCGATGTTGCGGTACTCAAACCCCTCAGGATCACGCAGCGCGATGCGGAGGAATTCGTCGAGGCCGCCTTTTTCACCGAGGAAGTCCGGCGCTGGCTGTTCGATAAATTCGGCGAAACCGAACTTTACCGTGGCGGGCTTTCCGTCCGCACCACGTTGGATCCGGTCCTGCAACGTCATGCCGACAGGGCGCTGCGCGACGGCCTGATCGCCTACGACCTGCGCCACGGGTGGCGCGGGCCGCTGGCCAATATCAGCCCCGAGCCCGAGAATTGGCTAGAACGATTTGGCGCCTTGTCGCTCAAACTGCCGCAAGTTTCGTGGCGCCTAGCTTTCGTAGAGAAGATTACGCCCCAGGCGGCACACTTCCTGCTTGGCGACGGCGAGACGGGCGACCTGTCCGTGGCTGATTTGGAATGGGCACGGAAAACACTGAAAGAACAAAAACGCGGACCTAAAGTAAAAAATCCTGCGCAGGTGCTGGCCGCCGGCGATGTGATATATGTCGAGGCAGTTGCCGCCAGCGATGACAAGCCCGCCGGTTTCGCCCTTCGGCAAATCCCGGAGGTGAGCGGCGCCCTGGTAGCGCTGGACCCACACACAGGTCGTGTGTTGGCACTTGCAGGCGGATTTGATTTTGCTCTCAGCCAATTCAACCGGGCCACCCAGGCGAACCGGCAACCTGGCTCAGCGTTCAAACCCTTTGTCTACTTGGCGGCACTCGACAACGGATTCACGCCGGCAACGATGGTTCTCGACGCGCCCTATGTGATCGATCAGGGGGAGGGGCTAGGGAAATGGAAACCGGAGAATTATTCGCAGAAATTTTACGGCCCCAGCACGCTTCGCCTCGGATTGGAAAAATCACGAAATTTGATGACGGTGCGGATTGCCCAGCAACTCGGCATGGAGACGGTGGCGGACTATGCCAGGCGCTTCAATGTTCATCCCAACCTGCCGCTTATGCCGTCGATGTCACTCGGCGCGGGCGAAACGACGGTCCTCAGATTGACGTCGGCCTATGCCATGCTGGTCAATGGCGGCCGCCACATCTCCCCGGCTTTTGTCGAGCGCATTCAGGACCGTCACGGCCGCACTATTTTTACGCGTGACAGCCGCGCGTGCAAAATTTGCAGTGA
>Ga0115002_10008994_pt1 | contig 10971 bp, 8 predicted proteins | sample ArcticOcean_MG_C_8_FD_89576 | JGI IMG/M metagenome (GOLD analysis project Ga0115002, IMG submission 89576) | Marine microbial communities from western Arctic Ocean - ArcticOcean_MG_CB11_86 | ecosystem: Environmental > Aquatic > Marine > Oceanic | place: Arctic Ocean: Canada Basin | collected... | reverse complement strand
GGACAGAACAGTGATCACGTCTCATATTGAAAAGGACAGAACAGTAAAAAATACATTATAAACTACGTTTTGTCAATAACATAATAAAACTATAGATATAATATAAGACAAGATATAGTGGTGGATTAGCCGGGCACTATGTATATTAAATGAACGGTGATCAGCCTGATGATGCGCAGGGCGTGTGGTAGGTCTCATAAGCGAGCTAAAGTTGGTATGCGGGACATCTGGTATACGGTGATCCCACAGCTTCCGGTTGGGCATCTTCTTAACGAAAGTGGACAGTGTGCATCCATAGATTTGAAAAGCAGGGCAATACACATGGTTGGTTGCGTTGCAATAAAACGGCGATCCGTTAATGCTGTTCAGGGTCTCAAATTAAAAAATAAGCTGCGTTGCATACCTTAATACTGGAAATTTATCAGGGATAACAGGATGCAGGTGAAACATATGGGCCATAATACCATGCGTGTATCCCATTATTAAATACGATCAGACCGAATTTCCTGGCACCCTATGTCTCTTGATACCATTACCTTACAAGCTGTGATCGCTGAGTGTTCGCTTTGTGCTGAGTCTAAAATCGTCGCTATTGAACAGTACGATGCGATGGAAATTGGATTGGTGTTGCGAGGGCCTGCCGGTCGGCATGCGTTAGCGATATCGGTCCAGCCGAATTTCGCCCGGATATACCTGTCGGACCCAGCTAGAAAGGGAACCGGTTCCTCCGCCCTTATGAACGTGTTGCGCGACCACTTGCTGGCTGGTACGCTACTTAGTATCGAGGTCGTGCCCAATGAACGTATTGTCGAGATACGCTGTTCGGGTCGCACGCCGCTGGGCCCTCGTCCCTACCGGTTGATTGTCGAGTTGATCGATCGGCAAACCACTTTGGTTTTGGCGACCGACCCGGACCTGATTATCCTGGAAACATTACGACGTATCAGTAACGAAGATCGAGAAATCAAGCCCGGAGAACCTTACGAGTTTCCTGAACCGTTACATAAAACGCCTCTTATAGAAGCCACGTGCCTTGATGTAGAACCAGCCGCGGATGGGACCACCCTGAAAGAAATTCGTCGTATGCTGACAAGGTCTTTTGGTGGCCTCAGTCCGGCCATGGCAGGGGAAATCATCGCAAAAGCCGGATTAGCAACCGAAGAGAAAATAAAGAATAAATCCGATCAAGAACGAAAAACGTGTCTATGGGAAAGTACGCAAGGGATGATTGAGCACCTTAGGTCCAAGAGATGGACGCCATGTATCGGGAGGGACAGTGATGGCACCCCCTTGATATTATCCGCGCTGCCGATTTTTTCTCTTCCTGCAGAACAGGTTGAGATCTTTCCTGCCATGACTGCCGCCGTTGAACAATTCTATATCGAACGGATAGAGGAAGAAAAACATCAGCAAAAGACGATACAGATCAACCGGGTGATTAATGAGGAGACCAAACGGCTCGAGCGGCTTATACAAAATTTATGGAAGGATGTCGACCGCACAGAAAGGGAAGATGAATTCCGTAAAAATGGTGATCTGCTCACCGCCCACTTGACGCAATTGAAGCGGGGACAGTCAGAAGCGGTAATTAAAGATTATTATCAGCCTGATCAGCCGATGATTACTATTTCCCTCAATCCCGATCTGAACCCGGCGGAAAATGCCGAGAGGTATTTTAAACAAGCGAGGAAAGCGCGTGATGGTCAGGTGATTGTGGCGGACCGCCTACTACGTTCAGAAGAACGTCTTGAGAAGGTGAAAACGGTTCTGGTCCAATTTCAAGACGACAAGAACGAAAAAGCATTGAATCGGGCTTATAACGTTTGTGTGAAAATGGGGCTGATCAAAGCGAAAAAAAGCGATTCCCGTTCGTCTTCAGCCAAAAAACGAAAGACGAAAGAAATACATCCGAGACGATTTCTTACTTCAGATCGTCATCTCCTGCTGGTCGGTCGAAATAACAAAGAAAATGAGATACTTACTAAAACCGCCTCTCCGGACGATGTATGGCTCCACGCCAGAGATATAGGAGGCTCTCATGTGATTTTAAAACGGCAGGATAAAAAAGAAATGCCGAGTAAAAAAACACTCTATGAAGCGGCATGCCTGACGGCCTATTTCAGTAAAGGAAGAGGCTCTACAACGGTCCCTGTCGATTATACGGAACGGCGGTATGTTCGTAAGCAGAAAAACGGGGCACCCGGGCAGGTAATTTTCACCCACGAAAAAACGCTGTTCGTGGGACCAAAACTGGAACTCAAAGAAGCCGATTCAGAGCAAGAGGTGAGCGTGTAGGCTACTAAAGTATATGTGGTCGCCATATTACCTCCGAAGAACACCGGGATATCTCACACATTCCGTCTACCCTCTATCTACTGTTCGTCCCTCCTCATAGGTGCCCAGCAATTTAAAGTAGGTCGTAATCTCCTGCAGGTGATTTAGAGCCCGGCTGCACGGAAGGCTGCTCGCTTTGCCTTCAAAATCGAGGTAAAAGAAATATTCCCAAGGGGAGCCTATGAGCGGACGCGATTCGATTTTGTTGATAGAGATATCACGGAGTGCAAAAACACTCATGGCTTTGAACAACATGCCGGATTCATGCGGTACCGAGAAAACAATGGTGGTCTTAACCCGATTTCCATCCGGTTCCCTGGGCTCCGGTGCCAGAACCAGAAAACGGGTATAGTTCTGGGGATTGTCTTCGATACCGGCTTCTTTAATTTCCAGGCCGTAATGCGCGGCAGCACGTGTGCTGGCAATGACACCGATATCCCGAACACCGCTCTCACTGAGCATTTTGGCGGCACCTCCTGTGTCGTACACCGTTTCCGCTTTTAAATCAGGGTTGTTACGGAAGAAATTCACGCATTGTTCCAACGCCTTGGGATGGGATTGCACATTTTTAATCTCAGCCTTGGAAACCCCTGGCTTTACCAGCAGGTTATGGACAATACGTAGTTTAATCTCACCGACAATATGTAGATTATGCTGCAACAACAGGTCATAGTTGACATGAATGCTGCCAGCCAGTGAATTTTCAATGGGCAGCATGCCATAATCGCAATGGCCTTGTTCGACGGCTTTAAACGCATCGTCGAACCAGAGCTGTGGAACAGGTTCAGCCGTATCGCCGAAATATTCAAGGGCCGCGATCTCACTGAAGGCCCCTTTTTCACCCTGAAAACTTATTTTTTTGGTTGTCAACGTGGTCCCCCTTTCACCGAACACACGGGTTCGGGTAGCTTTAGATTGCGTAAGGGCCGCTTCGAGGGCCTGCTGGTCCCCTTCATTTATCCATTCGGCCAGTTTTCCAAGCGCTTGCTGTGTCCGTTCGATGCCTTTTAATATGGGTTTTTGATTAGTCAGACAAATATCTGTCATAACGCGCACATTGCTGGCGGCCACACGACTGGTATCCCGAAATCCTCCAGCAACGAAATCCCATAACCGGTGTTCGGTATGTGCCGTTTCTTCTGCTGTTTGAACCAGGGCAGAGGAAAGGAGGTAGGGTAGATGGCTTGTCATGGCGACAATATGATCATGACGATCAGCAGGGATAATCACGGGATGGGCACCTATCGCCCGTATGAGACGGCTAAGGATTTCAACAGCCTCATCATCTACCGGAACGGGAGGGACCAGCGCAAAGGCGGCTCCGGAAAACAAACCGGCGGTGGCGGCATCGATCCCTGCATGTTCTGTGCCTGCCATTGGATGGCCACCTATGTAGCGTACAGACACAGGCAAGGCGGCAATCTTCTGGTAGATAGCCGCCTTGGTGCTGCCCAGGTCAAATAGAATAGTTTTATCGGAGAGGTGATCGGCGATGACTGGAACCGTCTCGATGATCGTCCGAACAGGCATCGCGAGTACGACCAGGTCGGCCTCTTTTACCGCCTGGAGCGCATCAAGCCCGCCCTCATCAATTGCCCCTCGTTCACAGGCCCGGTCGATAATTTCTTGGGTAAGATCGATCCCGATAACCCGGTCTGCAGCTTGGGCCTGACGAACCGCCAAACCGAACGATCCACCGAGCAAGCCCAGACCGATAATGGTGATGTTCATGAGTTTTGAGAAGAGTAAGAATGTGAAGAGTAGGAGAGTACAAAGATTTGGCTACATAAGAGAGTGAAGAGTATATCGATGACACTCTTCACTCTCTTACTCCTGCACTGCTTTTTAAACAATAACCCGGTTGACGGCCTGTGCGACCAAGCGTAATTCAGGAATTAAGGCATAGAGCGCCTCAGGTGTTAAGGATTGCTCGCCATCCGAAAGCGCTCGCTCCGGTGTCGGATGCATCTCTATCATTAAGCCATCTGCACCGACCGCAATGCCCGCTTTGGCAACCGGAGCCACATAGTCCGCATAGCCTGTACCATGGCTCGGGTCGACGAAAACAGGCAGATGGGTAAACTTCTGTAAAACAGGAACAGCAGAGATATCGAGCGTGTTGCGTGTCCATGTTTCGAAGGTCCGAATGCCTCGTTCACACAGAATTACATTATGATTCCCACCTGACAGGATATATTCTGCGGCCAGAAGCATTTCTTCGATCGTCGCCGACAAGCCTCGCTTCAACATGGCGGGTCTGTGACTCTGACCGACCGCTTTCAGCAGCGGATAATTCTGCATGTTACGGGCACCGATCTGGAGAATATCGATATATTTTGAGACCATTGGAACCATGGCTGGTTCCATGACTTCAGATATAGTCGGCAACCCTGTTTCTTTACTGGCCTCTGCTATGATTTTCAGCCCTTCTTCCCCCATCCCCTGGAAGCTGTAAGGTGAGGTCCTCGGCTTGAAGGCGCCGCCCCGAAGAATTTGCGCCCCAGAGGCCTTAACGGCTAACGCCGCCTCATGAAATTGTTCTCTGGATTCCACAGAACAGGGACCGGAGATGATGGGTATTTCATTTCCGCCGATGGTTACGTTACCCACCTTAAAACATGTTTTATGAGGCTGGACTTCCCTGCTGACCAGTTTAAATGGTCGCTGAATTCGCTGAACCTGATCCACCCCGGGGATAATTTCAAACTGTTCCGGCGTCAATGCCCGCGTATTACCAATCACACATATTATGGTAATTTCATCGCCCATTATATCCCGTGGTTTACAGTCGAGGGCGCGTATGGTATCACGAACGTGTTCCTTCTGTTCCTCTGTGGCCTGAGGATGCATTACCACCACCATTTTTTCCTCCTCCAACAAGATCCGGGCGTAGACGTGCTGCCTCGCCCAAATATATATGTTGTATGTCTTCCTGTGTTTTGTCTGTATTAACGTGCAACATCACTCGAATACATCGAGGCAGGCTGCCCTTGGCCACCATTTCCTGCATGCAGAACATCGGGACCATCGTCCAACCCAGATCCCGCGCTGCCCGTGCAGGTACTTCCACATCCAGATCCGTCGTTCCGGTGAAAAAGGCACTGGCGATGTCTTCGAGGCGAATCTGATTACATTCAACCATCGATGTCAACACCTGTTTTGTCGCCTCTTGAATAGCTTCTGCCGTGTTTGAATCAACTGTTACCGCACCGCGGATGCCACGAACCATACGGACCTCCGAAAGAGATAAAAGACCTTAGGCCTGCCTCATAATAGACCCTGCTATAGCCTGATTGCAGGGTTGAAATTCATAGGAGTCATGGCGCCTAATGGCTATGCCAGAACTCCCGCCTGCACACCCCCGTATATAGATCTGTTTTCTTCATGGTTAACGCTGGTCCTATATAGATAAATTGCGTCCCTACTGGGCATAACACTATATGTTCATCCCACTAAGGCATTTCTCAATTCTCTTAAAAATGATTCGACGTCGGTAACCAGGCCCAAAGCCTGATGGCTGCCCCGATCGGCCAGTTTGGTGACGGTCGCCGGGTTGATATCGACGCATACCGTTTTAACATCGGCAGGCAGTATATTGCCGGTCGCGATGGAATGAAGCATGGTTGAAATCATGATAGCCATTTTTACACCGGGTAATTTCCGGCGCATGGCATCCTGGGCTTCAATCATATCGGTGAGGACATCCGGCAAGGGCCCGTCGTCACGTATTGATCCCGCCAGAACAAAATCTACCTTGTGTTTGACACAGTCGTACATGACGCCCCTGGTTATGTAGCCGGCTTCCACGGACGCCCGAATTGAACCATAACGTCGGATGGCGTTGACGGTGCGTAGATGATGTTCATGGCCCCCTTCTATATTCTTGCCCTGTAACAAGGAGACTCCGAGTGAAGTACCGTACACCGCGTTCTCCAGATCATGCAACGCCAAGGCATTACCCGCAAATAACAGATCGATATAGCCAGCTGTTATAATCTCGGATAAATAGACGCCAGCGCCGGTATGAATAATCGCCGGCCCAGCAACAAGCAAGACTTTTTCATCCCGGCCTTTAATTTCTTTTATTTCATCCGCAATCCCGTCAATAAGTAATTTTTTAGGTTTCTCAGACGAAACGGCGCTGCCCATGAACTCAAATAGCTCTCTGTTGCGGGCCCGTTCAAGCGGTGTTACACGTATACCGTGTTTACCTACAGCAATCAAGTCCCCACGCTGAACCCAATGCATGGGGAGACAGGCGACTTGCTGTGTATCCGGATCAAGCCGAAGGCCACAATCCATCTCCTGGCGATGAACGTCATGCCAGCCATCTGCCAAACGGATGGATGTTTGGAGATTAGTCGTCGCGTAAAAGTGATCCGGAAAAACACCATCCAGATCGGCAACCACAAACTCAGCAGGCGTATCATCTACCACTTCAGCACCGACTGAGCGTAGTTCATCAAGTAACTCGTCCAGGCGGGTTTGATCCGGTGAGGCAATGGCAAGACGAGCATAACTTGGATCGGTCTTGTGGCGGCCAATAGTGAATTCTTCCACTTCGAAATTGCTTTCGCCATCCGCCATGATGATACCAAAGACACGGGGCAATGTTAGCGAGTCAATAATATGCCCGTGCAGTTCTATATGGGATCTGTATAAAGTATTTGACATATTTATTTTATATATTCCAGGTGTCATTCCCGTTTTTGCGGGTATGAAGATCCTATTTCCGGTTATCATCCCCCGTAACGTGCTGCGGGGTGCAGACAATTTTGTATGCGCAAGGTCCTCTGGCTTATCAAGCGCTCTTTATTTTTGATCGATCGCTGCTCGTAAAGAGGCCATATAGGCACCTACCTCACGAATCATCTCCGATTCATTACCACATTGTTCCATGATGTTAATAATGGCACTGCCGACGATAATGCCATCAGCTAAGGCCGCGGCTTCACGGGCGTGCTCAGGGGTAGATATACCGAATCCGATGGCCAATGGTTTGTCCGCATGTTTACGGACGGTAACCATAAATTCATCGACGCCTTCAGCCATCTGCCCTCTGGCACCCGTCACGCCGGTGAGTGACACACAATACACAAAACCGGTGGTATGTCGGTTCACCAGTTCCATCCGGGGGGTTGTACTGGTCGGCGCGATCAGGAAGGTATTTGCTATATTCTGTTCACGGCAGTTTGCGGTCAGTTCCTCTGCTTCTTCCGGCGGCAGGTCCGGCACGATAAGGCCGTCTACACCAGCTCGCGCCGCTTCCCAGCAGAACGTCTGAATACCGTATGCCAGAACAGGATTATAATAGGTCATCAACACAATAGGTACCCGGGACTGTTCACGAATAGATGCCACGGTATCAACAATACCGTGCAGGGTTGTCCCTTGCTGTAAGGCCCGTAAAGAGGCCCGCTGTATGGTCGGCCCGTCAGCAACGGGATCGGAAAAAGGAACGCCCAGTTCAACAATGTCCGCCCCGTTACGCTCGAGCGATAGAACCAGTTGTGCGGTCGTATCAAGGTTGGGATCACCGGCTGTAATATAGGGGATCAGGGCTTTGCGTTCTACCATTTTTAATTGATCGAATGTTTCAGTAATGCGGTTCATGCCATATCCTTCGCAGATGTTTGTTCTAAAAACTCCGATACCTGATGCACATCTTTATCACCCCGTCCCGACAATCCCATGACAATAATCTGATCTTTGCCCATCGTCGGAGCCAGTTTCATGGTGTGGGCGATGGCGTGCGCGCTTTCCAATGCGGGAATGATGCCTTCCATTCTCGAAAGAAACTGAAACGCGTCCAATGCTTCATCATCGGTCACGCTGGCATATTCAGCGCGTCCTGAGTCCTTTAAATAGCTATGTTCCGGACCCACGCCGGGGTAATCCAGACCCGCAGAAATGGAATGGGCAATGTTGATCTGGCCATCCTGGCTCTGCCCTAAATAGCTCATCGAGCCATGCAATACCCCAGGCGTACCTTTGCCAAGGGCGGCGGCATGGTGTTCTGTTTCAACACCGTGCCCCGCGCCCTCCACACCGATAATTCGGACGGTCTGGTCATCAAGGAAAGGGTGGAACAGGCCTATTGCATTGCTCCCGCCCCCGACGCAAGCGACCAGGACATCGGGTAATCGGCCCTCTTTCGCCAGAATCTGCTCACGTGCTTCCCGACCGATCACCGTTTGAAAATCCCGTACCATCATGGGAAATGGGTGCGGACCGGCGGCAGAACCGATGATGTAATGGGTATCGCGTACATTGGTCGCCCAGTCTCTCAGGGCTTCATTCATGGCATCTTTTAACGTGCAACTACCCGAATCAACGCCGATAACCCGGCTCCCCATTAGTCGCATACGAAAGACGTTCAGGGCCTGACGTTTCATATCTTCCGTACCCATATAGACATCACAGGTTACACCGAAGCGGGCGGCTACTGTGGCCGTGGCAACCCCGTGTTGACCGGCGCCGGTCTCGGCAATAACACGGGGTTTACCCATCCGTTTGGTGAGAAGGATCTGCCCTATGGTATTGTTGATTTTATGCGCGCCTGTATGGTTTAAATCTTCTCTTTTCAAATAGACTTTGGCGCCGCCGAGGGCATCGGTCAATCGGGCAGCATAATAAAGCGGCGTGGCCCGGCCTACATATTCGGTCAGATAGTATCGGTACTCTTCCTGAAAAGCTGGATCTTCTTTGGCCTGCTCATACATCACCAGCAGTTCGTCAAGGGCGGTCATCAATGTTTCTGGTACGTATCGGCCGCCGAAGATACCGAAATGGCCCCGATGATCCGGGAGCGTGGCGTGTGACACGATGTTACTCCTTCGGGTGAAGATGATCGATTAATGCACGTAACCCCAATAGATAACTATTCGGGCCAAACCCGCAGATTTGGCCTAACGCCACCGGCGCGATATAGGAATGGTGACGGAAGGTTTCCCTGGCATGCACGTTTGACAGGTGAATCTCAATTGTTGGAAGGCCGACCGCAGCAATGGCATCTCGGATGGCTACGCTGGTGTGGGTGTATGCGCCTGGGTTAATCAATATACCGGCCGCCCAGCCATGTGCTGCCTGAATTTCGTCAACCAGACCGCCCTCATGGTTGGATTGCATAATGCGAATATCAATGCCCTCAACGGTTGCCATGTTTTCTAAACGTTGGTTAATGGCATCAAGTGTATCATGGCCGTATACCCCCGGTTCTCGTACCCCGAGCATATTCAAATTAGGTCCATGTAATATTGAAATGTTCATGTCGCTATTTCCTTCCTGATACGCAACGTACTGGGCTGATCCTGAATCATTATCCCCGTAGGCGCATGGCGTGACCTGCGCCTGCATTACCTGGGCCTATTCACTCATCACCGCTCTTATATCCTCTTTCCGGACATCATTTCGTATTTCAACTTCGCCGATCCGATTCGGTAGAATAAAGTGTAGATGACCACCGACTGTTTTCTTGTCGTGCATCATCGTTGCCATGATAGCATCTACATCCAAGCCCTCTTGATGGATGGGCAGACCTGCCCGTTCGATAAGCTGAGTCAATTGGGTGACAGTGCGCCTGCCCAGCAGGTTCATCCGTTCCGCAATCCGGGCGGCATAGATCATACCCGTGGCGATGGCTTCTCCGTGCAACAGCCCCGTATGAGTTTCTACGGCATGGCCTATCGTATGGCCGAAGTTAAGAATAGCCCGCCGACCTTGTTCCCTTTCATCACCGGCGACCACCTCCGCTTTGATTTCACATGACCGCGCGACAATATGAGCAAGCGCGTCCACATCCCGGTTGAGGATAAGTGACAGGTGTTGATCGAGATAATCGAAGAAATCTGCATCGGCGATCATCCCGTATTTGATGACTTCTGCCATCCCGGCACGCAGCTCGCGGTCGGAAAGACTGTGGAGGGCATTCAGGCTAATTAATACCAGTTTTGGCTGGTAAAAAGCCCCAATTAGATTTTTACCTCGTGGATGATCGACGGCTACTTTGCCACCGACACTGGCATCGACCTGCGCAAGCAGGGAGGTCGGGACCTGAATGAATGGAATGCCGCGCATGTAAGTCGCCGCAACAAATCCGGTCAAATCTCCAATGACACCACCACCCAAGGCAATAACCGGCGATTGCCGATCCATACGATGCGCAAGCATAGCATCATACAACGTGCTGGCCCATTCCAGTGACTTTTGCGCTTCGCCATCGGGGACCTCAATGATGGTTGGCTCAAAACCGGCAGCCTGTAACGAGGTTTTGACCACATCGCCATATAACTTGCGCAAGCCGGGGTTTGTGACAACCAGCGTCCGTTTCGTCAATTTAAAGGTCTTCATCATGGGCCCAATCTGGCCGAGCATAGATGGCCCGATGACGATGTCATAGCTCTTCGAACCCAGATCAACGCGGATTGTTCGTCTCTTATCCTGAACCAACGTCAGTATCTCCTGTGTTACATCATGGATGGATTGAACGGATGTATCTACACTGTAGTCTGCCTGATTGTAATATTCGGCTCGGGCCGTCTGTAATTCTTGTATTCGTGCCAGCGCATCGTCGCCTGCCAGCATCGGCCGGGTACCCGCATTTCCGCCCGTTCGCTTAAGTATTACCTCTGGATTTGC
>Ga0115002_10008992_pt1 | contig 10973 bp, 6 predicted proteins | sample ArcticOcean_MG_C_8_FD_89576 | JGI IMG/M metagenome (GOLD analysis project Ga0115002, IMG submission 89576) | Marine microbial communities from western Arctic Ocean - ArcticOcean_MG_CB11_86 | ecosystem: Environmental > Aquatic > Marine > Oceanic | place: Arctic Ocean: Canada Basin | collected... | reverse complement strand
ATTTGCAAAGATTAGGTTTGTCAGCATACAAAAAAAATAAGACAGGTATTTACAAAATTAACTAAAAAAAAGTTAAGAATAACTTAAATTAACTATAGCTTACAAATTAATATTTTTAAAAATCTTTCAGGAATGTTTCTATTAATAATTTTTCTACTAATCTAACTCTACAAAAAGCTAAATCATATGCCAGAAATGGCAAAATGGGCGAAGCTTGCCATTTATATTCTAGAATTTTACAAAGGTTTCCTCAAAATAGATTAGCTAATGATGGGCTTTTAAGAGTTCATGAAACTCTTGCCATTGATCATAAAAAAGAACTTGTATTCTTATACACTCAAGGAAATTTTCAGGTGGTTATAGATAAAGCTATATTACTCACAAAAAAATTTACACATTCCGCGGAAATATGGGGTATTTTAGGATCCACACTTTTATTTCAAGGAAAGTTTAAAGAGGCAATAGAAAGTTATAGACAAGCTCTAAGGATTAAACCTGATTATGGCGAGGTATGCTATAATATAGGGAATGCCCTGAAGGGAAATGGTCATTTACAAGAAGCTATTAAATACTATAAACAAGCCATTACTATCATGCCTAATAATGCCAATGCATATAACAATATAGGGATAATATTAATAGATGTTGGTGATACAGATAAAGCAATTACAAATTTTAAGCAGGCGATTGCTATCAATCCTGATTTTTTAGATGCATATAATAATTTAGGGAATGCTTTATGTAGTAGAAATGAGTTGAATGCAGGAATAAAAATTTATAATCAAGCAATCATGCTGAAGCCCGATAGTGCTGAATTATTAAATAATATGGGGATTGCTTTACAGAGTAATAATGATTTAGAAAATGCAATTAATAACTATGCAAAAGCTATAAGGATTAGGCTTGATTTTGATGAAGCGTATTTCAACTTGGGCCTTGCTCTTAAAAATGCTATATTTACAATACCAAATACTGAGATGCAAAAAATAATAGTCTCAATCCTTAGTAGAAAAACTTATGTTAAGCCTGAAAATATTTTAAAAGCTTCAATTAGTCTTTTAAAATCTGATCCAAATATACAAAACATTATTAAAAATTTTTCTATAGAGAAACCTAAAAAATTATTTCAAGAAGTAGTTCCGGTTCTGAATAATATACCACTATTATTAAAATTAATGAGTCTTTGCCCGATCGCAGATTCTGAGTTGGAAGTTATTTTTAGGAAAGTTCGATATGTTTTACTTTTATCTGTAAATAATATCGTTTTTTCTGAAGAAACCTTATTGTTTTTATCAACACTAGGACTTCAATGTTTTATAAATGAATTTGTTTATAACGAAAATCAAAAAGAAACTAAAGCAATTGAGGAATTAGAGAATTTAATATCAAAAATGCTATCAAAAGGTGAACAGCCAAACCCTCATCTCATACTCTGTTTAGCTACTTACAGAGCTCTGCACGAGTATGAATGGATTAGTTTTCTTAAAATAAATAATAACATTGCAGATGTATTTACAATGCAAGTTTTAGAACCTATGCAAGAAAAAAAAATAAAAACCTACATACCAGTTCTAGAAGAAATTACCGACAAAATTTCTTCAAAAGTAAGAGTGCAATATGAAAGGCATCCCTATCCTAGATGGATTAATACATGTCTAACCTTGAAGCCTCTTCCAATATCTGGGGTCATAAATCAAGTAAAACTTAGACTTTTTAATAAAAAAATAAATGATATTCAAAATCCAAACATTTTAATCGCTGGCTGTGGTACAGGGCAACATTCATCAAATAGTGCTAGAAGGTTCCAAAACTCTAATGTTCTTGCAATTGATCTTAGTTTATCTAGCTTGGCTTATGCTAAAAGAAAAACTGAAGAACTTAATTTTAATAATATAGAATATTTGCAAGCAGATATATTAAATATAGAAAAACTTAAAAGACAGTTTGATATAGTTGAATCCGTTGGAGTATTACATCATATGGATGATCCAATTGAAGGTTGGAAAAAACTAACAGCTTGCCTAAAGCCTAATGGTCTTATGAAAATTGGTTTGTATAGCCAATTAGCTAGGCAGGACGTTGAAAAAATACGAAAAAAAATAAAAAAATTAGATTTTAAAACTAATGATATTTCAATGAAGTTATTTAGAGATGAATTAATTAATTTAGGTAAAGAAAATTATAAATATATAACGCAGGCAAATGATTTTTATTGTTTAAGTTCACTAAGAGATCTAATATTTCATGTCCAAGAACATTGCTTTACCTTGCCACAAATAAAAGACTATCTATCCACACTAGGTCTAAAATTTTGTGGCTTTGAGTCAAATGAAATCTTACAAAGCTTTAAACTCATTAATAGTGGTGTAAATGATCCTTACGACTTGGATAAATGGAGTTTTTATGAAAAAAATAATCCGCTTACTTTTCAAAATATGTATCAATTTTGGTGTCAAAAAATTTAAGAAGTTATAAATTTTTATTTTAAATCATATTTTATGATGAAGTATAATATTGGGTTTATACTTCATTTATTCAAACAAAAATTACAAGCGTGATATTCAATTAATTACATATTTACAATTATAAACGTCACTCGAATGAATTGGGTAAAAAATGGCACGATTGATGCAAAATTCATTATAAAAATTTGCTTACAACCTTTATTTAGAAGTATTTAAGAGAAACTAATGGAACTAACTATTGCACAAACATTGCAACAAGGTGTTGCATCACATACAGAAGGTAGATTTCAGGAGGCTGAACATCTATATCGTACTATATTGGAATCTCAACCTTTGCATCCAGACGCAAATCATAATCTTGGCGTTCTGGAAGTGTCTTTTAATAAAGTTATTGAAGCATTGCCGTTATTTAAAAACGCTCTTGAAGCTAATCCAAAGATAGAACAATTTTGGCTAAGTTACATTGACGCTCTCATTAAAGAAAAACAGTTTGATAATGCTAAGCAAACTCTTGAACAAGGAAAGAAACAGGGTGTGTCCAGAGAAAAATTATATGTCTTGGAGTCACAACTAGCTATCAGACACTACAACTTGGGCATTAAGCAACAAGAACAAGGCAGATTAGACGAGGCTGAAGCAAGCTATACAGAAGCTGTTACATTAAAATTTGACTTCGCCGAAGCTCACAACAATTTGGGAATAACGCTGCAAGAATTGAACAGATTAGAAGAAGCAGAAGCAAGCTATACACAAGCAATAGCATTTAAACCTGACTATGCCGAAGCTCAGAGTAATTTGGGTAATATTTTCAAAGAAATGGGTTTTTTGGACAAAGCTGAAGCAAGTTATAGTCAAGCAATAGCATTGAAACCTAACTATGCCGAAGCCTACAATAACTTGGGTATCATATTCAAACAACAAGGCAGATTAGACAAAGCTGAAGCAAGCTACAGGCAAGCAATTATGATTAAACCACAGTATTTTGAAGCCCACTTTAACTTGGGTATAACGCTGCAAGAACAAGGTAGATTAGACGTAGCTGAAAAAAGTTATAGGCAAATGTTAGCATTGAATCCTGATAACGCAGATGCTTATTATAACTTGGGTATTACACTGCAAGAACAGGGCAGATTAGACGAAGCTGAAGCAAGTTATACGCAAGCGATAGTGTTGAAACCAGATTTTTCTAAAGCCCACGACAATTTATTAAAGTGTTTATATCTAGATGATAAGCGGGCTCTTTTTTTTGATCAATTAGATTATTTGATAAATCAGAACAAAGCCAACGCAGTTATTGGCTCGCTTACTTCCCGTTCTGAATTGAAATATGGGTTGAAAAAGCCCAATTTATTTTGTAGGGAACCATTGAAATATGTTTTGCATGTTGACTTAAATACTCAATATAATTTTGAAGAAACTTTTGTTGAAAAGGTAAGATCTATACTTAATAAGAATAAGATATCTAATAGAAAACAGCCTCTTCTTTTTAATGGTTATCAAACTTCTGGAAATTTATTTGATATAGAAAATAGTTTCACAGAGAAAATTCAAAAAGCTATACGATTAGAAATAGAGAAGTATCGAATTAATTTTAAAAATAGCAAAGAAGGCTTCATAAAAAAATGGCCAAATGAGTATGATCTCTATGGTTGGCTTATTAATATGAAAAGTGGGGGTGAATTACAACCACATATCCATGAACAAGGATGGATAAGTGGGAGTGTATACATAAACGTTCCTTCGAACTTAAAGGCTGATAGCGGCAAACTTGTTGTTTCTTTAGGTTTAGAAAAAGATGCTACTGATAATCGTACAAATAAGAAAATAATAATAAATGTAGTTACAGGGAGTTTGGTTTTGTTTCCAGGATCCCTAACACATTACACTATCCCATTTGAAGCAGAGGAAGAGCGCATTGTTTTAGCGTTTGATGTTATAGAAAAATAATTGTGAGAGAGTGTCCTTATAGTGAAGTAATGGGTAAACGATAGAATACACAAAAGCAGTCAAACACTAAGTTTTGAGACTTCCTTAAAAGCAATCATTCATAGTTAATTTAGAAAAATTGAATGAAAACCAAAAAATAAAAAAATGATATAATTTTTATTATTAAGGTAACTGAAATTATAAAATCTTTAATATTAATGCTCTATTCACTAAATCAAAATAAAATTTATTTAGTTAGGCATAAAATTTGCAAAGAAATGATCGTATATATATTAAGTCTTAAAATAGGTTAGATATGGCTGTAGATTATCTAAGTGCAATCAATCAAGGCGGTAGTGGCCTAAACATAACACAAATTGTGGATTCATTAGTAGATGCTGAAAAAACACCTCAAGAAAACGCTATTCAAAATAAAATTGATACAAATACAACTTCCATCTCTGCCATAGGTGAAATTAAAAGTGCGTTATCTAAATTATCAACATCTTTATCGTCTTTAGTTGGTAAAACATCTTTATCAGTTTCTTCAAATAGTACTGCTGTTACTGCAAGTATTACTGATCCATCAAAGGCCACTAGTCTTAATTCTAGTATGACAATTTCTGCATTGGCTACAGGGCAAACACTAGCTTTTACAGGATACTCTGATACTACGTCAATTGTAGGAGGTGGTAGTATGCAACTTGAAAGGGGAGATTGGTCATCAGGAAGTTTTGTTGCTAGCGCCACGACAGCCTCTTCTAGTCTTACTGTTGCAACAACTGATACTCTGTCTTCATTAAGAGATAAAATAAATGCACTTAATTATGGTGTCACAGCAAGTATATTTGGAGCGGGTGATGGAACTTACAATTTAGTTCTTAAATCAGGAGAGGGTAAAGAAAATGCATTAAGAGTGACTGCAACAGAAAGTCCATCAGGTTCTGGTCTTTCCAGTTTTGACAACACTTCAACTAATTCTTCAAAACAAAAAATAGCAGGCGTTGATGCAACAATCGTTGTTGACGGAATGGCTTTAACACGTACTTCAAATACAATCACAGATCTATTTGAAGGTTACACGGTGAATTTAGTTTCAACCACAAGTACAACTGCAAATATTACTGCTTCAGTAGATATTGCATTAGCAACAACTAATTTACAAAATTTAGTAGATGCAATAAATACAGCAAAAGAAGTTCTTAATGCTAAAACATTTAGAGGAGATAGTTTAGAAGGCACTGGCGAACTAGCAAGCGATACAGTTATTCGGAGCATAAAAAAACAAGTTAATTCTTTAACAACCTCAGCTTTATCAGGGTTTGGAGCAAGTAGTCTTTATTTATCAAACTTAGGAATAAGAACAGAAAAAACTGGAACATTGAGCTTAAATACAACAGTTCTAAAAAACGAACTTACAAATAACCCATTATCCATGGATGCTATTTTTAATTCAATGTATTCTTCATCATCAAGTTTGTTAAGCGTTTCAGGAGGCACTAGTAAACAACCTACAGCTGGAACTTATGCGTTTGCGATGACAGCTTATGTTTCTGGTGCAGTTGCAGGTTTGGTAAGTAGTGACACAACACCAGGAGTGACGAGCTCTAACAATACTATACAGCTTATAGTTGATGGAGTAACATCAGGAACAATTACAGTACCTTCGGCAGAATACTCATCTGAGGCGGCTCTAGCTACAGCCATTCAAACTGCAGTTAATAATGATAGCACTTTATTAGCTGCGTCTAAAAGCGTAGTTGTAACTCATTCAAATGGAAGCTATTCTATCACATCAGGTTCTACGGGTTCTTCTTCATCAATGGTGGTTAATGCCATAGGCAGTAATTTAGATGGATTTCTAAAATTAGTTGGAACTACAGATGCAGATAATATAGGTGCATCTCAATCTGGAACTGCAAGCACAGCCTTAAGTTTAAATGGGAGTTCTGTTTCTGCAACTGATACAGATGGAATTGTTGATGCAGAAACCTTAGGTAGCGCAGGTAATTTTGCTCTTGACGGAGCTCAAACAAGCTCAGGGTCAGCAACAGGATTAAATTCTTTTTTAACTATTGCAAGCTCAAATAACAATTGAACAGTTACTTTTCTTATTACTAGAACCGATATTGATGGAACTCCACAGACTGAAACTATTACAGGAGTGAATAATAACACAGTTACATCAACCAAAATATTTCAAACAGTTACGCAAGTTGCTTCAAACGCAGCAGCAAGTGCTGTAAATGTTGGAACAGTTGCTGCTTATGTAGATACAGATGGTAAAAGGCCATCAATAGTAAGCGCTGGAGGAGATGAGAGTTCAAAAACATTTACGGTTGTTGGAACAGATCTATCTGGTGTTGCTCAAACGGAGGTTATTACTGGCCCGGCAGCTAATGCTACAGTTTTGGGATCCAAAACTTTTAAAACAATTTCATCAATTACTCCTTCAGCCAATACAACTGGCAATATCACTCTTGGATTTACAGGGGTGGGTATAACGACTACGGGTGTAACTGGTTCAGCTACATTAGATGGTGTTGCAATGAGTGCTGATGTGGCAAATAATATTTTTACCATTAGCTCAGGATTAGCAGCTGGATTAAAAGTGAAATATTCGGGTTTAGGCGCAGACGCATCTGTCTATTATGGCGACAGTCTATTAGATAAACTAACATCATATATATCAACCGCACTAACAAGTACCAAAGATGGTTCTGTGGCCAGTAGAATTATATCATTAAATAAAGAAATTACATCAGAAACCACCTTGTTAACTGATTTAAATACAAAGTTTGAGTCTACTAGAGCAAGGTACCTCTCACAATTTACTGCAATGGAACAAGCTGTTACTAGTTTAAAATCCACTGGAGAATATCTAACAAACTTGTTTGAAGCGATGAATAAAGATTAATTAATACAACATCTTCTAGATATTAAAAGAATATAAAAAAATATTTTATTAAATAATAATTATTAATTTACTTTTTATTTATTTTATTTATTTTAAATAATTTTAAATTATATAATTTAAAAGTAAAAATTAAACACCCTTTTTTTATTTCTAGTTGGGATGATTTTGGGTGTAGGTAAAATCAATTATTATGTATAATAAATAATTAGAAAACTTAAAGGGTAATAATTAATAAAATGTATTTAGGTTTCAAGATCATAAATATTATTTTGAAAGTTTTTTATTATGAAACTTGAATTCAAAGGCGTTTGGTTTTTTGGACTTTCAGGATCAGGTAAAACCTTTGCATCTAGAATTTTAAATAAAAAATTAGACAATTCATTTATTATAGATGGCGATGAAGTCAGAAAGCACGTTAGCTTTGATTTGGGTTATTCAAAAATTGATCGTAATAAACAACTTGAGAGATTAATAGGATTAAATAAAATTGTTTTAAGAAATAAATTATTTCCTATTTGTTCATCTGTAATAATGACTGAAAAAATTTCTGAGGCTTGTAAAAATGAAAATATTAAAGTTTTACAGATTCTTCGTTCTTTTGATCAAATTCAAAAGGTAAGAAAAATATATGATTTAGATCATAATGTTGTTGGAAAAGATATTAAACAACCTGAAATTATCACAGATAAAATTTTTAATGATGGTACATTTAACTTTGACAATTTGATCAAAAATTATGTTTTTTAAAATTATACCTAGACCCATTATAGACCTCGTAAACATTGAATTAGATATTCAGTCTGAACAAACAGTATTTTCAGAAAAATCATTTGAAGAATTTGAAAATATAAAAAAAGGGGTTCCCTTATTATTGCCTGCTGAAAGAAAGTATTTTATTTTTGAAAAAAACAATACCTTCAATATTAAAGAAGCTAAAATTTTAAAAACTATATATAATTTAAAAAATAAAGAATATGAGGGGTTTAAAAATTCATTCGAAACATTTGTATTCTTATCTAAATTTAAATTGAAACCTTCCTATTTTGACATTTATGAGTATGTATTAAATTATAATATAAAAGCTATAAATAGAATTAAATCATTAAAAATAAAACACGATAGATTAGGTGCCTTTCAATCGAGAAATATTCCTCATTTTGGGCATGAAAAGATTATTGAAATGATGTTAGATCAATGTGACCATTTAGTTATTAATCCAGTTATTGGCCCTAAAAAACAAGGGGATGTATTATTAGAAAATTTAGAATATGTTTTTTCTAATATATTAGCTAAAAAATATAAATATAAAATCTCTTTTATTCCTTATTATGCCAATATGTTCTATGCAGGCCCTAGAGAAGCTGTGCATCATTCACTTTTAAGAATGAAATTAGGATTTACGCACTTTACTGTTGGGAGAGATCATGCTGGAGCAGGTAACGAATATGATCCCATGCTTGCTCCATCTCTTTTAAACTCTATAAAATCTGAAATTAATATTGATGTTCTTGCCCATAATGGTGCCTATTTCTGTTCTAAATGCAATCATGTGGTTTTGAGTGATGAATGTCACCATAGAAAAATTTATTTAAAAGATATTTCTGGGTCTACTCTAAGAAATTTACTTAGAAAAAATAAAATTTATAAATTCGCTGATAAAGATGTACAGTCTTATATTATCAAAAATAAAGGTATAGCTTTTAATGACTAAAATTTTAGCAACAATTGGACCTATTTCAGAAAGCACAAAGGCTATTAAAAGTATCGCAATGAAAACTAATCTTTTTCGCCTTAATGGAAGTCACAATAATTTAGAATGGCATTTCGATATTATAAAAAAAATTAGAAATTTATGCCCAAATGCTTTTATTTTAATGGATATTCCAGGAATTAAGCCAAGAACGGCTAATGATAAAAGTATGTTTATTAATAAGGGTAACGTTATTACTTTTGGTGAGTTAAAAAAATCATCAGAAATGATCATCCCATTAACCAAACCATTACCTTACTTTAATAAAAAAATAAGAGAATTTTCTATTAATGATGGACAGTTTTATTTTGAACTAATCAATTCTGGCGACAATTTTGTTACAGGAAAATCTAAATCTAACTTTGAACTTCTGCCAAAAAAGGGCCTGAATATTTCTGGAAGCTTGTATGATGAGACAAAACAAAAAAAAGTATATTTAAATTTCATAGATACAATCAAAAATCTGGATATCGATGGATTAGGTTTAAGTTTTGTTCAAACAGGGAATTTAGTTAGAGAAATAAAGGAAATAGTGCCTCATTTATTATTAATTTCAAAAATAGAAAACTCTGAAGGTTTAAAAAGAAAAAGTGAAATTATTCTAAACTCAGACGGAATAATGATAGATAGAGGAGATTTAGCAGCAGAAATAGGAAATCATTTTTTATTTAATGCGGTAGAAACAATTTCTAAAGAGACAAAGAAATATGGAAAACCGCTAATAATGGCAACAGAAAACTTAAATTCAATGATTGATCGTTTAGAACCTTCAAAGAGCGAAATAATATCGTTAGGTCATTCATTAAGTATTGGTGTTGATTGTATAATGTTAAGTGAAGAAACAGCAACCTCTATTAATTTTTTAAATACTATAAAATGGATTAGTAATCATTCAAAAAAAATCTTTCAAAGTACAGAAGCAAAACAAAATAATGTTGCATTGTTTGATAATCAAAAGTTTCCTGAATTATGGTCTGCCGTTCGCCAAATTAAAGATTTACCAATAGTTTTATTAAGTAAATCTGGTTATTCTTTATTTCAAGCTATGTCTTTAGGGCAGTCAAGAACTATTACATTATTTACCGACAATAAAAAAATAATTAGTTTAGTAAAACTTTTTAGAAATAAAATAAATGTTATTGAAATACTTTCTATTGAAAAAAATACCTCAGATCAATTGAGAACATGTATCAAAAAATATAAATCAATTGTATTTGATAATAAGGAAAAACTAATTGCTATATATGTTTCTCATTATATTAATAAAGTTAGAGCTAATAATTTTTCTCTATTTAATAGAGATGATTTTGATTAATTTTATAAATTGACTTGAGCTTAATACTCGGAATACCTAATTAATTTTTAAGGGTTGAATCATATTTGGATATGTATGAAATTCATTAAGTACATTCCAACGATCTTTTAATATGGATCTCAGATAAACATATGAGCCTGAATTCATAAAATTGTTTGTTTCATCACTTGTACGTTCTTTAATTACCTTCTCAAAGTCAAACATTTGATCTATCATTGGTCTTATTGTCTGTAAATCATTTTTAAATTGCTCTAAATTATTATCATAATAACCAAACCGTACACTAAATGGATAAAAAAAAGTACGTAATATAAATTGATCATTTTTACTTAAAATTGAGCCAATTTTACGATTGATTGAAATTTTACCAAATGGGTTCATTCCATCTGTTAAGTGATCTGAGCTTGTTGGATCCCCCCACCATTTTTTACCTTGCATAGTCATCTCATAAAGGCTTTCATTTTCTTCTATACCCATCCATTGGCATAAAGCGGGCATGGTTTTTTTGGGATAATTCTTAAGGTCTTCAAGCCGTACACCAATAGATTTCTGATTTTTATAAGCATAGTTATCTATCTCAATCAACATTTTACAAATTCT
>Ga0115002_10008991_pt1 | contig 10974 bp, 7 predicted proteins | sample ArcticOcean_MG_C_8_FD_89576 | JGI IMG/M metagenome (GOLD analysis project Ga0115002, IMG submission 89576) | Marine microbial communities from western Arctic Ocean - ArcticOcean_MG_CB11_86 | ecosystem: Environmental > Aquatic > Marine > Oceanic | place: Arctic Ocean: Canada Basin | collected... | reverse complement strand
CCTCGGACCCGCCGGAGTTCGTCTGCTCGCGCCACAAGCGTGGCTCGGTCTTGGTAGAGCGCCAGCAACTCGGGGTCGTCGGGAAACGCCATGTCGGCGCGGCGCCCGACGCCGTTCGAGAAAAACATCGTGCGTGCCACCATCCCGTCAGCGCTCTCGGCACCCAGCGGGTCGGGCTCGTCCGTCCCCTCGCCGTCACCGTTATCGTCGAGCAACGCGTGTTCGGTGGTCAGCAATCCCTCGGCCTCGTAGCTCTGAACTGTTTTCGCCCGAGCATACGTAAAGGCTTCAAGCATCTATACGCGACGATCCTTGTTCTGGTCGGCTTCGCCTTCACCGTCGGCAAACGCGGCGACAAAGAACCCGCCGAACACCGAAGCGTTTCGCTCGAGTCCAGTCTTGGTCGCAGTCACGACTGTTCGTCCGCTGCCAGATAGTTTCTCGACAAAGGGGCCACTGGCGCTCGTTGTGTTGACGAAGGTGACCTGCTGCTCGGCGAGGGTGTCGAGCAACCGGGCAAAATCGTCAGCCGACAGATCACGTCGCGGCAAGTTGATCCGCGCAACGTCGGTAAAACTGCCGTGCCCAAAGAGCACGATCACGACGTGGTCGTCTGGACCGGCACGCTCGCCAAGCGACTGGACCGCCGACTCGATATTTTCCCGGGTGGACCGGGCACTGATCAGATCTGGGGCCAGTTCGGGGTCCTCACCCAGATAGGTAACCTGACTCGCTGGGATCTCGTATCGGGTCGTCGCGGCTTCGATCAGGGTTGTGGCCCAATCGTGAAACTGCTCGGTGAATTCAGCGTTGCCCCCGAGGCCTGTCACCACGAGGAGATGGGTCTGCTGAGCCGAGGCGTGCGGCGCACCCACAACAACCGACAGGCCCAACACCACACTCGCGAGCAGACGGCGACGGCTCACGCTAGCCCCCGGAACCGCCGATAGCCCCACTCGCCAAGCACCAGCGAGACCAGGAGGAGAAGCAGTACGGGCATGTCCCACAGGTCGCGCTCTTCGACGACCGTGACCCCGCCACCGACATACCGGACGTCATCGGGGAGGTCAGCCACCGTGTCCGGTGTGTAGTAGCGTCCGCCTGTCTCGTCGGCCACGCGCTCGAGCAACGAGGCTCGCATGGTCGAGTCGTAGTACTCGTCGTCGCTGGGGGCCACCTGGACGTAGACCGTGTCGTCCCCCAGTAGATCCTCGCCGACCGAAGCCTCGACCCGGATGTCGTAGAAGCCCTCTTCGCCGGCGGTAAACGTGGTCCGATACTCGCCGTCCTTTTGGGCCGTCCACTCCATCGGCAACTCGACGAGGTCGCCGGACGGGTCGGACACCACGGCCACGACGGAGCTGTTGTTCAACTCCTCGTAGTTCTCGTCGCCCACCTCGGCGAGAACAGTCACCAGCTCGCCGGGCTCGACCCGGTCCTGCGTTGCAGTCGCCACGACCTGGTCCGGAACCCCGTCGACGAGCCAGCGGAGCAGCCGGCGCCAGTACGTCTCGTGAGTGAGATCCTCGACCGGCACATCGGCATGCATCTGCCACATCCAAGAATCCTGCACCGGGAACGCCATGGACTTGCCAGCACCGTAGCGCTGAAAAGCCAGGACCACGAGGTCATCCGGCGTCGTCAGCAGTGTGGTAGCGCCCGGCTTCACGTCAGTGATTGGATTGACGATGGTGACTGGCGGCAGCGACTGCCACCGGTCGATAGATGCTTGCTCGGTCTCGGCAATAAGCGTCGAGGGGTGGATGGCACCGGCGCGAGTCGTCTCAACCTTGACCTCCGCAAAAAAGCCTTCCCCCGAATCGACCCGCGACGGGTCGAGCACGACCGGCAGCACATCCGCAACCGGTGTTCCGGCGTACCCGCCCTCGCCAAACGAACGATGGCTTCCAAGCATCAATAGCCCACCGCCACGTTCGTTGACGAAGTCGGAAATCATCCGTAGTTGGTCTGGGGTAAAGTAGCCCGCTTCGATACTGCCGAGGATCAGCCCCTGATACTTGAACAGCTCCGAGCGGGTGCGCGGGAAGCCGCCCCTGAGCTCGTCCGGGGCGTCGAGATTTCGGCGATAGAATTTGTTCTCGGCTGTCCGCTGCAACAGCGCCACGCGCAGGTTCTCGTCGTTCTCGACCGCCCGCAGCAGAAACTTGACCTCCCATCGGGGCTCGCCTTCAAAGTAGAGCACTGCCTCGCTCCGGTCCTCGACTACGATCAGGGCCTGCCGCAGGTTGTTCTGCGTCACCATCTCGTCGGGCTGTGGCGAGACGCGGAAGCTGAAGAGCCGCGGGCCTTCGTCGGCGGCCGTGAAGCGGATCCTGACCGTCTCCGGCTCACCATCGGCCGGGAGCTGCACATCCTCGGTGCCAACGATGCGGCCTTCGTCCTCGATCTGGACGGTCACGGTCTCTCCCTGATAACCCTGGTGGGTGACCACCAGCTCAACCGCGAGCGAAGCACCTTTCAAAACCCTGCGGGGGGTATCGACTCGGCTCATCTGGATGTCGCGCTCGAACTCCTCACGCCCGAGCCCGACCGTGAAGACCGGAACCCCGGACGCCTGCAGCGGGAGAAGCGCCTCGCCCAGTCCGCCCTCCTCGTTGTCGGCACCATCGGTGACCACGACGAGCCCGGAGAGCGGCACACCAGACAGTTCTTCGTGTGCGCGTTCCAGAGCCCGGCCAATATGGGTCCGTGTGCCCTCGTAGCGCAGCTCGTCTACGGCCCCGATCCTGTTGGGCTCTGATGAGAACCGAAAGAAGCGCAACGCAAAACGGTCCTCGAGCGCCGTCAGGAGTTCGCTCTCTGGGCCACCAAAATGTTCCTCGATGAAGTCGTAGCGCGGTATCCCATCCCGGTCGGCAATCTGCATGCTCCGGGAGTCATCGATCAGCACCCCGAGAAAGTTTTCCTGGGGCACCACCGAGGACAGGACCAGAACTGGCCGAAGCAGACAGAACACCAGGACCGCGAGCGCGGACACTCTGACGACCGTCAACAGCGTGCGGTCGAACGGACGACTGTTGCCACGCACCTGCGCGTACGTCCGGAGCGTGACGAAGGCCGCTACGGCGGCCACGGCCACCGCGAGATAGCCAAGCCACGACGCGCGAAACGCAAAATCTCCCTGCTGAAACAGCAGCGGGCGATACTTGAATAAGAACTCGAAGAGAGATGCCATGCTCGTGTCTAGTGACTCATCGAGTAGACGACGAAGTTCACGCCCATTTGGACGGCAAAACTAGAGAATTGCAGGGGGTACTCTGGGCGCTCGAACCACTCCCAGGCGTCGCCGAGGTCGGTGTTTCCATTGATGACCACCATCAGCCGACCGGAGTCATCAAAGATGCCTCGCATGAACACGTCACAGCCATAGCACTCCGTCGTCCGCCCCCCGTAGTAGTTTCCAATTGCCGGCACCTGGACCAACTCCTCAATTCGATAGACGGCGTTGAAGATCTGATGGTCTTTGGGAATCTCGACGATCTGATGCTCCGGAAGCACCGTCCGCAGCTGCTGCACGAGGTTCGCGTAGGCGTATTGACCCCAGAAGTCGTCAATAACGAGAAAGCCCCCGGCCAGCAGGTAGTCGCGCAGCCCCTGTACTTCGGCTGGCGGCAACGACATATCTTGTATTTCGAGGATGTACAGAAACGGATACCGCCGGAGGTCCGGGTCGTCGAGCCGGACCGGGTTCTGGTGGTCGGCGGCGTCCAGATCGATGAGGGTATTGACGGCCGCCAGGAATTGCTGGTCTGCCTTCGGATAATCAATGGCCCACGAGTTCCAATTCCACGACGATGAGTACGCGCCCCTGGTGAAATAGAACTCATTGGGACCTGGTCGGTCCTCCTCCGACTGGCGGCGCTGCTCGATGAGTTGGCGAAAATCCCGCTGAGCGGTGAGAGCAAGAGGCGCGGCACGTAGGACGACAAACCCGACGCCGGCAAGCGCCACGACGACCAAAGCGATCCGTCCAACGCCCAGAGGCCGCAAGTGGTGCTCCGGTGAAAAAGGGCCCGTTTGGGCCGATGTGGCTGCGCTGTCCTCTCGGACAAGAAGAGCGCCAGGACAGGCCTCTCACGGAAGGCCGCAACCCACTTTCCCGAAACTCTGTTCGCAGCATAGCACACGGGTTGACGACCGTCCGCGGTCTGGAAGGGGCCGACGACAAAGCGGTCGCGCACGTCCAGAGATGGGGACACAGTAACCGGTTCCGGACAAGTTATCCCTCGCCGATCACCGGAAATAGGCGATTGGAGATGGTACGATCTCTGCAATCTTTTTGAGAGGATGCGTGTGTCTCAGCTGATCACGGTGACGGGAGCGATCGTGCTGGTCTTGCTCGCACCGGCCATGGTGCTGGCGGCCGAGCCGGGTGAACGCGACGCCAACGCTGGAGCGGCCGCAGCGGCGCAGAGGCAGCCGGATTTCCTCTTCGGTCGACCCGGGATCTCGATCGGCGTCCGCGGGGCGTTCGTCCTGGCCAGGGCCGAGAGCGACGTCTTTGAGCTCACGACCGACCTCCTGACCCTCGAGAAGCGCGATTTCAACGCGCCCGGCATCGCTATCGACCTGGGCCTGCCCATCACCTCGCGTTTGGACGGGCTCGTGGGGTTCGAATTCAGTCGATCCTCGGCCATGTCGCATTACCGCGAGTTGATTGACGCCGACGGTCTTGAGATCGATCAAACGACGTCCCTCTCCCAGGCCGACCTCTCCGGCAGCATCGAGTTGGCCCTGCTGCCTCGCGGTCGAGCCGTGGGCCAGTACGTCTGGGTGCCCTCGGCGGTGACTCCGTATGTTGGCGCGGGAGTCGATCTCGTGTGGTATAGATTCGAACAGGAAGGCGATTTTGTCGACATCGTCGACGACTCGATCTTCAACGCGCTCCTGCAATCGAGCGGCTGGACAACCGGCGCGCACCTCTTCACCGGTGTCGATATCAAAGTGGCCCGACAGGTCCTGTTGACGGCCGAGGCACGCTATCGGTGGGCCGATGCCTCGTTGAAGGACGATTACGTCGATTTCGAGTCGATCGACCTGACCGGATTGCGGATTACCGGCGGCGTGCAGTTCGTGTTTTGATAGGGTCATCCAGGAGATTGGTCATGAGAAGACGTCACGTTGCTTGCGTAGTAGAGGTGTCATTGATGACGGTGTCATTGATGTTCGTCTCGGGGCTGGCCGGAGAAGCCACGGCGCAGGACGCCGCTTCCGACACGACGGATGACATGAAGTTGGACGACCGGTGGACCCCCTGGCTCGGGTGCTGGCAGCTGTGGGAGGAACAGTTCGAGCCGGGGGACGAGCTCGAGGACGAACGCAGCATCGTCGGCCGGACGTCCGTCTGCGTGACCCCGGCGGAGGCCGGCATCTCCTTGACCGCCACGGCCGGAGAGCAGCTCCTCGTGGAGCGACGTCTGGTCGCGGACGGCACCCAGCACGAGGTTGACGAAGACGGGTGTCAGGGCTGGGAGCGGAGCGACTGGTCTTTCGATGGGCAGCGGCTGTTCACGGCCGCAAAGCTTCGATGTGGGGACGCGCCAACCCGGACGGTGACCGGCGTCAGCCTGATGTCGTCTGCCTCGAGCTGGGTCGACATCCAGTTCGTCCAGATTGGCGACCGCGAGCAGCTGGAGGTACGCCGCTACTCACCGATGCCCGACCTCGAGGCGCAGAGTGTGCTGGGTGTGGGTTCTTTGCCGCTCGAGCCTGCAGAGATCCGTCAGGCGCGGCGGGTCAGCGCAGAAGCACTTGGCCTCGCCGACGTGATGGAGGCCAGCGAAAGGACAACGCCGCGAGTGGTCGAGGCACTCCTGGTTGAGACCGAGCCCTATCTCGACCTCGACTCAGCTTCGATCATCGCCTTGGATGACGCCGGTATCGACGATGACGTGATCGACCTGGTCGTTGCCCTGTCATATCCAGGCCACTTCGTTGTGGAGAGGCGGAATCGGGGGGGGGCATGGTCGTCCGGCGGGTCGCACGCCTACGGCGGTCGCGGTGGCTTCTATGACCCGATCTGGTATGGCGACCTCTACCCGTACTATGTGACGCCGCTTGGCGCACGCTCCTGGTACGGTGGCTACAACCCTTACCTGTATGGTGCGGCGGCGAGCCCGTTCGTCATTCTCCCTGGTAACGGCGGCCGACAGGAATCGACGGGGCGCGCGTATGCCGGTCGCGGTTACATCCGAGTGCGTCCGAGGGAAGTGAGCCTGCCCGGGCAAGCGGGTCGGCGTGGCGGCGCAAGTTCACCAGGGACTAGAGGGACCTCCGGTGCGACCAGCAGGGGTGGAACGGCCACCTCGGGGGGGTACACGGGTGGTGGCGGGGGGACCAGTTCAGGCGGCGGGTCCAGTGCAGGAAGGCGCGCCGTTCCGCGATCGAAATAGCTAGTGTGGTGACGTCGACTACCGGCGTGTGTCTCGGCTATTCCACGAACCGGACCTCGAACATCTTGGGCCACAACTTGCCGGTGATGTAAAAGGTGTCTCCGTCGGGGTCATAGGCCACGCCGTTGAGTACATCGACACCCCGTAACTCCTGAGGGGTCAGAAGGTCCGCCGCATCGATCTGGTGGGTCACTCTTCCCGTCGACGGGTCGATGATCACGAGATAGTCATCCTGCCAGACGTTGGCGTAGACCAGAGCGCCTACACACTCCAATTCATTGAGCTGGTCCAGCGGGTAACCCCGGAGCGTCACCCTTACGGCGCCGATCTCTTCAAAGGTCACCGGGTCCCGAAAGGTCAGAGTGTCCGACCCGTTGCTCATGATCAGACGCTCACCGTCATGGCACAGGCCCCATCCTTGACCGCGATACCGGAAGGCCCTGGTCTGTTCGAGGGTGTGGATGTCGAAAACCAATCCACGCTCGGCTTGCCATGTCAGCATGAGGAGTTCGTCTCCGACCTGGGCCAGTCCCTCACCGAAGAAGGTGGGCGCGATGAACACTTGCTGTTCCACCGTCCCAGTGTGCGGGTCGATCCGGCTCAGCCGAGACGAGCCGTACTGACCGGTGCTCTCGTAGAGCGCCCCGTCCCGCCAGAGCAGGCCTTGTGTGTAGGCAGTCGGGTCGTGCGGGATCTCACGCAGCACGTCCGCTCGGAGGGACACGACCGTGAGCGGTTGGGAGGCCCCGGCCGGCGATGTCTCGGAGGAAACGAGTGCCCAGGCGGCGACGACGACTGCCAGCGCGGCCGCACCGCCGATGACCCACCTGGAGCGGGCTGCAGACGCTTGTCGACGACGACGTGGCTTCCGTTTGCTGGTCACGGACCTTTTCTGACGACGTGGTCAGTCACCGTACACGGCTTCCAAAGACCTCGCTGACCGTCCGCGACCCATAGCGGTCGTCCAGGAACTCGATCTGATCCGGGCGCACGAAACCAGGGTGGGGGACTCCGCACGTCCGCGCCAGCGAGAGCAGATCCTTCCGGAGAGACACGATGTAGTTGGCAAGACGCACTGACTTGGACGTCGGGTCGAGCCCCCTTGCCAGCCAAGGGTGCTGAGTCGCGACGCCGGTCGGACAATGGTTCGTGTGGCAGCGCTGGGCTTGTATGCAACCGATCGCGAGCATCGCCTCGCGTCCGATATTGACCATGTCACAGCCCAGAGCGAACGCCAACAAAGCCGGCTCAGGAAACCCGAGCTTTCCGGAACCGATAAAGACGAGCTGGTCGGAGACCCCGGCATCGTCGAAGACACGACGCACGCGGCTGAACCCGATCTTGAACGGCAGCGCCACATGGTCGACGAACACCAAGGGACCTGCGCCGGTGCCACCCTCGCCACCGTCAATTGCGACGAAGTCGACGCCTCGATCCCCCGCCACCATCAACTGGGCCAGGTCCTCCCAGAACGCCAACTCACCGACGGCGGACTTGATGCCAACCGGTAAGCCCGTCTCGTCGGCGACCGATTCCACGAAGTCGAGCATGCTGTCCGCATCCGTGAACTCACTATGCGTCGCCGGACTGGCGCAGTCAGCGCCCCGCGGGATACCGCGCGCCTCCGCGATCTCATGACTGATCTTGCGGCTCGGCAGGAAGCCGCCAACACCCGGTTTCGCGCCCTGACTCAACTTGATCTCCAGGGCACGGATCTGCGGGTGACTCTCCACGACGTCCTTGAGCTTGGACATCGAGAACCGGCCATCCGGCTCCCGGCACCCGAAATAGCCGGTGCCTATCTGCATGACCAGATCTCCACCGTGCAGATGGTACCGGGACACACCGCCCTCACCCGTGTTGTGTAGGCACCCCGCCAGCGCCGCTCCCTTGTTGAGCGCCGAGACGGCAGGGCCGCTGAGCGAGCCAAAGCTCATCCCGGAGATGTTGACCACCGACGCCGGCCGATATGCCTTGGCCCGGCCACGGTGCTCACCGAGGATCTTGGTTGTCAGAATCTTGTGGTCCGGGTCGAAGTCCGGATCCGCTTTACGAGGCGCGTCGAGCGGGAAGGCCTGGGGTTTGATGATCAGGTAGCTCCCGCTCGACTACATCTCGTTGTCAGAGCCAAAACCGAAGTACGTGTTTTCGAGCTTTGACGACGCGTACACCCACCGGCGCTCGTCACGACTGAAGGGCCGCTCTTCGTTGTTGTTGGTGACGATGTACTGGCGGAGCTCCGGTCCAACCGCTTCGAGCCAATATCGGAAGTGACCGATGATCGGAAAATTCCGCAGGATGGCGTGTTTCCGCTGGACAAGGTCGTAGACGACCACACCACCGATTGCGCCCAGCACGACCCAAAGCATCATTTGCTGTGTGCAGGGTGCTCGGTCTCCAGGCTTCTGGCCGAGGCGCCCCGCCGATTTAGTGTCTCACAACTACACTCGAATCAAGACGGGCCGCGCGGCCTGCCCCGTCGCGCGACTGATCAGGTCTGCGTAGAGTGCCACCTGGCGCTGGTACGATTCCAGTCCAATATCCAGCTCCTTGTCGGTCTTGAAGTCGACAACGGTCCAGGTGCCGCTTTCGTCACGGTAGGCCAAGTCGACGACGCCCTCGATCAGTGTCCCGTCGTCCATACAGGCCGACACCGGTACCTCTCGTCGGCAGTCTCCACGCGCAGCCGCCGCGCGGGCTCCCTGGAGCAACGGATGCGCCAGCGCCGTCCGTGTGACCGTGACCGCTGCACCGACTTCGACCGCGGTGGCGCCCAGAGTCCGACCATACAACTCGGCGATATCGCTCGGCTCGGCACTGCCGTCGAACGGCACCGTCGCGAGCACGGCGTGTACCAGCGACCCGAACCGGCGACCTGATGGCCGCTCCGGGTCGAACGGGAGCTGTATCACCTCCACGGCTTTCTCCGGCGACGCGTCGAGGGTTTCAGTGTCCTGAGGGGCAACAGGAGGTTCGGCGTGCTCCCTGGCCGTCCGGACGACCGTGGACGGCGCCGCCGCGCGGGCTACGACTGCTTGATTCGAACGCTTCCATTCGCCATAGCGCTCGAGGTCTTCTTCCACTGTCTGGTCCGGTGTGTCCTTTGACAGAAGCTCCTCCTGCCGGATCCCAAACCGCGCCTCGACGTCAAGACGCAGCACGGTGGGGTCCCACCAGACGACGGCGTAACCGGGACTGTCGGGTTGAGCCCCGTCGATGGTGGGCCTGACTTCGCCAGAGTGGAAATCAACGACCGTCGCCGGAGCCCGCTCTGTCTCGGGATCCGAACTACGGTCAATACCGAAACGATAGAGACCAGGCGCGACCGTATCCGAGCGCGCCGGGTCACCCTGTGGGCGCTCGAGCACCGAGTCGCTTCCGAACGCCGGGCACGATGGCGCCCGTTCAGGGGTGCGTCGTTCGTCCACCGGTGGGTAGAGAGCGTCGTCGAGCGGTCCAGTCCATCCGCCTTCGTGCGGGCCATCGCCGATCCCGGGTACCACGAGGAGGTCTCGCGCACGAGTAGCCGCCACATAAGCCAAGCGTATGCCTTCCTCCCGGTCTCGCTCGACCTCCTCCGCCTGATGATCGAGGAGGTCCAATGGCTGCCATCCGCCCAGCCTGAGTGCACACAATCCACGCTCCGCATCGACATACCGGTCAGCTGTCTTACGGTGGAGCTTGCACGTCGGGTCGGCCAGGATAACGATTGGGAACTCCAGTCCCTTGGACCGATGCACCGTCATGATCCGAACGCCGTCACTGCCGTCTTCGAGGATGGGAGCCTCTCCGGCCCGACCCGCGTCGGCCTCCTCCCGCAGATGCTCGACGAAACCACGAAACGACAAGCCGCCCGTCGCCTCGAAGCGTCTCGCCAGCTCGGCTATCTGGAGGACGTTGGCCAGCGCCTGCTCTCCAGCTGGTCGCATGACGAATCCGGCGTGCGCCCGCGTATCTTCGAGGAGACGACCGATCGTCGCCGTCATTGGGACGTCGTTCCGGCGTCGATGCAACTCCTGAATGAGCGTGAGCGCGTCCACGATGGGCGACAGGCGGGCGTACGACTCATCCCGATTGGCGTTTGATTGGAGCTCCGATGGAATCCTAAAGGGACTGATCCGACCGAATCGCTGGTGATACTCGAACAACAGTTGATCTTCGATGGCAAACAGCGAGCCACGGAGCGTGGCAAACACCGACAACTGATCGTCGGGCCACTCGATCGCCGAGAGCGCCGAGCGTAGGGTCGCCACTTCCTCACGCGCATGAAACGTTCGCCCGCCGACCAGCAGATGTGGGATACCCCGGGCCTCCAGTGAACCAACGTAGCCACTCGTGACATCCGTTCCGAAGCTCTCAAAGCGACGAAAGAGCAGGCATACGTGGCGAGGACGGATTGCCACGCGTTCGGTGCCGCTCTCCGTCACGGTCCACCCACTCTCGTTCACCAGCCATTCCACGAAAGCGCCAACCGCGTCTGGCAGCGACCGGTCGATGGCGCTGGCGGCCATTCTCCAGACGCCATAGGGTCGAGGCACGGGAAGGACGACGACCGTGGGTT